>Ga0310344_10001037_pt1 | contig 21449 bp, 14 predicted proteins | sample HC15DNA20200_MG_FD_203801 | JGI IMG/M metagenome (GOLD analysis project Ga0310344, IMG submission 203801) | Marine microbial communities from station ALOHA, North Pacific Subtropical Gyre - HC15-DNA-20-200_MG | ecosystem: Environmental > Aquatic > Marine > Oceanic | place: Pacific Ocean: North... | reverse complement strand
CTATTGAAAGAATTGCTTTGTTAGCAGATGATAAATCACGTTCGATTCGGGTTGTTTTAGAGGACCATAAGCTTGAGATTAGTTCGAGTAATGCCAATTTGGGAGAAGCTAACGAACAGATTAAGACAGAGTACGCAGGAGCAAAACTTGAACTTGGTTTTAATTGTAAGTATCTCTTGGAATTTCTTAAAGCAACTGAAGATCATTCGATTAGTTTCGACTTTAAGGATAGTCAGAGTTCTGGCCTATTAAGGCCAGCGAATGAAGAAGAAGATTATCGTTATCGTTATATTGTTATGCCAATGAGAATTTAAGTATTTGTATTGACTTTAGAGTGGTTTTTTGTTCGGTCAAACCTACCAAGTAACTCTATTTAAACGAAAATAATTTAAATACACAGCCCTTAGTCCAGCTCGGAATGACCCTATCCAAGCTATTAGTTAGTTTTTTTCGAAACATTCAAGATGCAGAGGTCCTTTTTTCACCTCAAGCGAACGTCATTTTAGGCGATAACGGTCAAGGGAAAACTAACCTTTTGGAGGCAATTCATGTTTTATCTCTTACTAAATCATTTCGTACCCACCAGGCTCGTGACTTAATCAACTGGAAAGCTTCTAAATACCATATAAAAGGAGAAATACAAAATAAAGAGGGCAAATTCCTCCTATCGGTTGAATACTCCCATCTCATCCGAAGAATTTTGGTGAATGATTCTAAAGCAAATCTTATAAGATATTTAGGTCTTCTAACTGTAGCGGTTTTCTCAACCATTCATGTTGAACAGTTTAAATCTGATGCCGAAATCCGGCGGCGTACAGTGGACAGAGGACTTTATCCAATCCATCCTACCCACCTCAGAAGGATTTTGGATTATGGTAGATTAATAAAACAGAAAAATTCCTTATTAAGAGAAGGCTCTTCGGGTTATAATAAGAGGAACCGTGATTTGCTGGAGAGTTGGAATCTTCAAATAGCCGATCTAGGAGCGAGGATTATTAAATCACGTCAGCGTTATATTGAAAAAATCAAGGATAAACTGAATATTCAACAAAATTGGTTTACCCCTGAATCCCTAACAGTAAAGTATCTTCCTTCCTTCGAATTCAACACAGATTTGACGCTGGAAGAAACTCATGATCAAATGTTGAAAAAGCTCTCTCAGGAGAGTCAAAATGAGTTTCGCGCCCGAAGGTCTTTGGTCGGCCCACATCTAGACCAAATTTTATTGCTAGTTAATGGTAAATCAATGCAAAGATTTGGGTCAGCAGGTCAACAAAGAAGTTCCCTCCTTGCCTATCAACTGGCCCAAATGGAAATCCATTTTGATGTGAGGGGAGAGTATCCAATTTTTTTAATGGATGATGTTGATGCTGAATTGGATGAAGGAAGAATGAATAGTATTTTGAAAGTCTTAGAATCAAAAACTCAAGTTTTTATTACCACCAATAAACCAGACTTTATAAAAAAAAAGCGTTTCGGGGATAGTTTGGTTAAAACATTTGAGGTTAAACAGGGTCAGATTAAGGAAATAACTTTTTGACAAAGTAACGACAGGAAAAAATGCCTATGGGTGATACAAAGCACATAACAGGTAACAAGAATATTGAATACACTGCCTCCAGTATTAAGGTTTTAGAAGGCTTGGAAGCCGTACGCAAACGTCCTGCCATGTACATTGGTTCGACGCGAGAAGAAGGGCTTCATCATCTAGTTTATGAGGTCGTAGACAACTCCATTGATGAAGCTTTGGCTGGATACTGTGATAAAGTCGACATAACTATTCACGTAGATAATTCGGTTACTGTTGTTGACAATGGACGGGGAATTCCCGTTGACCACCATGCCGAACAGGGAAAATCTGCAGCGGAAGTCGTAATGACTCAATTACATTCTGGAGGAAAATTTGATGAGGACAGTTATAAGGTATCAGGAGGACTTCATGGTGTGGGTGTTTCCTGTGTTAATGCTTTGGCAGAGGAATTAGAGCTGGAGATTTGGAGGAACTCCAAGGTTTACCAGCAATCCTATCGGCGAGGACAGCCAGCAGAGGCTCTTCAAGAAACAGGCCATACTGATCGCAGGGGTACTAAGATTACATTCAAACCGGATTCATCTATTTTTGACACCCTGGATTTTCATTTTGAAACACTCTCTCAACGGTTAAGAGAGCTTTCTTTCCTCAATAAAGGGGTGGCTATTACCATCACCGATGAAAGAGTTGAAAAGAAACATGAATTCAAGCATGCAGGTGGAATTTCAGCGTTTGTGAAACATCTCAACCGCAACAAGACAGCCCTTCATCAACCACCGATTTATTTCGAAGCGACTAAGAAAAGTGTTAGTGCGGATAAAGTTACAGTTGAAGTAGCTATTCAATACAATGATGGGTACGCTGAAAACATTTTCTCTTTTGCAAATAATATCAACACGGTTGATGGGGGGACTCATCTGTCTGGTTTCCGTTCAGCCCTTACCCGCTCGATCAACAGTTATGGTCAAGCTTCAGGTTTGTTTAAGGACCTAAAGGATAATTTAAGCGGGGACGATGTTCGAGAAGGTCTATCTGCCGTTATCAGTGTTAAGCTTCCACAACCCCAATTCGAGGGACAAACAAAAGGCAAGCTCAACAGCGATATTAAAGGATTGATGGAAACGTGTATTAATGAGTATCTTTCAGATTATTTTGAGAAGACCCCTAGTGTTGCTAGAAAAATCATTCTTAAAGCTGTCGAGGCTGCTCGTGCTCGGGAAGCAGCACGAAAGGCAAGAGACCTTACTCGACGCAAAGGTGCTCTCGACTCTGCGTCGCTTCCAGGTAAGCTAGCTGACTGTCAGGAAAAAGATCCAGCCTTATGTGAAATTTTCATTGTTGAGGGAGATTCAGCTGGTGGCTCTGCAAAACAAGGGCGGGACAGAAAATATCAAGCTGTTTTGCCTCTCAAGGGAAAAATTCTTAATGTGGAAAAAGCTAGACCGGATAAAATTCTCGGGCACGACGAGATAAAGGCGATGATTACTGCACTAGGTGCTGGTATCGGAAAGGACGATTTTAATGTTTCCAAGCTTCGCTACCATAAGATCATCATTATGACCGATGCTGATGTTGATGGTTCCCACATTAGAACCTTGTTGCTGACCTTCTTTTTTAGACAAATGGCGGATTTAGTGGAAAGAGGTCATGTTTATATTGCCCAGCCGCCTCTGTATAAGGTGAAAAAGCGAAAAAAGGAATGGTACATTAAGGACGATAAGTCAATGATGCATCAGCTCATGCGGGGTGCCACTGAAGACCTAGAAGTCAAGATAGGCAAAGAAGGTAAATTGATAGAATCTCGACAGCTTAATGGTTTTTTAACAAACCTTGTTGAATACAATAAGTTCTTTGACAAACTAGGAAGACGCTTACGAAGCCGTGATTTAGTAGAGACCATTCTTAATGCTGGCTTAGAAAACAAAAAACAGCTTGGCGACAAACCGTTTCTCAAAGGGCTGGCTGGTGAGGTCAAGAAACTGGGGTTTCTTCCTCAGGTTGTTCGTGACGAGGAGCACAGTTTATATAGTTTGGAAATCCAGTCAAAAACCAGCAATGGAAATTCAGAGAGGACAATTAATCTAGAGTTCATTTCTTTACCAGAGTTTAAGAAGATCCTGACCCTAAAACAATCACTAGCCGAACTTGACCAACCTCCATTTTTGATCACTACCAAGAACCAAACGACAACTGAATTAAAAACTTGTCAAGAGTTACTTGACAGGGTTTTTGAACTGGGCAAAAAGGAGTTTAACATTCAACGATATAAGGGTTTGGGGGAAATGAACCCCAATCAGCTTTGGGAAACTACCATGGATCCTGAAGTACGGTCCCTACTGCAGGTTCGTGTTGAGGACAGAGTTGAGACAGATGAAGTATTCACCATATTGATGGGAGATACGGTTGAGCCCAGAAGACGCTTTATTGAAGACAACGCTCTGGGTGTTGGTGTTGAAAATTTAGACATTTAGATTAAATAACTCCAGAAAGCAATTTTCGAACAAAGAAGATTTTATGGATAATCTGCTTCCTTTTGATGGAACACCAATTAGTATCGAAGAGGAGATGAAGCGCTCGTTTTTGGAGTATTCTTTGAGCGTAATTGTTGGTCGAGCTCTGCCCGATGCTAGAGACGGTCTAAAGCCTGTCCATCGGAGAGTGCTTTATAGTATGGAGCAGATGGGCTTGGCGTCAAATAGGCCATACCGAAAGTGTGCAAAGATTGTGGGAGAAGTCATGGGGAACTATCACCCTCATGGGGATTCTGCCATTTATGACGCCTTGGTTCGAATGGCTCAGGAATTCAACATGCGTTGTCCGTTAGTGGATGGTCAGGGGAATTTTGGCTCGATTGATGGCGATCCACCTGCGGCAATGCGCTATACCGAGGCAAGATTAGCAAGTGTTGCAAGGGAAATGTTAGCCGATATTCAGATGGAAACAGTTGATTTTGTTGCTAACTATGATGACAGTCTGAAAGAGCCAGCCTGTCTGCCAAACCGCGTTCCAGCGCTACTAATTAACGGGTCAGATGGCATAGCTGTTGGGATGGCAACTAAAATTCCTCCCCATAATCTTAAAGAAGTTATTAATGGCGTTATCCAATTGGTTGAAAAGCCCAAATCGAAGGTTGAAGACGTAGCTAATTTCATCCCCGGTCCTGATTTTCCAACCGGTGGGTTTATTTATGGTAAGAGCGGAATTGCCCAAGCCTATAGAACGGGGAGAGGTTCAATTACTATCCGGGCCAAGGCGGATATTGAAAAACAAACTAACAGTGATAAAGCCTCGATCATTATTACTGAGATTCCCTTTCAAGTGAATAAAGCACGGCTGATCGAGAAGATTGCAGACTTGGTTCAAGAGAAAAAACTTGATGGTCTTGTTAATCTTCGGGATGAGAGTGATCGCGATGGAATGCGCATCGTTGCTGAACTACGCCGAGGGGTACACCCAGACGTTGTTCTGAATAATCTTTATAAACTGACGCCAATGCAGACTAGTTTTGGCATGAACATGGTGGCCATTGTCAATGGTCAACCACAAGTGCTTAACCTGTTGTCAGCTCTGCAATGTTTTGTAGATCACCGCATTGAGGTAATTAAACGGAGGAGTAGCTACCAATTACGGGCAGCCCAGGAAAGAGCTCATATTATAGAGGGCCTTTTTAAGGCTATAGAAAATATTGATAAGGTAATTAAACTCATTAAAGCCTCGAGTTCTCGTCCAGAAGCTCGTGAGGGACTCATGCGGGAGTTTGACCTATCGTCAATTCAAGCTAAACGCATAGATGAAATGCAACTGGGGTCTCTGGCAGGGTTGGAACGAGAAAAGCTTACTCAGGAATATGATAATTTGAGTCAGCGAATTGCCGAATTGCAAGAAATTCTCTCTCAGGATAAAACCCTTAGACGTCTTCTGGTTAAGGAGTTAAAAGAGGTTCAAAAGAAATACGGGGATGAACGTCGGACACCTATCCGTGATGAAGAAGCGGAGATCAAGCTGGAAGACAGGATTCCTATGGAAAACGTAATTCTTACTCTAACCAACGATAATTATCTCAAGCGAACTCCTCAAGATATTTTCAAAAGTCAGCACCGTGGTGGCAAAGGTCGCATTGGCGTAAAGACTCGGGAAACCGACTTTCCCAAGCTGCAAAAAGTAGCTTCAACCCATAGCCATCTTTTAATTTTTACCAATCAGGGAAAGGTCCACTGGAAAAAGGTTTATGACGTTCCAGATGTTGGACCAACAGGCAAGGGAAGAGCCATTGTTCAGCTGGTCACTTTTGCTCCTGGTGAGAAGGTTGCAACTGTTCTACCCGTAACTGATTTTGCTGAAGATCAGTTTGTAATGTTTGCTACCCGACTGGGAACAGTCAAGAAGACACGGCTGACGGCTTTTGGTAATCCAAGGTCCCGAGGGATTCACGCAATCAACTTAGACCCTGGTGATGACCTACTTGCAGTGGAATTAACTACTGGAGAAAATCAAATCTTTTTGGGAACTCGGGAAGGTAAATGCATTCGTTTCCATGAGAAAAATGTACGGGCTGTGGGCCGTACAGCTCGAGGTGTCAAGGGTATTAGGCTAGGAGCTAAAGATTGTTTGGTCGGAATGACGGTGAGCGCTGAGGAAGGACAAATTCTTTCGGTTACCGAAAACGGTTACGGGAAGCGAACTTTAATTGGACAGTATCGTAGCCAATCCAGAGGCGGTAAAGGTGTCATTAATATCAAAACTTCTGACAGGAATGGTCAAGTAGTGGATATTATGAAAGTCGACAAAGAATCACAGGTAGTCTTTATATCTATCCAAGGCCAGCAGATTAAGCTAGAAGCAGGAAGATTAAGAGCAATTGGCAGAAGCACTCAGGGAGTCCGGCTAATGGAGCTAGATGAGGGTGACAAAATAGCAAACGGATGTGTTGTTACCGACCAAACCCAGAAGCTAAAAGACCGTCAATCAAACACGATACATTGATAACCTGAAAAACCATCAAGCTTGATAGTTAATTAAAGCCAAAAGGGCAAAGCAGTACTAGAATCTCGTTGTTTGGCTGGAGAAACAATGAACTAAGCTAATTTGACTTGTTGGTTTTTTGGATCCCACCTCAAATATTTTTTCCTTCGAAAAGAACCTACTCCCATCGAAGTAACTACAGAACCATAATAACCAAGCATTTCATCGCAGTTTAATGGAGAGCCATTTCGTATAGCATTTTGTAGGTTTTGGTGATGAAGAATGACGTCTTCTGCTCCCTTCTTCCGATAAACTTTTGACCAAAGTTTCTGAGCTCTGAATTCCTCAGGAGCAACTTTATTCTCGATGACAAGTTCCTGCGGAGTAATAATGAATCCTTCCTTGGTAAACCGAAGCGTAGCCTTGTGTCCTCGAATTACATGATCGACTGGGAAATCATTAGCCATCGAGGAAATCAAGGAGACAGTTGGACCCCCTGGATAATCACATAACATGTTAAAGGTGTCAGGAATTTCTGCTTCGCTATTTCCGAATTGCCATGTGCCCCCGCTAGCCACTACATGTTCCGGGAAAGTAAGCCCAACGGATTTAATGATTCGGGTTACTCGGTGAATGAAAAGATCGGTTGCAATTCCGCCTGAGTAATCCCAATAGCGTCTCCACTGAAAAAAACGTCGTGGATCCCAGGGCTGTTTGGAGGCAGGACCCAACCATGCTGACCAATTTAAGTTAGTGTTAGGATCGGCTTCAGGGTCAATATCATAAGCCCAGAAGTCATCTGCATAGTTACGAGAATAATCAATTTGAGCCATGACCACTTTTCCTAAAGTTCCTGAACGTATATAGTCATTGGCTACTTGGTAAGTTTCATCCGACATTCCCTGAACTCCTACTTGCATTTTTAATCCTGATTTCTTCACCTCACGAACAATCTCTTGGACTTGAGGAATGGTTTGCGCCATTGGTTTCTCTAAATAAACATGTTTTCCAGCAGCTAGCGTATCTAGAGCCATTTTGTGGTGCCAGTGTTCTGGAGTAGCGATTACGGCATAGTCGAGGTTTTTTTGGGAAAGCAGGTCTTGATAGTCTGAAAAAGCAGTCGCTCCACTTTTTGTTGCAGCGGCCGTAAGCCGCTTACTATAAATGTCGCAGACCGAGACAACTTGAACATTATCTGTTTCCTGAAGTGTAAGAAGTGCCTCTAGGTGAATACTTCCCATTTTTCCACATCCAATAATCCCTACCAGTAATTTTTCATTAGCCCCCGGGATGGAAGAATAGCTTCGGGCGGTCCAGCCGGGCACTGCAGCAACCCCAACACCGACACGGTTTAAAAACTCGCGGCGGTTAACTTTAATATCAGTCATTATTGGTTCCTCTTTTTCAATTTAGATAGGAAAAGGATTCTGTTGGCCTCCTGATCCGATGGAAAGAATCGTCCTGAAGCGAACAACCTTCAGGCGAGCTAGAAACGCGTGACAAGTTTTTCTAGGTTCTTATAAAGGAGAAGACTTACGTCGGTAGATGTAACTCCCAAATCGTCGAGTGCTTTTCTTTGTATTTCATAAATATCTTTTCTCCACCCTCGCGGAAAGACTGTTGAATCTGTTCCAAAAAGAAGACGTTCGATACCAAAAGCTTTCTCTTCGAGGACATTTTCAAAGAGTTCTTTTAAATTAGAGAATTTCGAGTTGTGTTGAAGCCAACTGTTTGAACTAGAGGTGTCTAGGTAAAGATTCCTGAATTCTCGAGCAGGCTCTATTAACCCATCTAGTTGACCACACCCGAAATGGGGCACAATAAAAGAAACTTCAGGAAATTTCCTCAAAATCCGACCAAGTCTTTGGCCATCGCCAAATTCCTGAATGCATGGACTTGCACTTCCCAGTTTCTCTTGGATTAATATTTTTAACTCGCCAATGTGAACAAAAACTATCAGTTTAAATTTCCTAGCCAATTCATAAAGTCTCACACAGGCAGGATCGTCTGGGAAAAAATGGTGAAGGGCAGGAAAAAGAAGAAGGCCAGAAAGTTTTTTAGAAACTATATCTTCTACAATATCTGAAGCAGCAGGGTCTGTGGGGTCTACTAATTGGAATCCTACAAACCTATTAGGAAATAGTTTAATTGCTTTTTCTATGGAGGCCTGCTCACCTAAAATGCTGCCAAACAAAATAGCCCGTGAGACTTTATTTCGATCTAGTTCCTTCACCCACAGCTTTGCTAGTTCCTGTGGATTTTCTGGAGGAGGAAAAATTCCGAGTTTGTCAGAAGCGCAGTCAGTAGGATCCTTAAGCTGACTAAATTCAGGTGATTGCTGTGAATAAAAACGAATGACCTCACGTGTAAAAAAATGAAGGTGTGAGTCGAATATCATTTCCATAAAGGAATCATAACCACCTGTTCATTTAGAAACAACACCCAATTCTAATTAAATGACGGAATCATGCAGGTTTATTCAACATAAGCCGTATATGCTAGATTACGCCAAGGTGGCCAAGGAGTATGAATATGAAAGGGTTGTATATTTTGAAACCCTTTTTCTTCTAGAAGAGTTTCAACCTCTCGATGAGTTCTTAGTCGATGCGATCCACTTCCTCGGACAATTAAATGATTAATAGCAGTCCAAGGATAGGGTTTAAATTCCCAGAGAACAATTCTGCCTTTAGGTAACAAGACAGTTTTGATCTCTTCTAGAACTTGGGCTACCTGAGAATCCGGCAGATATTTTAAAACATGAGATAGTAAGACAACGTCAAAACAATTTTTCTGAAAAGGTATTTGTAATCCACTAGCTACTATAGATTCAAGTGGATTGGACTGGTTAAGAGATCCGTTGAATTGTGTTGACCTTTGGATCATTTGGTAAGAAATATCAATGCCTATATAGGTTTTTTTTGATTTAATTTTTCGGTGGCTTGTTGCCAGTATCTGTCCCAGGCCAGAACCTACTTCTAGGACTCTGTCTTGAGGATCAAGATTGGATGCTTTAATGAATCTTCCAGCATAGGCAACACCACTTAAGTTAAAGACCAAGCGGCCAATAAAAGATCTAAAACCTTTTCCCCCGATCCATTTATCGTAAAACGATTGTGTCCTCAACTCAGATTCACTAAGGAGGGACTCCCGATTTGACTGATTACAGTTGGATGAATTTATTAAATGCATGGAAATATTTTTTTTAGAGTAATTTTTAAAATTGTTTTTAATCCACTGAAACTTAGAAGATAGTTCTTTGTTTTGTTAGTAATGTTTCAGATTAAGGTTGTCAGCAGCGATATCAGTTAAATCGACGACAGCCGCAGCATTGACCCCCATTGCAACTGCAATGGTCTCGCTTATTTCAGCTTTGGTAGCACCCAGTTTAAGGGCCTTTTTAATGTGTCCTTCTAAGCAGCCTTGGCATTTAGCTGTGAGTGACGCTGAAATGGCAATGAGCTCCTTCGTCTTTCGACTAAGAGTGGATTTTTTGTAGGTTTCTGAATAAAACTCAAAGTAGATTTTCTTCATCTCGGGTGCCAACATGCTGTAACTTTCAAGTTTCTTCCCTGATTCACTGCGAGAAGGTGTCGGAACATTTTTGGATTTGTGAGTAGTCTTGCTATTCAAATGCAAACTCCTTGTTTTTGTTGTAAATAATTTCTCAACTGATGGGATTCACCAGAGGTTTTTAAAAACCCTAAACTTATTGTCTAGTCGTGTTATAGCACTGAAATTTTAAATTAAGAAGCGGTTTTATATAAAGACTTTATTTTGTCTTCTTAGTCAATTGAAAGCGGATGCCTATTGACAGAATAATAGCAATTCCAGATAATCAGATAAATAATTTTAAAAAGGTAAGGTTGCTTTGCAACTTTCACTCAATTTTGTTTGGCGGTTTCATTATCGGAGCGGTATTGGGAGCACATTATGAAAAAAAGTTTATTTTTGACACTAGTTTTAATTGTTGGGTGCGTTATAGCCACTAACCCTCATGTTGCTCAGGAGAATCCTGGGTATACCCGAGCAGAGTATGATGCGTTCCAAAAGGCAGTTGAGGTTGCAGATTTAGGAGCAAAGGCAACAGCTTTGAAAAAATTTGTCGATGCTAACCCGAAATCTAAGTTGGTTCCCTACGCAAATGAACAGTTTGGACCGGTACTTCAAGGACTTTATCAGAAAAGAGATATGGCTACTTTGGGTCGAGTGGCTGAACAATTCCTACAATTAATGCCTGGTAATGAAGTAGGAACCGGATATGCCTTTGAAGCCTTTGCCCAAACTAAAAATTATGTAAAGGCTGCAAAATATGGAGAGGCTTATTATGCGAAGAAACCTAATCAGGCTGCCGCTCAAATGTTAGCTATGGTTTTTTCCAACCTCAATAACCAAAGCAAGTTTATTAATTTTGCTCAAAAGGCCCTGGAAGGAAAGAGTGCTAAAGATGGTTTTCTCCTCAATTATAAACTTTCGGAGATCTTTGTTAAAAGAAAGAGTTTTGGCAGGGCAAATAGATACTGTCAACGAGTACTAAGTGCATATCCCGGTTCTGAAGTGCCTCCGGGTACTACGCCTGAAAAGTGGTCTCAAATAAAAATTGCGTACAACAACATCATTGGTAAAAACCATTACGATGGCAAACGATATAGAGCAGGAATAAGGTCATTTCAAAATACCCTTAGGCTAAGTCCTCGAAATGGTATGGCTTTTTACTACATGGGTATGTCTAACTGGGGTCAAGAGGATATTGTTACGGCTATGAAGAATTTGTCTAAGGCTGTTACAGTTGATGGTGGGTTTGCCAAACCTGCTAGGGGCAAACTAGAGATTCTTTACAAGGCTTCTAACAACGGCTCGTTGGACGGACTAGAACGCAGAATTAAAGCAGCTGCTTCGGAATTAAAGTAACTAGTTCCCCGAAAGAACCATAGCAAGATTCTCAGTGATTCTTGCTATGGTTTCCTTACTGCTTTCCTCAACAAATCTTTCGCCCGTTTTCCTATTTAGACGGTTAATAGCTCATAGCCCATCATCAGTACCTGAACCTAGCGATATTCAGGGAGGGTTTAATTATTCGGTCACCAATGCTTGGAGTTATCAGTATAAAAGTTAGTTTGTCCTGAACCAATTCAATAAAAATATGAGGATAACGTGGAAATTGGAATAGTTGGCTTTGGACGATTTGGACAGTTTGCTGGAGATATTCTTAATAAAGATTTTAAAGTCTCTGCCTATGACCACCAGGTGACTGCCCAGAAAACAAATATTCAATTAGCTTCATTAGAAGAAGTTGCAAAGAAGGATGTTCTCCTAATATGTGTTCCGATTTCGGAAATGGACGTTGCTTGTCGTCAATTGAAGCCCCATCTATCCCCGGGCCAACTAATAGTAGATACCTGCTCAGTTAAGGAGCAACCCCTAAAGTTAATGCTTGATTTGTTACCATCGTTTGTTGAGATTTTGGGGTGCCATCCACTGTTTGGTCCTGATTCAGGGAACAATGGTGTTTCTGGATTAGAAGTTGTGCTCTGTCCGGGCCGGTGTGCCCGTGTTGAGAAGGTAAAGGCTTTTTTGGAAAAACTTTGTTTTAAAGTAACTGTAACCTCAGCAATAGAACATGATCAGGCAATGGCAAAAACCCAAGCGCTCTTTCACTTTCTAGCTAAAGGATTCGCTCAACTTAAAATTGACTCAGATTGTTTGTCAACTCCTGGGCCAGCGCATTTGCTTCAGGATTTCAATGATGTTTTGAGTGATTCAGACCAACTTTTTCAAGACCTTCAGCGACTTAATCGCTTTGTATCTTCCGAGCGGAAAAAACTCATTGAAAACCTCGTTTCTTTGGACAAATATTTATCAGAGGATTCTTAGCAGGGCAGGTGGTTCTTCCCAGTATGTTTATATTTTTAGAATTTCCTGCTGAATAGGTTCTCCCGTAACCCGTATATCATTATTGCCTAAATAAATATTAATCTCACTCCGAATACCAAAGTCAGGCAAGTAAATTCCTGGTTCAATAGAAAAACTGGTGTGTGGAATCAGAACCCGTTCATCTTTTGTTTCTAGACTGTCCATGTTTGCACCATTTCCATGATCATTTTCTCCGATGCTGTGACCAGTTCGGTGAAGAAAAGCATCACCGAATCCAGCCTTGGAAATAACTTGACGTGCAACCTGGTCTACCTCCCAACCCTTGGTAGATGTTCCTGTAGTGTGCCTGTGTTCGACAAATCGGATGGCATCATCCCGGGCTTTTTTCACAACTTCCCATACGTTGAGGATTTGGTTAGGTATTTCATCTCCAAGAAAAACTACCCAAGTATAGTCCGCATAGACGGAGTGTGGTTGTAATAATTTAGCCCAGAAGTCGATAAGAAGAAAGTCCCCTCTCTTGATGTCAGCAGAAGATTCCAAACTAGGTTCATAATGTGGATTATTACTATTTTGATTAACTGCTACAATTGGAGGAGAACTAGACTGTAACCCCTGATGTTTATATTTTTCCAAAATAGTCTGTTGAACTTGATATTCGGTCAGAAATAGATTGTTTCTAGTTGTCTGACTAATCTGTTCCAGAATTTCAAAAAATAACTGCATCAGTTTCTTACTAGCTAACAAGTGTGTTCTAAGCTGGTCCTTACTCCATCGAGCTTCAAAATATTGGATTAGGTCAGCTGAGGAAACAATTTCTTTTCCAAGGTTTCTTACCATTTCTACTGTTCCAGCATCTACTCTGGAAACATAGGGGATAAAACAATTGGGAGAGTATTCCATAGCCAGACGTTGACTTGTGTTGAGCAGCTTACTTAATCCAGCTTCCATTTCTTTCCAACTACTAAAACAAGCTATTTCAACTGATAAATGTTGGAAGCCCTGTCGTTCTATATGATGACATAGCAGCGTTGGAGATCCATTGGCTGGAATCCAGCAATACCACCTCCTTGTTAACATCGTTTTTTGAATCCCCAAAAGTTTTTTTGCTAAAGGGTTCAGACCTTGAAAATCGTAAAGGAGCCAGCCGTCAATCTCCATGGCTTTGATTTGTTCCTGAATTTCTTCAATTTTTAAATTCATTTAACTTGCCTCAGTAAAAGAAATGAGAGATCTAAAATAAGAGAAGGAGATCTTGTTGTAAACCTACTTATTCTCCGAGTAATAGAAGATATATTAACTATACTAGGTTGAGGTAAATCGCTTGACAAACTATAAGATGGCAGACTATGGTTCATTGGTTTGATTGCTTTAGTATAGTGTGAGAAAGGTTGTTATAGTGGACCTTCTAAATTATATGATGGGATTTTGATAAAAAGGCAGTACTGATTTCTGTTAAGGGTTAATAACTGCCGTGGGAGTAACTGATTATGGGAGAGGGAGAAAGAACACTATTCACAAGTGAATCTGTTTCAGAGGGACATCCTGATAAAGTAGCTGACCAAATTTCGGATGCTATCGTAGACTCTTATATAGCTGGAGACCCAGATTCTCGGGTAGCCTGTGAGACATTGGTGACTACTGACTATTGTGTTGTTGCTGGAGAAGTGACCTCCAGAGCCACGGTTGATATTGAGAAAGTCGTCAGGAGCACTATTCATAAAATTGGTTATGTTCAAAAAGGGCTAGGTTTTGATTTTGAAAGTTGTAAGGTAGATGTTAGGCTTCATCCTCAGTCCCCAGATATATCTCAGGGGGTCACAGAAGGGAAAGGCCTCTTCAAGGAGCAAGGCGCTGGAGATCAGGGTATGATGTTTGGCTATGCATGTGATGAAACCGCTGAATTAATGCCAACCCCTATTGTATTAGCTCAGAGACTAGTAGAGAACATGGCAGAGCTTAGAAAAAGTGAACAACTTGATTATATTCTGCCCGATAGTAAAAGCCAAGTCACCATAGAATATGTCGAAGGAATACCTACCAGAGCTGACTCGATTGTAATCTCTACTCAGCATAAAGAGAATGTTTCTCATGATAGTATCTATGCAGATATCCTTGAACAGGTTATCAGGCCTACTGTTCCTAATAAACTTCTAGACAACCGAACAAAGTACTATGTCAATCCAACTGGAAAATTCGTTGTAGGTGGTCCTAGTGGAGATACAGGATTAACAGGTCGTAAGATTATTGTTGATACATATGGAGGCTGGGCTCGTCATGGAGGTGGTGCTTTTTCTGGAAAAGATCCAAGCAAAGTGGATCGCAGCGCTGCTTATGCTGCCCGCTATGTGGCAAAAAACATTGTTGCCGCTGGGCTGGCAAAGAAATGTGAGGTTCAATTAGCTTATGCGATTGGGGTTGCCCAACCCATGTCTGTTTTGGTCGACACTTTCGGTACTGGAAGATTAAAACAAGATGAGTTGGTTAACATTATTCGAGAAGTTTTCGATCTTCGACCCAAGGGTATTATCGATTCTCTTTCTTTGCAACGACCTATCTTTCAGTGTACTGCTGCCTACGGTCATTTTGGAAGATCTGCTGGTGATGATGGATCATTTAGTTGGGAGAAGACTGACAAAGTCAAAAACCTAAGCATGCTAGCATCCCAATACGGATTAGAGTAGCAATGAATATTAACTATTGGCTAGGTACTTCCCAGAAGAAATGTTGTCTTTTAGTTTGTTATTAATATAAGCACTAGATTCAGAGGAATTTAAAAGATTTTCAATACCCCGACCAATAAAATTTAGTATCGTCTTAGGTATTTATCTTCATTTCCCTTATTTAAATTCAGCATTCTTTTGCAACGTAGACCAACAAGGATTTGAATCTAAGAATCCCCGAGAATTATTCCTAATAATACCGTAAAGATTTTAGAAACCTCTTTGAGAAGTCTGCAAGAAAAATTGATCAATGAGGTGTGCTAAGATTCAGCATAGGGGTCCTAAAAAGTTTGGAACATATGAACTGAGGTTATTATTTACCTTTGGGTTAAGACACCAAAAAAGGTTGAATTCAGATGGACCAAAAACAGATTTGTTCAAGTTTAGTGCAAACCAGAAAAATGAAGCTAAGAAAGTCAAAGGTTGAGAAAATCATTCTTACTGTAGCGAGCAACTTCCTGACAGAATTAGGTTCTTATAGAGCATTGCATAGATTGTCCCTAAAGGTTTCTCTTGAAGAAGACCTCGGTTTAGGGAGTCTAGAAAGGGTTGAATTATTGCTCCGATTAGAAATGGAACTTGGTCTGAAATTTCCAGAGCATTTGTTGTCTGAGGTGAAGACAGTTGAAGATATTGTTGGTGTGATTTTTGAACAAGAACAAGAAAAGGACCATTCTAATAAAAATAATCAGACTAGGAAGGTTAACTTGTTGCAGAAGGCCAAACAGGTTCAAGATGGTATGGCGGGTATTGATGCCTGGTCTAAAAATGGTGCTTGGCCTGAAACTCTTGACGAAGCTCTTTCGTATTACGCTCACCAAGGGAGGGACCGTCCTCACATTCATTTACGACTAGAAGACGGCCAAATGCAGGTAATGTCCTATGGAAAGTTATTTGCGGAAAGTTCTCGTGTTGCAGGGGGATTAATAGAGAAATGGGGTCTCAACCCTGGAGACAGAGTTGGTGTTATGCTCCCAACAGGCCCTGATTTTTTTTATGCATTTTTTGGAATTATTTTGGCCGGAGGAATTCCGGTACCTCTATATCCCCCTTGGCAGGCTAACCGTTTGGAAGAATATGCCCAGCGTCAAACAGGAATCCTTGAAAATGCAGGAGTAAGATTTCTGGTTACCTTCCAAAGAGTTAAGCGATTAATGAGTATATTGAAAGTTGGCCTACCAAGACTAGAAAATGTTTTTACAGTCGAAAGCCTAGAGAAATGCTCAAAAAAAACTCGACCGTCTATTCCGCAAGACATTTCGTTGATTCAGTATACTTCAGGAAGCACAGGAGATCCCAAAGGAGTAGTGTTGACGCATGCCAACTTGATTTCTAATATCCGGGGATCAGCTCAGGCTCTTAAAATAACCTCCAAGGACATAGGTGTAAGTTGGCTGCCACTCTACCATGATATGGGGTTAATTGGTGCATGGCTTTCTTGTTTTTATCTGGGCATTCCCATTGTCATTATGTCCCCTCAGGCATTTTTGAACCGACCAGAACGTTGGCTTTGGGCAATTCACCATTATCGAGCAACTTTGTCAGCTGCCCCAAACTTTGCTTACGAACTTTGTTTAAGCAGGTTGAATGCTAAAGATCTAGAAGGTCTAGATCTTAGTTGCTTAAGAGCTGCACTGAATGGTGCAGAATTTGTTTCATTGGAAACCCTGGAAAGGTTTTCAATGAAGTTTAAGGAGTACGGCTTTAGGATAGAGTCCTTCCTTCCTGTCTACGGTTTGGCTGAGTGTTCATTAGCTGTTACCATTCCACCGTTAAATCGGTCCCCTCTTTATGAGAAAGTTAATAGAATAATTTTTGAAAACAGTGGTTATGCAAAATTGGCTGACAATAAAGAGGGAACCCCCTTAATTTTTATTTCCACTGGTAGGCCTCTTGTCAAACATGATGTCAGAATTGTCAGTGAGAACGGAGAGGTTCTCGCATCTCGGTCACAGGGACAAATCCAGTGTCGAGGACCCTCTGCAATGAAAGGTTATTTTGAAAACGATACAGCTACATCAGGCGTTCTTCAAGATAAATGGATCAACACAGGAGACTTGGGTTATCTAGCAAATGGGGAATTATTCGTTACAGGTCGGATCAAAGACCTCATTATTAAAGGCGGACGAAATATTTTTCCCCAGGAAGTAGAGCAGGCAACAGCTAGTGTAAAGGGAATTCGGAGAGGCTGTGTGGCAGCTTTTGGAGTTGCGGGCCCTGAACTGACGGGTGAGCGACTAGTCGTTGTGGCTGAAACCCGACTTTCTGAAACAAAAGATCAGCAAAAACTGATTTTAAAAGTCGCAGACTGCATTAGGAATAGATTAGCTATTTCCCCAGATGAAATTTTATTAGTTTCTCCCCACACAGTACCAAAAACCTCGAGTGGTAAAATTCGGCGTGATAGTTGTAGGAAGATGTATTTACAGGATAGGTTGAATTTAAAAACTCCTGTTATCTGGATCCAAACAAGTCGGCTAGTTATGAAGGGATTAATCCGAATGATTTGGCTAGCTCTTAAGAAAGTAGTCTTTTGGATTTATGGGGGATATGTTTGGTTAATCTTGGGACTGGTGACAATACCATGCTGGTTATTATTAATATTAGCCATACCGAAATCAAAGCCTCAAAGAGCAACAGTTTTGTTAAAATTTTTGTCCCGGTTGACCCTAAAATTATCGGGACTCCAGCCAATTATTAAGGGCGCTGAGAATTTTTTAAATTTGTCTGTCTATCCAGAAAAAGGTCTATTATTAGTTTCCAACCATTCCAGCTATTTGGATATTCTCATCCTTGCTGCCTCCATACCTTTTGATTTTTGTTTTGTTGCAAAACGGGAAGCGGCATCTTGGCCTTTTGTGGGCACCTTTATAAAAAAGTCTGATTATTTAACTGTTGATCGTGAAAATGCTAGTGAAGCAGTTCAGGACAGCAATCGAATCAGGAGCGTGTTGTTGAGTGGGAGGCCAATACATATTTTCCCAGAAGGAACTTTTACAGCTGCTAATGGATTACGACCATTTCAAATGGGCGCTTTCAAAGCAGCTGTAGATACAAATTCTCCTCTTTTACCTGTTACCCTGCAGGGAACTCGAAAAGTGCTCCGTGATGGTGTTCTTTTTCCATCCTATCATAGGATTAACATTATAGTTAGTCCAGTCATAAGGCCAAGCGGTAAGGACTGGAAAGAAGCAATCAGACTTCGAGATAGAGTTCATTGTGAAATTCTTAAGAATTCGGGAGAAGATGCGTTACATCTTATTTTAGCTGGTCCAAAAAAGAAAAAGTTCAAGAGGGTTTTAGGTGACTCCTAGAAAAATAGGATGGCTTTTTTGAACTGAAAATGAGGTTACTTATCTAATTGCTGTTTGGCCATGCTTAATTAAAAAAGCTTTTTTAGAGTACAGTTGATTCTCAATATATTTTTAGCTAAGGAACTAAAAAATGACTCAAAGCAACCCTGAGTTTAGTGATCAATTGATCCTCACCATTGATGTAGGCAGCTCTTCAGTGCGTGCTAGCCTGTACGACCAAGAAGCTAGTGTTAAAGATAATTTCCAGAGTCGCAGGAATTATAATTTTGAAACCACTTCAGGCGGAGGTGTTGAATTTGATGCGGATGTTCTTTTTAAACTGGTTTTAGAGGTAATAGATGAGGTATTAGAACGTTGTGGAAAAAGGTGTTCCCGAATCGTTGCAGTGGCGATGTCTACTTTTTGGCATAATTTGGTAGGGATAAACGTTGCTGGCCAAGCAATAACTCCAATTTATTCCTGGGCTGATACGCGCAGCTCCAAAGAAGCGGAAGGTTTCCGACAGAGGATCGACGAGGTTCACTATCATGGTAGGACGGGATGTGTAATTCATCCCAGCTATTTGCCCTCGAAGTTGATATGGATCAAAGAAGCTCAACCTCAAATATTTCGTAAAGTTTCTCGTTGGATGTCTTTTGGAGAGTATTGTTACTTAAAATTTTTTGGAATAGCTTCTTGTAGCTTTTCAATGGCTTCTGGAACAGGCTTATTTAACCAAAATTTACAGGATTGGGATAATGAAGTTTTAGAAATTCTTCCAATTGAAAGAAATCAACTGTCACCCCTAATTGACTTGGATAAGCCATTCAGGGGACTCATTAAGCCATTCTCTAGTCGCTGGCCCAGTCTAAACCGAATCCCGTGGTTGCCTGCTATGGGTGATGGAGCCTGTAGTAATATCGGCAGCGGATGTTCTAGCCCAAAGAGTTTAGCTCTCATGGTAGGAACTTCTGGAGCCATGAGGGTTGTATTTAGGAAGAAGAAGATCAATATTCCTCAGGGCTTATGGTGTTACCGTGTGGATCGCCATCGGTTGGTTATGGGGGGTGCCCTTAGCAATGGAGGCCTTCTTGTTGCTTGGATGAGAGAGACCTTAAACTTACCTCAAGAAAAAGAAATGCTTGAATGCCAAATTGCAGAAATGGAGCCCTCTTCACATGGTCTTACTATACTCCCATTTTTAGCAGGGGAACGGAGTCCTGGTTGGCATTCAAGTGCGAGGGCAACGATTAAGGGGCTTAGTTTACATACAAAGCCTCTTGATATTTTCCGAGCCTCCCTCGAATCAGTAGCTTACCGTTTTGCTAAAATAGAAAAGCTTTTAACCCCAGTTGTCCCGGAAAATGAAGAAATTATAGCTTCTGGTGGAGGAATTTTGCATTCACCAACTTGGCTTCAGATTATGGCTGATGTTCTGGCTAAGCCGATCTTTGCCTCAGGAGTGAGTGAAGCGTCCAGTAGGGGAGCTGCTCTGTTAGCGTTAGAAGTTTTGGGGTATATTGGAAGGATAGAGGATGTTAAAATCCCTATGGGTTCAAGTTATACCCCTAACTTGGAAAAACATGACAAGTATCTAAAGGCTATGGAAGAAACAGAACAACTATATCAGTTAATATTGGGTAATTAATTTTGATTGGCTTTTATAATCTTTCGGATGAAACTCTGAAAAAGGGTGCCTTGGACTACTATTTTTCGTTAAGAATCTCCTTCTGATAATTCTTGGGTTGAAGATTTTATTATATTTAAGTTACATGCTTCCAACGAAGGAGCTATAAATGGGAATTGAGGAAGAAGTAACTAATTCGTTACTCAAACTGCGTTCTGTAGGCCAAAGTCCTTGGTGCGATAGTATTAGTCGATCCCTTATTAATGAACTGCCTCAAAGAATTGCTAAAGATGGTCTATGTGGGATTACATCTAATCCGACAATTTTTGAGAAGGCTATCAATGGCAGTTTGGATTATGACAAAGAAATTCAATCGTTGGCTCAAGCTGGAATGTCGACCTTCGGGATTTATGAGTCTTTAGTGGTTCACGACATTCAGAAAACAGCAGATCAGTTTGGAAAGTTGTTTGAAAAATCGAACAAAATAGATGGTTTTGTAAGCTTAGAAGTTTCTCCTCATCTAGCCCACAACACTCAAAAAACAATTGAAGAAGGACGTCATTTATGGAGGTTAGTAGCAAGACCCAATCTAATGATTAAGGTTCCCGCAACTCCAGCAGGCATTCCTGCCGTTACTCAGCTAATCAGTGAAGGGATTAATGTAAATGTTACATTAATGTTCTCAATCAATCATTACCGACAGGTAGCAAAAGCTTATATGAGAGGCCTAGAATCTCTAGATAGGACTGCTAGTTTTCTGCCAGTTGCTTCAGTTGCTAGTTTTTTTGTTAGTCGAGTGGATACAGTTGTAGATAAATTGCTTTGTCAGTTGAAAGAACAGGCTTCAACAGAAATAGTAAAAAATACTTGTGAAGATTTGTTTGGTAAGGCAGCCATTGCTAATACCCGTTTAGTTTATCAAGAGTTCAAGAAAATTTTTTCAGAGAAATCATTCCTTAACTTTAAAGAAAAAGGGTTCAATGTTCAAAGACCACTTTGGGCTAGTACCAGTACTAAAAATCCAAATTACCGGGACGTTTTGTATGTCGAGGAACTAATAGGGGAGAATACTATCAATACCATGCCACTTGATACCATGGCAGCTTTTAGAAGTCATGGTAGGGTGACTTCTACTTTGGAAAATGGTTTAGAGGATGCCATCAGAACTCTCTCTCTTCTTAAGGATTTGGGGATCGATCTCGATGCAGTGACTCTTAAGCTACAGGAAGACGGCGTTAAACTTTTTTTGAATTCATTTGACAATTTAATTTCATCAATCGCAAAGAAGCGAAAAAAAATCACTAGAATTTGAGTTTCTGGTCAGGTGAACCTTCTTTGGGGTCTGAATGGCTTTGGGAAATAGTAGAAAGTTGTTTCCATGAAAACCCTTCCCGATTTAACAGGACTAATCCAACCAGAATAATTGGTGCCATTGAGAAAAT
>Ga0310344_10001036_pt1 | contig 21462 bp, 18 predicted proteins | sample HC15DNA20200_MG_FD_203801 | JGI IMG/M metagenome (GOLD analysis project Ga0310344, IMG submission 203801) | Marine microbial communities from station ALOHA, North Pacific Subtropical Gyre - HC15-DNA-20-200_MG | ecosystem: Environmental > Aquatic > Marine > Oceanic | place: Pacific Ocean: North... | reverse complement strand
TTGCGGGCAGGACTCTTCGGCCAGGCGCCGGACGACCTGTTCAACACATCGATCGATTCTGAGAACCAGTACTACGGTCTCTATGTCAGTGACACGATGTCGCTGACCCCTCGTACCCATCTGACGCTCTCGGGTCGATTCAATCACGCCCGCATCGAGATCATCGACCGGCTCGGCGTATCGCTCAACGGCAGCCATAGCTTCTCCAGGTTCAACCCGGCCGCCGGTCTCGTCTACCAGCTCTCGGACGCGGCAAGCCTGTTCGGACGCTACAGTGAGTCGAACCGGGCCCCGACCGCGGCTGAGCTGAGCTGCGCCGACCCCGAGGAACCATGCCGGGTCCCGAACGCGTTCATCTCGGATCCGCCGCTCGAACAGGCCGTCGCCCGATCGATTGAAGGTGGGGTTCGAGGGCGTTGGACAGGGGCACCCGGCAACCTCGACTGGTCGACGTCGTTCTACCGCACCCGGATCGATGACGACATCCTGTTCATCGCCTCGCCCGAGCTGATCGGTACGGGCTACTTCCAGAACGCGGGCGACACCCAGCGCGTCGGCCTCGACCTGGACCTGCGGGGACAGATCAACCGCGTGGGCTGGTATCTCGGGTACGGCCTCGTCGAGGCGACCTTCGAATCACCGCTCGAGCTCCCAGGCAACGACGAGGTCAACGACGCCACGACCGGAAACGGTACGCTCGCCGTCCAGCCTGGCGACCGCCTGGTCGGCATTCCCCGACACAGTGTGAAAGCCGGGATCGGCGTTCCGCTGACCCGGGCGTTCGACATCGCCGTGGAGGCCGTCGCAACGTCGGACCGTGTCTTCCTGGGCGACGAGGGCAACGACCAGTTGCCACTCGATGGCTACGGCGCGGTGAACCTGCGCTCTGCCTACCGGCTGACTCCAGAAGTCGAGCTGTTTATCCGCGTCGACAACCTGTTCGACGCCGAGTACGAGACCTTCGGCGCCCTCGCCGAGCTCGAGGTCGAGCTCGAAGAGGTCCCCGACGCCGAGGACCCGAGATTCGTCGGTCCTGGCGCACCTCGGAGCGGCTTCGCCGGTGTTCGCCTAAGGTTCTGACCACCCCTCGTCACACCGACGACACGTCGAATTGACCGACCCGACACCGTCTCGTTGAGGCGTCATAACAACCAACCCCTATCCTGTATTCCGTTGGTGGACGTGGTTGTGGCGTCCAGCGACTCGGAGCAACCGTCCGCTGGCCTTGGGAGCTCCGACCGTCGGACACGCCCGCGCGAGATGAGGACCGTCGGCGGCGCCCTGCGCTGGCAAGAGCCGGTGTGAGACTTCGCGCACCCGATTTGACAGGGGTACGCGCCTGAAGTACGGTACGAAGCTCATGACGTGCAAGCTTGGCCACCATCATCACGTTCATCATCCCGCCCTGTCGGCGGGCCGGTGGCTCTGCGTGTGATGTAGCACGTCTCGAACAGACACACGACACAGTCCCCGCCCCGCCGACCTGTTCGGCGGGGCTTTTTTTTGGTGAACGCGGCCAGCGGGGCGACAGCTGAGGACAGACGATGGACTTTTCGAAACTAGACGGCCTGATACCGGCGGTGATCCAGGACGCCACCAGCGAGGAAGTACTGATGGTCGGCTTCATGAACCAAGAGGCTCTCGACCGTACCCGGGAGACGGGCTTCGCCACCTTCTTCAGCCGGACCCGGAACAAGCTCTGGATGAAGGGTGAGACCTCCGGCAACACCCTTGCCGTACAGCAGCTGCTGGTGGACTGTGACGACGACACGCTGCTCGTGAAGGTCACCCGCAACGGCGAGGGCAACGTCTGTCACACGGGCGAACGCACCTGTTTCTACCGTGAACTTGGCACTGAGGACTAAACGACGATGGCTGACAAGATCCTACGACTCGGTATTCCCAAAGGCTCCCTGCAGGAGTCGACCATTCAGCTGTTCGCACAGGCCGGATTCAACATCTATACGAGCTCGCGGTCATACTTTCCGACCATCGACGACCCCGAGATCGAGTGCACGCTAATCCGGGCCCAGGAAATGGCGCGCTACGTCGCAGACAACGCGCTCGACGCCGGACTCACCGGGCAAGACTGGATCGCAGAACATCACGCCAGCACCGGCGACACCGTCGTGGATATCGCTGACCTGGTCTACTCGAAACAGAGCTTCCGCAAGGTCCGCTGGGTGCTGGCCGCCCCAGAGGATTCGAAGTTCAAGAGCCCGAAGGACTTCGCCGGCGGGACGATCGCCACTGAATTGGTACAGGTAACACAGGCGTACTTCACACGGCTCGACATTCCCGTGAAGGTCGAGTTCTCCTGGGGCGCCACAGAAGTTAAGCCTCCACGGCTGGCCGACGGCATCGTGGAAGCCACCGAGACTGGCTCGACGCTACGAGCCAACAGACTACGGATCATCGACACGGTCATCGAGTCGAATCCTCAGCTCATCGCCAATCAGGCGGCCCTCGAGGACGAGTGGACACGGACCAAGCTCGAGAACATCGCCCTGCTCCTGCGCGCCGCTATCGAGGCCCAGGGACGGGTCGGCCTTATGCTCAATGTCCCGCGGAACGACCTCGAAGCGGTGGTCGGCCTGCTGCCGGCGCTGCAACGCCCCACCATAGCGGCGCTCAGCGACGACCAGTGGGTCTCGGTCACGACGATCATCGAGGAATCGTCCGTGCGTGAACTGATTCCGAAACTCAAAGCGGCCCGAGCCCAGGGAATCGTGGAATACCCGCTGAATAAGATCGTGCTCTGACCATGCGCATCCTCCCCTCGTCTCGACGACGCGCCGTGGCGCGGTTGGTGGACCGGCAGCTGGACACGGACCCGACCATAACCCGTCGGGTGGCCACGATCGTGGCGGCGGTGCGCCAATCCGGCGACGCGGCGCTCCTGCGCTACGCGCGCAAGTTCGACCAGCTCTCCGGTCCAGTGGAAGTGACCCAGGAGGAGATCGAGGAGGGACTCCGCGGTCTCGATCCGGACCTGAAGCGAGCGCTTCGCAGCGCGGCGGCTAACATCAGGCGAGTGGCGCGACGGCAGATCCCGCGGGGGTGGCGCACCGAAGTCCGCCCCGGCGTCAACATCGAACAGGTGGTGACCCCCCTCGACCGCGTGGGCTGCTACGTCCCGGCCGGGCGATACCCGCTGCCGTCATCGCTCCTGATGACCGCAGTCCCGGCCCGGGTGGCCGGTGTGCGAGAGGTGATCGTCACCTGCCCCCACCCCGATGCGACCGTGCTCGCCGCTGCCGCCATTGCCGGCGCCACTAGGCTCTACCGTCTCGGCGGCGCACACGCAGTTGCCGCGCTGGCGTATGGCACGGCAACCATCCCGAAGGTGGACAAGATCGTCGGTCCGGGCAATGCGTACGTGGCGGCGGCCAAGGCACAAGTCGCGGCGACCTGCCCTATCGATTTCTATGCCGGGCCCACCGAGATCGTGATCATCGCCACCGGCGGCAACCCGGCCTGGATCGCCGCCGATCTCGTGGCCCAGGCCGAACACGACCCGGACGCGCGGGCCATTGTCGTCACTCCGGATGAGGGCCTCGCCAACCGGATCGCCACGGCGGTGGCGGAGCTGCTCCCCGCCGACGGACCGGCGCGGGCCTCGATCAGGGCCAACGGCGTCATCGTGGTCACGCCGTCGATCGACGCCGCCGTGGAGCTAGCTAACGAGATCGCGCCCGAGCACCTCGTCTGCGACCGTGAGTCGGTGGCACGACGGACCACCAAGGCCGGCACTGTCTTTGTCGGCCACTATGGTGCACAGGCGGCCGGCGACTACGCCACCGGCTCGAACCACGTGCTGCCAACCGGGGGCGCCGCCCGTTCGCGCGGGGGTCTGAGCGCATCGGACTTCGTGCATGTCCACAGCGTGCAGCGCCTGACACGGACGGGGTTGGCTGGACTCGCCCCCACCATCTTGCCGCTGGCGGAAGCCGAGGGACTACACGCTCACGCCGAGTCCGTGCGGGTGCGGCTGTCTCGCAACAGGAAGGACAAGGCCTGACGCCATGCGACGTGCCCGTATCGAACGTCACACGGCTGAGACCCAGATCTCGATCCGGCTTGGTATCGAGGGACGGGGCACCTATCAGATCCGGACCGGCATCCGGTTCTTTGACCACATGCTCGAGCTGATGGCCAAGCACGGAGCCTTTGACCTCAGGATCGAGGCGGATGGCGATCTGGACGTCGACCAGCACCACACCGTCGAGGACGTCGGCATCGCGCTGGGAGAAGCGGTTTCGAAGGCAATTGGATCTCGCCGCGGCATCAACCGCGCCGGCTACTTCGTGATGCCGATGGACGAGACGCTCGGTGTCGCCGCCATCGATCTCAGCGGCCGGCCACACGCAGTGGTCGATCTTCGGTTGCGGATCCACCGGGTCGGAGACCTGCAGTCCGAGCTGATTCAGGACTTCTTCGAGGGCTTCGCTCAGGGCGCGCTGGCCAACGTCCACGTTAAGGTGCTCTACGGGCGTTCGAGCCACCACCAGGTGGAGGCGCTGTTCAAGGCGTTCGGGCGCGCGTTGCGGGTAGCCTGTGACAAGGACCCACGCATGGCGAAACAGCTTCCGAGCACGAAGGGACTGCTCTGAGAGTAGGCCCCCGATGATCGCTCTGATCGACTACGGCGCGGGGAATCTGACGTCGGTGCGCAAGGCGTTGGGCCATCTGGGCGTTCGCTTCAGCACCCCGACCTCACCCGGCGAACTGACCGGGGCTCGAGGCATCATCGTGCCCGGAGTCGGTAACTTCGAGGTGACGGGCGCGCTCGGACCCGAATGGCGAACGGCAATCCTCGAGCAGGTGTCTCGGGAACACCCGCTACTCGGGATCTGCGTCGGCATGCAGTGGTTGTTCGACGGCAGCGCCGAGGCGCCAGACCACGAGGGGCTCGCGGTGATGGCGGGCCTCTGCCAGCAGCTACCTGAAGCGGTCGCGGCCGACGACCCGGACGTCGCCGAGGGCAGCGGGGTCGACGGACGGGGTCGCCTCAAGGTGCCCCACGTCGGATGGAACTCCCTCCGCCTGACGCGGGCATCCTGGCTCCTCGACGGGGTAAACGAAGGCGATCAGGTGTACTTCACCCACTCGTTTGCCGCGCCGGTGACCGGCGACTGCGTCGGCTCCACGCGTTACGGCGTCGACTTCGCCGCCGCGGTCGAACGTGGACAGGTCGGCGGGGTCCAGTTCCATCCGGAAAAGTCGTCCGACGTCGGACTCCAGATCCTGGGGAACTTCCTCCGTCGGGTGGAAGGCTAGAGAAATACCACCTCATGCTATCCAAGCGGATCATCGCCTGCCTGGACGTTCGGGACGGCTCGGTCGTCAAAGGCATCAACTTCGAAGACCTCCGTCGAGCTGGTGACCCCGCGACCCTTGCTAGGCGATACAACCGGGAAGGAATCGACGAGGTGGTGATCCTCGACGTCACCGCGACGATCGAGGGTCGGAAGGCACTGGCCGAAACCATCCGAGCCGTGGCGGGAGAGATTTTCCTCCCGCTCTGTGTCGGCGGCGGCATCCGGGGCGAGGAGCACGCAGAGGCCGCCATCGAGGCGGGCGCCGACAAGGTGGGAATCAATACAGCCGCGCTCAGACAGCCCGAGCTGATCACCACGCTGGCGCGGCGATACGGCAGCCAAGCCGTGATCGTGGCCATCGACGCGAAGCGCGAGGACGACCGGTTCAAGATCTACGTCCGTAGCGGTCAAGAGGGCACCGAACGGGACGCGGTCGAATGGGCGCGAGAGGCGGCGGACCGGGGAGCCGGTGAGATCCTGCTCACCTCGATCGACCGCGACGGCACGAAGTCCGGCTTCGACTGTGAACTGACGGCGGCCGTCTCCGAGGCGGTGCCGATCCCGGTCATTGCGTCGGGCGGCGCCGGGACCTTCGATCACTTCGTCGACGTCTTCCGGGCCGGTCGAGCGGACGCAGCCCTGGCGGCATCGATTTTCCACTACGCCGAACACGCCGTCGAGGACCTCAAGGCCCACCTGTACCAGCACCAGATCCCGGTGCGGCTGGAGACCGGCTAGCACGATGCTTATTCCCTCAATCGACCTCAAGGGTGGCCAGGTGGTCCAGCTGGTCCAGGGTGAGCGGCTGGCTTTGGCCAGCGACGACCTGGAGGGATGGATCGACAGGTTCTCTAGGTTTCCGAAGGTCCAGCTGATCGATCTGGACGCAGCGATCGGCTCCGGGACCAACGACGAGCTGGTGCGTCACGTCGCGCCGCTACTGCCGTGCCGCGTCGGGGGAGGGATCCGGTCGATAGAGCGCGCCCGCGAGGTCGTCGACTACGGAGCCCGGGCCATCATCGTGAGCTCTTCACTGTTCCGGGACGGCCACCCGAACCTCGATTTCGCCCAGTCGCTCGCCGAGGCCGTGGGGCCCGAACGGGTCATTGCCGCAGTGGACAGCAAGGCGGGAAAGGTGGTGATCCGAGGGTGGCGGGAACCGGTCGAGGTCACCCCCGTCGAAGCGGTGCGCCAGCTCGAACCGTACTGCGGCGAGTTTCTCTATACCCACGTCGACCGGGAGGGGCTGATGCAGGGCACCGACATGTCGGCCATCGAGGCGGTCGCGGCGGCGACCGAGCGCCCCCTCACGGCGGCCGGCGGTATCACCACCAGGGAAGAGATCGAGTCGCTGGACCGGGCCGGCATCGACGCGGTCGTTGGCATGGCCATCTACACCGGCACGCTCGCACTCGACGAGCTCTCGCCGCGATCCGACTCATGACCCAGCGGTGGGATCCGGACGCCTACGACCAGCACGCGCGCTTCGTCTCTGACCTGGGTGCGCCGGTCGTGGATCTGCTGGAACCACTTGCCGGTGAGCGCGTGCTCGACCTCGGCTGCGGCGACGGGTCGCTCACCGAGCGACTGCGCCGGGCCGGCTGTCTCGTCGTCGCGGTGGACAGCAGCCCCGAACAAGTCTGGGCGGCGCTCGAGCGCGGTCTCGATGCCCGGATCACCGACTTCCGCGAGCTCACCTTCGACGGTGAGTTCGACGCCGTCTTCAGCAATGCCGCGTTGCACTGGGTCTCGGAGGCGGACAGGGTCATCGCCGGGGTCCGGCGAGCCCTGCGACCCGGTGGCCGATTCGTGGCCGAGATGGGGGGCGCCGGCTGTGTCCTGTCGATCCGTGAAGCACTCAACACCGCCCTGACTGCCCGAGGCGTGAACCCGGCGGCTGCAGACCCGTGGTACTTTCCGACCGAGGCGGAATATCAGCGGCGACTCGAGGTTGGCGGGTTCTCTGTCGAATCTATTCAGCGGTTCCCACGACCGACGCCGCTGCCAGGTGACCTCTCGCATTGGCTGTGGATCTTTGCCCAGCGGTTCCTCGACGCCGTCCCGGAGGACGAACGTGCGGCCGTCGTCGAGGAGGTCAAGGCGCAGCTCGAACCAGAGCTGAGGAACACGAACGGCGTCTGGGTCGTGGACTACGTGCGGTTACGGTTCAAGGCGCGACGAAGCGGCTAGGGTATCGCCGTCCAGTAAGATGACGGGCACACGCCATGAGCGCGTCAGCCCCTCCCCCGGCCGGCAGCCGGCTCCTATGGCGTCTGGCCGGTTTCGCGGTCCGGGTCTACTACCGCGTCACGCGGGTCGGTCCCGAACTTCCCGATGGCGCTCTGGTGCTGGTGGCCAACCACCCCAATGCCCTCCTTGATCCGTCGCTGATTCAAGCCACTGCAGGACGTACGGTCAGGTTTCTCGCCAAGTCAACGCTGTTTCAGGGACAGGTGCTGAGCCCGCTGATCCGGCGTTCGGGTGCGATTCCGGTCTACCGGAAGATCGACTCTGGGGTCGACACCTCCAGGAACGTGGAGACGTTCGCGTTGGTCCAGCAAGCGCTGGCGGCCGGCGAGGCGATCTGCCTGTTCCCAGAAGGGATCAGCCACGTCAGCGGCCGTCTGGAGTCACTGCGCACCGGGGCGGCTCGAATGGTGTTGACCAGCACCGCGGCCGGGCATCCGGTGGCGATCGTTCCGGTGGGCCTCAACTTCGACCGGCTCCCGCTCTTCCGATCGCGGCTGGTGGCCCTGTTCGGCCCCGCGTTCGATGGAACCGACCTGGTAGAACGTTTCCGGGACGAGCCGCAAGAAGCGGCGCGAGAGCTCACCGACAGGATCGCCGACCAGATGCGCCGGCTGCTGGTTGAAGCCAACCCCCGAGGCGATCTCCCGCTGGTAGCCAGAATCGACCGGCTCTATGCGTCGGCGCGCGGAGTCTCCCGCGACCAGGCGGAGAAAGTGCGCCGACGCCAGCTGATCGCGCAAGGCATTGACCGACTGCGTGAGGAAGACCCCGCACGCTACGAATCGATCCTCGAAGACCTCCGGCTCTACGACGAACAGCGACGCGCCTTCGGTCTCAGGGACAACGATCTCGACCGACGGATGCCGCCGCCCGAGGTGGCAAAGTTCCTGGCCAGAGAAGGCCTCCGGGCGGCCGTGCTCCTTCCGCTCGCGCTGGTGAGCGTGGTCTGTTTCGCACCGGCCTACTGGCTAACTTGGATCTTCAGTCGATGGGCGCCCGACCTGCAGAGTCGCGCCACCTGGCAAGTCGGCGGCGGCGTGGTGGTCTACGGCGTCTGGATTGGCGTCCTCGCCGGGGTGGCCGGTAGCCTCTGTGGGCCGGGCTGGGGGCTCGGGGTAGGAGTGACACTTCCCCTGCTCGCCTTCGCCGGGCTGATGGCGTTCGAGCAACAGACGTCGGCATGGCGGCTGATCCGAGCCTTTCTTGCCAGTCGCCAAACGCCACTCCGGGCACGGGCCAGCCTCCGCAGGCAACGGGCCGCCATCGCGGACGTGCTCGATCAGGTGCGGGAGTGGCTCGAGTAGTCGGAATGCTCGCTTGCCCGGCGGGTGGGCGGATTACCGGATGCCGAGCTTGTCGGCAAGGTCGTTGAAGTCGGTCGCCACCACGTCGAACTCGGGGTCTGGGGTGGTGTCGATCTCTCGGTCGGGGCCGTACTCCATGGGACGGGGCACATAGCCGGTCTTTAGCCCGACCGCCGCGGCGGCTCGCAGATCACCCTTGTGGGCGGCCACCATCATGACCTCTCCTGGTTCGAGTCCAAGCAGGTCTGCCGCCTTCAGATAGACCTCTGGCTGCGGCTTGTAGTTCTGGGCCAGCTCCGCCGACAGAACCGCATCCCACGGAAGGCCCGCGTTCTTGGCCATGTTGACCAGCAGCGCCACGTTCCCGTTGGACAACGTCGCCAGCGTATAGCGGGTCTTGAGCCGGGTCAGGCCGGACACCGAATCGGACCACGGCGTCAGGCGGTGCCAGACTCGGTTCAGGTGGTCACGCGCCTCCTCGTCGAGCGAGGTCAATCCGTACTCGGGAATCAGGTCATCGAGAATCATCCGGTGTAGCACGTCGATCTTCGTCCACGAGAGCTCGCCGCTCGTCACCCTGCGCATGGCCGGGCCATAGCCCCCACGCCACGCGTCGGCAAACGCCGCCCAATCGGCCTCAATGCCGGTTCGAGCTTGAAGCGCTTCACCCTCCCGAATAATGGAGGACCGCCAGTCCACGACGGTGCCGAATACGTCGAAGGTCATCGCCTTCACCATCGACAGATCTCCTGTAGGCTGCTCGACCGTGGCGACGCGCGTGCCCGCCAGGCCCAGCCCGCACACCAGAGCAAGTCCGATCACGACCCGCCGCGCGATGCTCAGCATTCTCATTGATCCGATCACTCCACGATGACGGTCGAGCCAAGCAGGCTCTAGTTCAACGCATCGATGTGTTCATGATACGTGCAAGTGCGTGCCGTCACGAAGTTCCCGGTTTCCCGGCACTGCCCAAGCTCCAGGTAACCGACCTGATTCATGGCCGGACAGTCCAGATAAGGGGGATGATCGTCGGACGACATCTCGTGCGCCACGCTATCGTTCTTCACGAACAGCACGCGCTCGCCGACGCGGATCTAGATGGTGCTGGGATCGACGCCCTGCCTGGTAATGGTCACAATCGGTTGCGTTGGGCCTGAGTCCGTCTTCTGGATCTCACTCGACGTAGTCGGACTCTCCGAGCACCCCGCCAGCAACACCAACCCCGCCGCCAACTATCCCCTCCTCCGCATAGCGACCTCCAGGATCTTCCCGTACCAAGAAGGTGCCGGCAACGGTCCTCCTCGGCTTTGACCGCCGGACCCGTCCATAAGTTACGTCACCACCGCGCCGTTGGCCGCCTGGCCCCACCGCGGTTCCAGGTTCGGAGTAACATCTTCTTCTCGAAACGACCCTGCCGGCGCCAGCCTCCGGCAGGGTCCGGATCGAGACCTTCCATGCTGCTCGGAGCCCTGATCGACGATGCCGGCAACGGCGCCTCCTCGCCGGCGGAACGCGTGCGCGATCGCGAGACGATGCAGCGTGTGGCCGAAGGGGACGCTTCGGCACTGGCCGCCATCTTCGATCGGCATGCTCGAGCCGTCTTTGGGCTGGCGCTGCGCGTGCTCGAAGATCAGGGCGATGCCGAAGACGTCGTAGAGGCGGTGTTCGCCCAGGCCTGGTCACAGGCGCGGCGCTATGACGCGGACCGAGACCCGGTGTCCGCCTGGCTCCTGACCATCACCCGTAGCCGCGCCATCGACCGGCTAAGAACCAGGCAGACACGACCGAACACCGCGCCCACGGCCACCGAACGGGCACTGGTCGAGCTGCCCGACACGGCGCTGGCGGTCGACCATCTGGTGGTCTTGGCCGAATCGGCCACGCGCCTCAGGCAGGCGCTGACCACGTTGCCCTATCTTCAGCGGATGGCGATCGAGCTCGCGTATTGCGAAGGACTGACCCAGACGGAGATCGCCGCGCGGCTGGAGCAACCGCCGGGCACCATCAAGACGCGGATACGAACCGGGCTTCACCGCCTTCGCGAAACGTTGACCGAATGAGCGACCCGCAGCACGAACAGTACGAGGGTCTGGCGGCGCTGTATGCGATGGGGGCCCTCAACGCGAGGGAGCGGACCGTCTTCGAGTCCCACCTCGAGATCTGCCGAACCTGCGTCGACGAGGTGACGGCGCTGCTCCCCGTCAGCCACGGGCTCGCTCACGCCGCCCCCCCGGTCGAGCCACCGGAGGCTTTGCGGGTTCGCGTGCTGCAGTCGGTCACCGGAGAAACAGAGTCCCCGCTCGTGCCCGACCGCGAGACCATGGACGACATGCTCACCGCGGTCGAGGAACCGGAGGCGCCAACGGTCCACGTCGAAGAACCGGCCAGAAGCGGAGCCGGCACGCTTTTCTGGCTGGCCGCAACGCTGCTACTGGCAGCCGCCGGCGCCATCGGTTGGTATGTGGCCGAGCTCGACCGGCGGGTGACGGATCTACGAGCCACGGTCGATGCCGCCAACGCGCTGACCGTGCGGGCGAATACCTCGCTGGCCCAGGCCCGGACCCAAGCTAACGAACGGAACGTCGTGCTGAACATCCTCGCGGGCGCCGATGTCGAACGTCTTGAGCTGGACGGGCAACCGATTGCTCCCCGGGCGCGTGCTCGGGTGCTGTGGGACTCCGACCGGCGGATGGTCTTCCTGGCCTCAGACGTGCCGGCCCTGGCAGCGGGCGACGTCTATCAGCTATGGTTCGTGCTGCCCGACGGCCCGGCCAGCGCCGCACTCGTCGAGCCAGATGCGGCCGGAAGCGTAACCACGCTGGTCGAGGTACCGGACACGATCCCGCTCCCGGTCACCATGGCGGTCACCGTCGAGCCGGACGGCGGGATGCCCGCTCCCACCGGCGACATCTATCTGCTTGGACAGGTGAACTAGCCGGTTCGGACGAAGTCGACGGTGGGGCTGCGAAAGTTGGCTCCGAGCCAGTCGTCGATCACACGCACATACACAGCCCGGAAGTCGATCTCGTGACGCACGTCGCGGCCGCTGTTCTCGAGGTCGGGATTGCCCGGGGTGTCATCGAACAGCGCGGCCGTGCATAGAGGCCTCCGGACACCGCTCCCCTCATCGCCATCATCAGACCACCGGCTCCGTGATCGGCACCTGTGCGCCGCGCCAGATGCGCGATTGCCGAGTCTACGGCGATCTTCATTAGGTTAGATAAGGGAACCCGCTGACCAATTTAGCCTGGTTCCCTAATTACTACCTAAGCTGATCAGGTTGGCGAGCAGCTGGTAGGCGCCGGGGGTGCCGGCCGGGAGTTGGCGCCACAAACCGAGGCCGACGTAGATCCAGCGACCCTCCCCGTAGGTTGCCTCCACCAGTGCGCCCTGCTTGACGCCGGGATTCGAGGGGAACGAATCGGTCAGCTCGACCAGATCCCGGTAGGCGGGGTCCTTGTCGCCAAGGAAGTACAGACCACGCTCCTGCACCCAGCCATCCCAGGTGGCGTCCGAGATCCGGTTCGGAGAGCCGAAGACCTGATGGTCGGGGGTCGCAACGGAGACGGGGGCCAACTCGTCGGTGACCCGGTTACGACTCACCCTGGCGGGGTATGGGCCGTACTGCGCCTCGTTGAATTCGAACTTGTTGTACTGGACGATCAGCGTTCCTCCGCCCTCGACGTAGTCGAGCAGCCGATCGTTGTACGCCCGGAGCGCGGCGTTTCGTTCATAGGCCCTGACGCCGGTCACGATGACATCGAAGCGAGCCAGGTCGTGATACGCCAGCTGGTCGTCGGAGATGTACTCCAGCGACGCTCCGAGCTGCTCGATCGCGGGTGGCACCTCGTCCCCGACCCCATCCACGTAACCCACGAGCAAGCCAGGGTCGAGTTCCACGTCGATCACCTGCATCCGAGTCGTGGACCCGTGCACGAGGTGACGGCGGCCGATGTGGGGATACTCAACAACCTGGTACCCCCGTTCGAACCGCACTCCATCCTCAGTCACGATGGCGCCGATGTCGAACTCGCCGGTCCTCACACTCGCTGGCGGCTGCACGCTAAAGCGGACGGTCTGACTCTCGTCCTCCCGCGAGAACGCCACCGCCGCCTGACCCGGCGACGACGACCACCCAGCCGGGAGAGAAAGTGACACCTGACCGGTCGCTGGACCCTCGCCGCCGTGACGTACGGTCGCTCTGACCTCTCGAGCCGCCGGGGCGCCACGTGGAATGATCGCGATATCCGGCGTCACCTCCACGGCGAAGCGCGGCACCACCTGGAGCTCCATCCGTTTTTCACCGGCGAAAATGTCCGTGCCGTGGCGGAAGTGGATGGGTCGTTCGATCACGATCCGGCTGGACGCGAAGTCCAGCTCAAAGCTGGCCCGGAACGGGGTTGGCCGGAATGGCAGGCCGAACTGGACATCCTCGTCGAACCGATAGCGGTCGGCGTCGGCCAGCCGCTCCCAGTGCACGTCGCTCACCGCGGCAGTGGTCGGCACCGACATCGACGCCTCGCAGCGATACACCGCTCCGGCTGCGACGACGTCAGCCCCGCAGACCTGGGGCTCGGTGGTCAGCCCAGTGAAACCGATGTGGCGGACGGCCACCGCGTGCTGACCGAAGTTGGCCACCTGCAGTTCGACCTCGAGCGCCTGTCCTGGCACCACGACCCCATCGTTGGCCAGCGCTTCAAGCTGGAGGTCGTGAACTAGCAGAGCCGCCTGCTCGTACTGGGCCGCCTTCTGCGCCAGCCTGAAGTCCAGCTCGTAGAACGAGTTATCGGACAGCCCCATGGCGGCCAGCCCACTCCGCAGGTTGCGCGCCGCGCTCAGCCCAGCCAGCACCGCCGTCCTGGTCTGGTTACGGTCACCTCGCTCGAACGCCTCGAGCGCCGACTGGCCATGCTGAGACAGCGTCGCCAACCCGTCGACGAGGGAGGCTGGCGGCTCTTCGTCGTCAAGGTCCGCCAGGCCTTCGATCGAGGTATCCACCCCGTCGAAGAGCGTACGTTCTGGAATGTCGGCCTGACCCGGAATAGTTGTCTCTGCGAGACGGTAGCGCGACGACGCCGGTCCCGGCAGCCTCACCAGGGGAGACATACCCTGGCACTTGTGCATGCTTCGTGCTTGGCTGCCGATCTCGGCGTACGTCCGGCCAAGGAGCGAATCGAACTCCCCGATCTCGACGGTCGTCATCCGCGGGCCGTCACCCGGCACGCCCCGACGGCTACCACGTCCTCCGCGGCCGCCGAAGCCAAAACCTGCGCTGAAATAGAACTTCTGGGCCTGCCACGGACGAAGCCCCTCGGCGATCTGCTCGGAAAAACGGTTAGGATCTCCCGCCGCCAGATACGCCTCGCGCGCGAGCACGGCCGACGCCTGATGGTGCTGTCCACCGCCGTCGCCGTCGGGACTCATCCCAGCAATGACGTGAGGCCGAAGCGTCCGGATCATCCGTACGTAATCGCCGAGGATCTCGTCGCGGCCCCAGCGTCGGAAAGTCTCATCCCGGCTGAACGAGTAGCCGAAGTCGACCGCCCGTGTGAAGTACTGCTCCGCCCCGTCCAGCCGATGTGCCGCCAACAGCTCCTCGGTGCGAAGCGCGGCCAACGCATCGAACAGCTCGGGGCCGATCTCGTTCTGACCACCATCGCCCCGGGTCGCGGTCACCAGCGCGGTCCTTATCCCCCACCCTTTGGCGAGCAACGCCAGGAGACCGTTGTTCTCGTCATCCGGGTGGGCGGTGGCCATCATGAACGTACCGGTGGTGTTAACCTGGCGCAGCACTAGCCCCAGTTCGGTGTGGCCATGCGCCCGCTCGGCCGGCTGGGCCTCTAGCTGCACCAGTAGCGCAGAGACTCCGAAGGCGCAGGACACCCCGGCGGTGACGATCCAACCCGCTTTCTTCATGATGTTTCGAGTATACCCCCGGCCTCATGCCTGCTCGGCGAGCGCCGGCTAGCGGTCAATGATCTCGCGATAGAACGACTCGTAGTCTGGCACAACGGCATTAACGCAGAACCGCTCCAAGACCGAGGCGAGCGCCGCCTCCGACATCTGCCGATGACGCGCCGGATCCTGCAGAATCGCGGCCCCGCTCGCGGACATCGCCTCCAAGTCGTCCGGGTCGTGCAGAAACCCGGTGACCCCGTGGTCGATTACTTCCGGAAGGCCGCCGACCCGTGACGCCACGACCGGGACCTGACACGCCATCGCCTCGAGAGCAGCCAGGCCGAAGCTCTCCTGTTCGGAAGGCAACAGAAAGAGGTCGGAGACCGAGAGCAACGGGACGACCTGCTCCTGCTCGCCCAGCTGCTCCACCGCGTCACTCACGCCGAGCGTCCGGGCGCACCGGCCCGCGCGGTCAAGATCCGGTCCGTCGCCAACCAGCAGCAGGCGTGCCGGCACCTCCGCTCGGATGCGCGCGAAGATCTCTATGACCGCCTCCGGGCGCTTCACCGCGCGAAAGTTCGACACGTGCACCACCAGCCGAACCTGGGCATCGCCCCCCGTCAGTCTGGCCCGTAGCGCGGGATCCTCGATACGCCGGTGGATCTGGCAGTCGAGAAAATTGGGGATGACCCGGATCTTGGCGCGGACCGGAAGCTGCCGGTAGGTATCGTCGCGCAAGCTTCGCGAGACTGCGGTCACGCCATCCGACTGGTCGATGCAAAATGCGGCGGTTTCAGAGTAGGAGCTGTCGCTCCCGATCAACGTGACGTCAGTGCCATGCAGGGTGGTGACGACCCGCGGCACCTTAGACGCGGGATTGTTGGCCAGAATCTGTCGAGCTAGATACGCGGCTGCAGCATGCGGAATGGCGTAGTGGGCGTGGATGATGTCGAGGTCGTAGTCTCGACTAACCTGGACGATCTTATTGGCGAGCGAGAGCAGATACTGCGGCTCGCGGAACAGCGGGTAGCCAGGCGTCTGCACCGCATGGAACGCCAGCCCGACGTGATAATCCGGCACACGGAACGGCAGCTCGGTGCTGATCAGCCTGACCTGATGACCGCGGTCGGCCAGCGCCTTGGCCAGCTCGGCGGCCACAATGCCGCTGCCGCCTACTGACGCGTAACAGACAATTCCGACGTTCATGACCCCTCGACGCGCGCAGCCCTCATTTCATCACGCCTGCCCGCTGCAACGGTTCGCGTACGACGAACCCCTCCGCCCACTCGACCCCGATGGCCGCGCCAAACCCTGCGTCTCGGCTCTCGATGAGACGACGAAACGATGATGCCGTGAGACGCGTCGCGACGGCGTCCGCGTCCTGAGGCACAAACTGGCTGCGGTGGCAGTCGAGTGCGCGCCGCTTGCTGTCGTAGTCGGCTGACACGTCAACGACGAACGACGGCGTCCCGGCATTGTTGATGTAATAGTGGCAGACCCAGTCAGGACTCCACGCCTCGCCAGGTGCGCCGAAGCGCCGCAACCTCGCCTTAAAGACCGCGCTCGCCAGCAGACGGCTGGCGGCCACGTGGTCGGGATGGCGATCGTCCCAGTACGGAATCAACACGGTTGCCGGCCGACTCCGGCGGAGGAGCTCCACCGCGTCACGGAGCTGGTCGTCACCGCCTATCGCCCCATCGGGCCATCCGAGGTTCTCGCGCCACGTGGCACCAAGCGTCTCCGCCGCGGCACCAGCTTCGGCCAGCCGCTCCTCGACGGTACCGTTGCTGCCAAGCTCACCTCGGGTCAGATCGCATAGCCCCACGGCCTGGCCCTGACGCACCGCCTTCGCAATGGTGGCGCCGGCGCCGATCTCGATGTCATCGGGGTGCGGCCCGAAGGCCAGGATGTCTACCTGCACACAGCCTCACAGACGGATGGGCGCGTCGTTCTATTGGGTCCGCTAGCGCTTGCCCGAGTATTCCAGCATCTGCGCAGTGAAGTCCTGTGGATACGAAATCGCGACGTCGGTAATGGCGCCCGATGCATCGAACTCCGCCTCCAGCTTCGGCTGCACGAACCCGGAGTAGGACGGCAGCCCCACCGATTCCACTCGGGCCACCACTTCGTCCCGCAGCGCCGGATCGAAGTGGATGCCGTGGGTCTCGAACAGATCGCGCGCCGCCTCGTAATCCCCCTCCGACTTGATCCGCTGGATCTCGGCCAGTAGTGTCGCCGCCCCATTCCGGAACGCTCGCCAGTCGACCATGACATAGTAGGTTCTACCGTCCCGTTCGCGACGTTCGATAGCGGCAGTGTTCTCCATGAGCCAGTGGACGATCATCTGACGGTTCCGCATGTGATCTTGTTCGATCTGCGCCCCCTCGCGGACCCGCCGCAGTTGCACTAGGGCGTTTCTCGTATAGCTCTCGTATTCGGCCATCACGATCTCTTCGTGCGCGTCCGCCGGCAACAGACCCAGCTCGACCAGCTTCGGGTCTGGCAGGAAGTAAAGCCCCACCAGATCGGCACGAGCCTCCTCGAGCGCCGAGTACTGCTCTTTGAGGTCCGCCTGCGCATTCCCGCCCAGACGCTCCGACAGCTGCCCAGAGGCATGACCGATGACCTCGTGCATGTTGGTGGTCATCTCTCCGGCCAAGCCGCCCCAGCGCCCTGACCGCTCCGCCTCCTCCTCGGTCCAAGCGAACTCCTGACGGTAGTTGGCGGGCCGACTGAGATCATAGGCCTCCGTTACGTTGGAGAGTGACACCGACTTGCTACCGTACTGCTCACGCACGATCTGGTCGTTCGGCAGGTTGATGCCGATCGGCGTAATCGGGCCTGAGTCGCCGGTCTCAATGACCACATCGATAGCATTGGCGGTAATCCCTGTCACGCTCGGTTTGCGGTACTTCGGGTCCCAGGGCATCCGATCTTCGAACCACTGGGCGTTGGCGGCTAGCGCCTTGATGGCGCCGGTCTTCTCGGGGTTGACGTAGAACACCAGCGCTTCCCAGGCGCCTTTGGCGCCCCGCGCATCCATGTACACCTCGGTGAAGCCGTTGATAGTGTCGACCGACGACGCCTGGTCCTCGACCCAGGCGATGTCGTAGGCCCGCTGGTCGACCGGAGCGCCGGTGCGATAGTAGGCGACATTCGCCCGCAGCGCCTTGGCCATCGCCTCGCTGGCGAACGGAATAGCCGCTTCGAGATGCCGGATGATCTCCGAGATCTCGTCGCTGTAGCGGCCGCCGACCCGGTAGACCTCTTCGAACAGCTGACCAGCTCGCTTGACCAGCCGCGACGTTAGGGGGAACTCCTCTTCAAAGCCGTCGAGGTCGGCCATCGACACCCCTTTGTAGAGGTTGTTCGCGCTCGACAACAGGATGTCCTGCCCCGGCCCAGGCGTCTTGTTGGTCACGATCGGATCCAAATCCGGGTCAAAGAACAGCGGCCCCATCCGACCGAGCATGTCCGACAGCATCTCGAGGTCCCGCGTCGGGAAACGTGCGCCAGCGGTGGCTGCCGCCTCGGCCGCAGCTGCAAACGCCTCGGGCGACACCTCGAGGACAAACTTCCTGGCGGTGAGGTTGTTGTAGGGCCCCGTGTTGAGCCAGAAGAGCTTGGTGTAGATGTGGATCGCCTCGAGCGTGTCCGGGTCGACCCCCTGCGGGTGCGTCAAGATCTCTTCGAGTACCTCTCGCATCTCGAGGTTGTGCTCGTAGCGCTGGTCGTAGTAAATGTCGCGGCCAGCGAGTGCGGCCCTGGACAGGTGCCAGATCAGGGTCTTCTCCCGGAGCGACAAACCCTCGAAGCCGTCGGCATACAGCTGCACGATTGCCGCTTCACCGACACGCTCGAGCAGGTAGGGCCGCTCGGCCGCCTCCTGGGCCGAAACTGCCCCCTCGCTCATCATGGCCCCGCACGCCATCGCCATCGTCACTCTCAGCGTCCGCATCACACCCTCCAGGATTCGGCGGTCACCCCCGTTAGTGATTTGCTAAGCTGTTTCACAGAGTCGCAAGACCGCCTGCATAATTTTACCTCTGCCACGCGGTCCAGGGAGCTGCCTATGACCCCGGTCAAGCCCGTTCGAGAGAGCCTTCGTACGCTGGTCTTCGCCGGCTGTCTGGCGATGGCTGTACCGGCCGGCGCGCAGGATCGGGTGCTAACGATTGACGAGATCTATCACCCCGATGCCCGGGTCGACTTCTCAGGCCGGGTCCCCTCCGACCTGACCTGGCTGACCGACCGCGAGTTCCTCCTGCGAGAGCGTGACCCCGCCGGTCGGACAGCGTTGCTGGCCGTCAACGCCGACAGCGGAAGCCGGCAACCGTGGGTGGACGCCACCGCGCTCGAACAGGCCCTGGCCGAGTTGCCGGGACTGGATGCCGATGCAGCTCGGGCGATCGCCCAGCGGGGACGCTACACCTGGAACCACGACCACTCCGCGGCGGTATTCGAGGTCGGGAGCGATCTCTACCTACTGCGGCGCCCAGTCGACCAGGACGGAGGGATCAGTCGGTTGACGCGGGACCCCGCGCTTGAGTCGATGCCCTCGTTCAGCCCGGACGGACAGCTGGTGGCGTTTGTTAGGAACCACGACCTGGTCGTGGTCGATGTCGGCGCCCATCGAGAGTGGGCACTGACGGAGAACGGGACGGACGATCTCCTAAACGGCGAGCTCGACTGGGTCTACCAGGAAGAGATCTACGGTCGCGGCAACTTCAAGGGCTACTGGTGGAGCCCGGACTCGGCCCATGTCGCCTACCTCCAGACCGACGAAAGCCCGGTCAAGGAGTTCACGGTGGTCGACCACCTTCCCTACCGGCTCGAGTTGGAGACCACCGACTACCCAAAAGCGGGCGATCTAAACCCGCTGGTCCGCCTGGGCGTGGTACCGGCCGTGGGTGGCGAGACCGTCTGGGCCGATCTGGGCCGATACACGCCGACCGACCTCCTAATCGTCTCGGTCGACTGGACCCCTGACGGCGACGCGGTGGTCTTCCAGACCCAAAACCGCGAACAGACCTGGCTCGATTTGAACCTCGCCGACCCGGTAACGGGTGATTCGATCCGGCTCTTTCAGGAAACCACACCGGCCTGGGTCGACGTGCACGGCGACCCGACCTGGCTGGAAGACGGGAGCTTCCTCTGGCTGAGCGAGCGGTCAGGCTGGAAACACCTCTATCACTACGAGAGCGACGGAACGCCGACCGGTCAGGTGACCGATGGCGAGTGGGAGCTGCGCACCCTCCACGGGGTGGACGAGTCTGGCGGTTGGATCTATTTCTCAGGCACCGAACGGAGCCCGATCGGAGGCGACGTCTACCGGGTTCGGCTGGATGGCTCGGGGTTGACGCGGCTCTCCGAGCGCAACGGGACCCATCGCGCCAACTTCAACCCCTCCTTCACGCGCTATATCGACACGTGGAGCGACATCCACACCCCTCCCCAGGTCCGGATTCATCAGGCCAACGGCACCGAGATCCGGGTAGTTTCCGAGAACCAAGTCGGCTCGCTCTCTAGATACCGCTTGTCGACGCCAGAGTTTCTCCAGATCGAAAGTCGAGATGGCTTCGTGATGGAAGCAATGCTCCTCAAGCCGCCAGACTTCGACCCGACACGACGCTATCCGGTCTTCCAGCACACCTACGCCGGTCCGCACGCCCAGCAGGTCCGCAACAGCTGGGGCGGGAGCACCATGATGTTCTACCAGCTGCTCGCGCAGCGGGGGACCGTGGTCTGGGTGCTGGACAACCGGACCGCTAGCGGCAAAGGCGCGGTCTCCACCTGGCCGGTCTACCAGAACTTCGGTGAGCTCGAGCTTCGAGACATCGAGGACGGCATCTCCTGGCTCAAGCAACAACCGTGGGTAGACGGCGCCAGGATCGGCATCGAAGGCTGGAGCTACGGCGGGTTCATGACCAGCTACGCGCTCACCCACAGCGAAAGTTTCGTCATGGGCATCGCCGGAGGCACGGTGAGCGACTGGCGGGACTACGACACGATCTACACCGAACGGTTCATGCGGATGCCGCAAAATAACCCGGAGGGCTATCGGAAGAGCTCGCCACGCTTCGCCGCGGCCGACCTGTCCGGCGCCCTCCTGCTGATCCACGGCACCATGGACGACAATGTCCATCTCCAGAACACCCTACAGTTCACGTATGAACTCCAGAAGGCCGGCAAGCAGTTCGATCTGATGCTCTACCCGCGCTCGCGGCACGGCATCACCGATCCTGCACAGAACACGCATCTGCGACATCGCATGCTCGAGTTCATCCTCGAGCACCTGGAACCGTCCGGTACGGTGCCCGCCGGGTCGTCGGGCCCTCGCTAGAAGCACGCCCTCGCCGCCCGTGTCCCTCCGTCACACGTTCGAACGCGACCAGACCATTATCGCCGCGGAGCTACGTCCGCCCCGTATCCAGCTCGACGCCGCCTCCGGCATCGACGCCTGGATCGACACCTACCATGGGGTTCGCAGACTGGCTCGCCAAGAGACCTTCGTCTTCCTCACCGACAGCGCGGTCGGCCAGCAGGAGGAAGACAGCCTCAGACACCTCGAGGTCAACCTCGGGACGCAAGCGCCGCGCGACCGGGTCGTGCCGTTCCTGACCACAAAACACCCACTCGAGTACTGCCTGAGCTATGCGGACCGCGCCCACGCGCTCGGCTTCCAAGCC
>Ga0310344_10001035_pt1 | contig 21473 bp, 23 predicted proteins | sample HC15DNA20200_MG_FD_203801 | JGI IMG/M metagenome (GOLD analysis project Ga0310344, IMG submission 203801) | Marine microbial communities from station ALOHA, North Pacific Subtropical Gyre - HC15-DNA-20-200_MG | ecosystem: Environmental > Aquatic > Marine > Oceanic | place: Pacific Ocean: North... | reverse complement strand
TCCTCGCGGTCTATTCTCGCCTTTAATTCCTCAACTGTCACCTCTCCGTCAGTATTGGGCTCCACCTCCGACACAGGTTGAGTCGGAACGACACCGCAAAACTGCTCATAGTCAATGAGTTGAGTCACCGTAGGTTTATCACCACAGGCCGGACAATCGGGATCCTTTCGGAGTTTGAGCTCCCTAAATCTCATTTGCAGCGCGTCAAAAATGAGAAACCGTCCGATCAGCGAGTCACCGACACCAAGAATCAATTTCACTGCTTCGGTCGCCTGGAGAGTGCCCACAACGCCTGGTAAAATGCCCAAGACCCCTCCCTCGGCACAGCTCGGCACTAGGCCAGGTGGAGGAGGTTCTGGGTACAGACAGCGATAGCAGGGTCCGCCTGTCGTGGCGAACACTGAGTTTTGACCCTCGAAGCGAAAGATACTTCCATACACATTTGGCTTGCCTTGGATCACGCAGGCATCGTTGACCAGGTAACGCGTCGGAAAATTGTCTGTCCCATCAACAACCATGTCATAGTCTGCAAACAGACCAAGAGCATTCTGGGATGACAGAGCCATCTCATGGGTTACCACGTGGACTTCTGGATTGAGAGCATTGAGCCTCGACTTAGCTGACTCAAGTTTCGATCGTCCTACATCCGGGGTCCCATGGATTATTTGCCGTTGCAAATTGCTGTAGTCAACCTCATCGAAATCAACAATCCCAATCGTACCAACACCAGCCGCTGCCAGATACAGCGCTACAGGCGAACCCAAGCCGCCAGCACCGACACACAGCACCCGTGCCGCCTTCAGCTTTAGTTGACCCTCCATGCCCACTTCCGGCATGATGAGGTGGCGGCTGTAGCGAGCCACTTCCTCGTTGGTCAGACCCAGCGGCTCGCCTGTCGTCACGCCTTCCTCCCGCCTGCCACGGATGGAATAATGCTGACCGTATCTTCAGAGGAGACAGGTGTTTGCTCCTTCTCCAGATACCGTATGTCGTCATCGTTAACGTAGATATTAACGAAGTTTCTCAGTTTGCCTTCGCTGTTATAGAGATGCTTGCGCAGGTCGGTATATTGGGCCGTCATGTTAGCAAGCAATTCACCGACCGTAGCCCCCTCCGCTTCCACAACATCCTGTTTGGCAGTGTAGGAACGTAATGGAGTCGGGATTAGAATCTTAGTTGCCATGTGTTTCGTCCGTCAGTATTCTCCGATAGTGACACACTAAGTGTCACTCCGCGCCGTGACAAGAATAAGCTCCCTAAGCTTGCGGCGCCTTATCAGTCTAGCGAAAATTTCCACTCGTCACCTTACTCTGAATCGCATCTTGTGGCTCAAGCTTAACCCGCTGTTCATCAAAAGCCGACCTGTCCTCGCGCAACCGCCAAGAACGCAAGGTGGTCGGGTCACCACCTCGCACCGCAAGGATGACATAGGCAAAAGTGGGCCACGCATGGTCCAAGTCGTATTGCGACGGGCAGGCCGAATCATCAGGATGGGAGTGATAGAACCCTATCAGCTTGCCGTCTATCTCACTTGCTCGCCGCTCCGCCACAATATAATCAGCCGGCTGTATACAAAACCGTCTCCTAGTTCCTTCGTCGGTAGTATTGGGCAACGCTACCGCCTCGGTCACCATTTCGCCACATCCGATGAGAGCACCACATGACTCATTCGGATACACTTCCTGGCTGTGCCGACGAATCCCTTCATCGGCTGTTGCTCGCATCACTAAAGTCGGAAGCCGACCCATTCCAAGTGTCTCAATCATCTAGCTAACTAGGCAGAATCGGTCGCAAAACCCTTTTCTTTCCAAGCCAAAGTACCGCCGTTCAGGCTGCGCACGTTACGGTAGCCTAGAGATTTCAGGTAAAGCAGACCCGACAATGAGGCGTTCCCACGCTGACAAACACTGAGAATCGGCGCATCGAGATCACGGGGCAACACCGAAAGATAATCAGTGTTTTCTCCTAATTCAGACAAAGGCATATTAACGGCGCCTGGAATGTGAGCCTCGTCGTACTGACCTGAGGGTCGGACATCCAGTACGAAAGGACGATCCACTTGCCATTGCTCGTGCGCCGAAACTACATCAATCGTTAATGCCGCATTGCCACGAATGTTCTCCCTCATCTTGTCTAACAGTGGACTCTTTTCCGCTCCCTTGCTCGGCGAGGCAGAAGCCACACTGGGCAGGTGTTTCACGAAAGAAGAGGCATACTTAAAGGCATTGTCCGGAAAGATCACCACCAGTAAGTTCCCGGGTTCATCAGGTACTAGCTCGAAGGCCCCAGCCAGTGCCATCGAACAGCTCGGCCCCGCAGTGATACTCTCTTCCCGATTTAGCCGCAGACATAGCTGATAAGCAATTTCGTCGTTGACCTCGATCACGTGGTCGTACTCATCTGGTCGATACAACTTTGTCTGCTGGAGTTGCCGCAAACTGCGGACCCCGGGGATATCGTGCCCCTCGTTGGGGTAAACCCCCAACACCTGAATTTCGGATCGTTGCTCTTTTAGGTAACGACCAGTCCCTGTGATTGTGCCGCATGTCCCAAGTCCAGCAGCGAAGTGGGTCACCTTTCCCTGGGTCTGATGCCAAATCTCTGGGCCCGTAGTTCTGTAGTGAGCATCAGGATTTGCCTCGTTCACATACTGGTTCAGCATGTGAAAATCTGGTCTTTCACCGAGTTCCATAGCTTTTGCAATAGCCCCCTCTGGAGCACCAGGAGCCGGACAAAGAGTATCCTGCAGTTCTAGCACCTCAGCCCCAAAAAACCGCAACATTGTGCGTTTTTCAAGGGGAATTTCACTCGAGAGCGGCGTCGTTAGCGCGTACCCCTTCGCGTTGGCAATCATTGCAAGCGCCATACCCGTATTGCCCGAGGTAGGCTCCACCAGCTTCTGCTTCGGATGAACGGTTTGTCGATTCTCTCCATCTGCCAATAGGTTTGCGGCTACCCTGTCCTTAACTGCACCAAATGGGTTGTACCATTCAAGCTTTGCGTAGACTTGGGTATACCTAAACGGACTAACCCTGTTCAAACGCACTAACGGTGTCGGATTCTCGGTGTCGCACCGGAGACCCAGTATCGAGTCATAGACCCGAAGGGCATGATCATTCATGAAATGGCTCAGTCAATACAGGCGTTAACAACTTGCCTAAACCCAAGATTACATATTATTCCGACAGCGGCTGACCTTCAAGCAGTGTCGCTGCACCCAAACAAAGCTGGCCGCTCAATATCGAATAATTTACCTCCTTAAAATCGAGACAATCTAGAGTTCTCGATAGCACTTCTTCCCTCATTGCATCACAGTAAAAAGGGTGCAGCGACCAATAACGCCAACGCCTTCTTCAGAAATCGAGTATTTCGCCGAACCTTTGCCGCCCAAAACACCGACCGGAACCCAGGCTTGAAACCATCAAAACAACTGATGCGCAAACCGGCTTGGCTCTTGGTACAAATGTCATAGGTTCAGCACCAAAGCCATCACCACCACCTAAGCTACCCTCCAAGCGTTCACTGATAAACTCCCTGCGATGGACATCGAATCTTTCGAGCTAGAGCGTTGGCAGTCAATTCATGAACATAACGTGACAATCAATTTGTCAGAGAGCGGTGTAAAGCCACTCCAAGTCAAAGAATTAATTAAACCCAGCGAATTCGAAGTGCTACTCGGTCAACCACTGGCATACACTCAGACCAACGGATCGGTCACCTTGCGCCAGAACATCGCAGCCTTATACCCCGATGCTGATATCTCAAACATCCTTGTGACCAACGGTAGTTCCGAAGCAAATTTTGTCGCCTGCTGGCATCTGATCCACCCTGGAGACGAGGTTGTCATTGTGCAACCAACCTATATGCAGATCCCAGCTCTGGCCAGGTCATTTGGAGCAACAGTGAATGAAGTGTGGCTTGAAAGCACAGCTACTGGTTGGCACCTCAACTTAGAACTGGTCCGGGATGCCGTCACCCCAAAAACCCGTTTCATAGCAGTCTGTAACCCCAACAACCCAACCGGTGCGCGCTTCGACGACGCCTCACTAACAGAACTTTGTTCTATCGCCGCTAAATACGGTTGTTGGCTGTTAGCCGACGAGATTTACCGTGGGACAGAGCTCGATAGCCGTGACACACCGTCCGCATGGAACCGCTACGAGCGAGTCATTGTCACCAGTGGGCTTTCGAAAGCATACGGACTACCAGGGCTACGAATGGGCTGGCTGGCCGCACCTCCAAGTACAATCGATGCACTCTGGGGACGGCGCGACTATACAACGATTGCACCAGGCGCTATAAACGACTTGTTAGCGCGGCGTGCCCTTGAACCTACAAGGCGAAACACTTTGATCGCACGGGCCCGTCGAATTCTAAAAAAGAACCAGGCTATCGTAGCCACATGGATCAATGGACAGCCCAAAGTCCACCAAGTTCCACCAGAAGCCAGCGCCGTGACCTTGATACGCTATACAGGAAGCTGGACTTCTGTCGAACTTGCTGAAGCACTTCGGGCCCAACATAGCGTACTAGTAGTGCCCGGTTCACACTTCAGACTCGATCAACACCTGCGTGTTGGTATCGGCGGTGAACCGAGACCTCTGAGGGATGGTCTCGCACGGCTTGGGCAAATCCTTAATTGAAACCACACCATCAACACGAGATCATTAAATGACCGACACTACCCCAACGAAATCGCCTCAAACCGATGGAGCACTCACGGGATTAACAGTACTAGACCTGACAAGGGTCCTGTCAGGCCCTTACTGCACCATGATGCTCGGTGACATGGGCGCTAGGGTCATTAAAGTGGAACAACCAGGCAAAGGGGACGACACTCGCGGCTGGGGTCCACCGTTTCAGAACGGCGAGAGCTCCTATTTTCTCAGCGTCAACCGAAACAAAGAAAGCATTACGCTTAACTTCAAACACCCAGATGGCCGAAAGGTTCTCGACAAGCTTATCGCCAAGGCCGACGTAGTTGTCGAAAATTTCCGACCAGGCACATTAACTCGACAGGGCCTTGGGTATGAATCTTTAGCTGCCAGCCACCCGCAACTCGTCTACTGCTCGATTTCTGGGTTCGGCCAGACGGGACCACGTCGATCTGAACCCGGCTACGATGCAGTAATGCAAGGCGAGGGAGGACTGATGAGCATCACAGGGTCGAGCGGAGGAACCCCGTATCGCCTCGGAGTCGCCATCGCAGACATCGTGTCAGGCATGTTCGCCGCCTATGGAGTAGCGATCGGCCTGCTCGCTCGAGAGCGCACAGGACGTGGTCAGTACATCGATGTTGGAATGCTCGACTCAGTCGCGGCCATCTTGACCTACCAGGCGGGTATCTGTTTCGCGACAGGTCAAGCCCCTCCCAGGCTTGGGAACCAACACCCGACTATCGTTCCCTACGAGACCTTGGCCGCTTCAGACGGCAACATAGTGGTTGCCGTTGGCAATGACGCGCTATTCGTGAAGTTCTGTGAGGTTCTGGAAATCCCAACTCTAGCCAGCGATGCCAGGTTTACATCTAACAAGGACCGTGTGGAGCATCAAGAGGCGCTTCGTCCCTTGCTCGCCGAACGCCTGAAAACAAAATCGAGACAACAGTGGCTTGAAGCACTGAAACAAGCAGGGGTTCCGTGTGGTGCCGTGCGTGACCTAGCCGAAGTGCTTTCAGACCCCCAGCTTATCGAGCGCATGATGGTAGTATCGACGAATCACCCAAACGTCGGGCCCATGCAAGTGCTTGGTGTACCTGTAAAAATGAGCAACAGCCCAGGAGCGGTGCGAACGCCACCTCCAGTCCTGGGAGAGCATACCGGTGGGATACTAGAAACTTTGGGATATAGCCCTGCAGAACGCAAGGCATTAAAAGAAGCTGGGGTGATCTAATCTTGGACAAATCTGAGATAACCATCTCGTCGCCCGCTGACTCAACGGTCCACAAACACCGGAAGGGACTCAAGAAGAAAATCGAGTACATGCGCCTCCGTCAGCTGACCGATTTCGAGGCCATCCTGTAAGGGGCGCTCCCTAGTCGACACCCTTCGTCCTCGAACACAGCTGACTTCCGTCATGATCGTCACAGGGTCCTGCGTTGCGTCAAGAGTAAGGTCAATGAAATCTTCACGGTTCCGCTCTGACACGAGACGTACCGCTCCCTCCGGAGTCGACAACCGATAGTCAAAACCTTCAGACTTTAGAACAGAAACAACCTGCTGCACCACCGGAACGGCAGTTAGCCTGATGAATTCCTGTCCCAACTCTCTGGCGACATCGGCTCGTGCACGGCGATCGGCAGCCGCTTGTCGAGCTTTATCTATTGTTATGAGGACCCGCCTACGCACGTCAGCCACCTCAGCCATAGTCAACCCTCTTCTTCTTGAACCCCAGAGCCAGCCCCCACCTCATAGATCCTAATTAGCTCCACAAGCTTGTATCCGCGCGTTTGGTAGGGAGGCACCACTCGTTTGGTGCGCAAATACTGCAACATACTGGTATCAGCATAATCTGGGGGGCCGATCTCCTGACAGCCAGACAATGCATGTTCGAGTTCAGTCAGACTACTGGCCGGTTCGGTCACAATTCTAGCTACCGGAAAAATACCAAGCACCCTAGATCGAATCTGTCGGTCACACGTACGGAACCGGACATATACCTCATTGCTAATAAAGTTGTACTCGACATCTGACCGAGACGATCGCGCATCCTCCACTCGCACAAAAGTCACTTTATCTAGGTTTCCAAAAAAATCGATGAGGGTCTGCGTAAAATCCCCTTCTCCAGACCAGCTACTAGTGTCTAATTCCATAAAAGCGATTGGACCCGCGAACACCCATACAACGCATGCGTGGTTGGCTTTTGAAGCGTAGACCTTGGTTCACAAACAGGCAGTAAGGCAATTGCTTACAATATTTTCGATCAAGCTAGAGTCAATCCTTGGCTACTACCTCGATCATCCCCCGCATCATCGCTCGATGCGGGAAACAGATGTAAGGCCGGTGACCAACCTGCTTTGGCGCGCGGACGCTAATGATAGTTGCTTCATCAGCTTCAAGATAAGCCGTCTCAATGCCCAACCCCTCGATCACCAGATTATGTTTGAATCCATAATCGAGGTTGGAGAAATTGAACCGAACCTCTTCTCCAGCTGTGAGCCGGATCCTTGGATTTGGCTCAGAACCTCCTGATAAATAAAATGCCATATCTCGAGCAATAATGACGATCTCTCGAGGATCGGTTTCAGTGCTAGCGGTCAGCGGCAGCAAGGCTAACAGGCCAGCTACCAAAGCCATTGCCAGCCCGAGGGTAAACACCTGCCGCACGCCACCAATTAATCTTGCCGCACAGGACCGCCTTAGCCACTTCCACTCCGACACGGTCTCACGATCCTCCTGTCTGATAGCCAACAATTTACTTACTAGTGAGCCGTCAGCAATCTCAGCCCACCACGAGACCAGTCACATACATGACAACTACACCTGCCAGCAGACCAGCGGCGACCGGTCGACTGGTCATTTGCCTAGCAAACGTTGCCCCGCCTACTACTTGTCGCCCCAATTGCAGGACTACTTGGGCTATTGCCCCAGTGCCAGCCGCCAAACAGACAACAGACCAGATGGGCGAATACAGTAGACCCCCAATCCAAGCACCAACAATGGTCGGAGCTCCTCCGAGGACACCCAGCTGCACAAGCTGGCCCAATCGAACCTTCTCGTTTGCTAATGGCGCCACAATTGCGAGGCCTTCGGTTGTGTTATGAAGAGCAAAACCCACGATCAACACCATTCCAAGCGAAACTTCGCCAAGGGCAAACGCTGCTCCGATCGCCAATCCTTCACCAAAGTTATGCAAGCCGATACCTGTGGCCACCAACAGTGCTAGCACCCAGCCGCTTCCTTCAACCATCCCAGCGGTCAGCCGGGACCGCCGCAGCCTGTCCCCAACTACCTCAAGACCCACAAAGGCCGCGAGCGCAACAAACAGAAACAATGCAATGCCTTGATATGACCCAGGTGCGCGTGAGGCTGCCTCAAACCCGTCGTGGACAGCATCAACCAACAAAAAGAGCAAAAGGCCAACAGTCAGAGCGAGTAAAAAGTCCAAGCCTTTCCGGCCAACTTGCTTCACAAACGGCAGCCAAAGCAAACCGATAGCCACCGGTATCACACCGACATAAAGGCCAATTAAAGTAAATATCCCTAGAAAGCGAGCGTCAGCCTTAGGAGTCGAGACTGCCACCGCCACCTCGTGATCAAAAGTTGCACCTGTCGAGGTGACCAGCCGCAAAACATGGGTCTCTCCATGCACCCAAGGATAGGGAATAGTCAGTGTAGCCTTCCCTAGATGCGACACTGCTCCGACTGGGTCAGCTGCGAAAGACCAATAAGCATCATCGACTTGCAGCTGGGCGATCGTGACAGGGTTGGGACCATCGTTAAATACAGTGGCAGAGAACCCCTCTGGGCTGAGTTCCACCTTTTGGAATATCAGCTCCTCTAGTGGCGGATAATCTTCACCTCTTATCGCATCACCCAGCTCCGCCCAGAAGAGCAGTCCCAGTACACAGGTAAGCAAACACACCGGAAGCAAGGCTAAGAGCCAAAACCTGAGATCGCGCAAGTGAATACCAATGTCAAGCACCGGGCCGCTCCTCGGCTCGAAACATACCCATCCACCCAAGTTCAGCGAATTCACTTTGGTGGGCATGAAACATAAAGTCGCCCTGATAGCGGAAAGTCGTCTCTAAGATTGCACGCTCTCCCTGACACAACATGATGGTATCGGTCGACTCTGAAGCACTCAGTCCGGTACCGGTACGCAAGACATCGAAGAACATTCCATGGAGGTGCAGGCTGTTGATGAGATCAAACTCGGTCATGTTGACCACATACATGCGGACTAGCTGGCCAACCCGAACGCGAATAGGCTCTTGCATATAGAAGCTTGCCACCGTGTTGGCGGCATACACTTCATTCTCAGCATCAAAATTGGTGTCGAACCCATTTAACACCAACACCAGCTCATCAGCCGGAACCCTTGCTGACTCATTCGGGGGATCAACTATAAAGACACCATAGAGTCCCTTGTGAATATGCCGTTTCAACGGACTAGCATGGCAGTGATAAAGGTGTAGCCCAAACGGCTCAGCCTCAAACTCATAGAGAAAACTGTCTCCAGGCATAACTTGGTGGCCAGATAATGAACCGTCCATCCCGGGTGGGTGCCAACCATGAAAATGGATCGTGTGAGGATGAGAACCTTGATTGACGAATCTAATCCTCATCTGGTCACCCGCAGTTGCACGAATTGTGGGCCCTGGTACTTGCCCGTTGTAAGTCCAGGCAGGGAAGAACACACCCGGTGCAATCTCGACATCACGATCGACAGCAAAAAACTCGTACTCTCTCAACAACGTTCCGTTTGCCCTCGGTGTCTCGCGGTAGAATCGTGCCCGCTCGGTAGGCGGAAGGTCCGAAAAATTCCAAGAACGAAGAAAACAGGTAGGGTCAAAGAACTCGGTGGACACCTTACCGACTACTCCCATGGCACTACCGAGGCGGTCTGGCTCCACCTTTAGGCCCTGGTGCGACCCCTGGCCATCTAGAACAACGGGGCCAGACAAAGAGCTAACGCCGGCCAAGTGGAGCCAAGCACGACGTGAAAGAGGTCTGCTTTTTGGATGCCCTTTATTTTTCATTTGAGTGATTGACAGATAAGTTTTGATACCTCAAAAATATAGGTTTACTATAACCTAAAAGTCAATCGACAAACCTAACCACCATGTTTCCATCTAGCACAGTCGAAAATTACCTCAAGGCCCTGTATCAGGCAGAAGCAGCAACCGCAGACAGACGTCTGATTCCCATGGGGCAGTTGGCAAGTGCCGTCGGCGTAGCACCAGGTACGGCTACTACGATGGTCAAGGCACTAGCCGAGTCTGGTTTAGTTGAATACGAAAAACACCGAGGGGTTCGGCTATCTTCGGCAGGAAACAAGTTAGCCGCTCTAGTTCTGCGGCGCCATAGGCTGATCGAGCAGTTCCTTGTTGAAATTATGGGAATCAGCTGGGCCGACGTTCACGAAGATGCTGAACAACTTGAACATGTCGTCTCCGATCGGTTAATCGACAGGATGGACGCAATGCTCGGCCACCCATCAGTAGACCCACACGGCGACCCAATTCCCACCGCCGACGGCTCCATACCAGCATACAATTATCACTCGCTCCTGACCTGTCCACTGAAAACCACGGTCACTGTGACCAGGGTAACCGATCAAAATGCCAGCTTTCTGCGTTTCGTGGAATCACAGGAACTCAAGCCTGGCCAAGCTATTGAAGTAGAAGCACGGGACCCAGTCGCTGACAGCGTGCAACTCAGAACTGGCAACGAACGCCGCATCACTATTGGCACCAAGGCAGCATCAAAAATCCTAATAGAAGTAGGGTAAGGTATTGAATTTAAGCCAACCAGCCACCTCAAAGCTGTGGCTAGGTTCCCTCTTCAGTCATCTCGCCGTAGGTCGCATAAGATGACGGAGTCTCCCAAACCGTTACACGCACCACTGGTAAGCCCGCAGTGACCGCGTGTTCGTAAATGATGCGGGCGATGTGTTCCGCGGTTGGATTAGATTCAACAAGATAAACTGGTTCGCTGAGACTATGGAGAACCTCAACCAATGGATCATCCCGTCGCAGGATCATCTTGTGGTCAAGGTTTTTGTCCACCCAAGTCTTTACCACCTTCTTGATGTCTGAGAAATCAAATACCATCGCCCGTTCGTCGAGCGTCGCCGTTCGCACCTCGATCTCAACAACGGCATTGTGACCATGGGGATGCCGGCACACCCCATCGTAATCCAATAAACGATGTCCATAACAAAACTCGATTTTCTTCGTAACCGAGTAACCTTGCACGCTCATGTTCCTGACTTACCTCTTCCAATCGACCATGTAATGAACTCCGGTGTGCGATGGTAATTGAACCGAGAAGAATGGTTCAAGAACAGCCCCGTGTCGCAGTGCTATGTTCGGGAGGTCTCGACAGCACGGTTCTAGTCGCGCTCCAGGCCCACAGTGCAACGGTGTTACCTGTTTATGTCCGGTCAGGTCTAGCGTGGGAAAAAACAGAACAACTCAGTCTGTCAAAATTACTCTCAGCCCAGCCGTTTGCGGGAAAAGTCGACTCGCTTGTCTGCCTCGAAACCAACATACTTAACTTATACTCTTCCTCCCACTGGGCCATCCAAGGTAGGCCACCAACATTCGACACACCTGGCAGCGATACCTATCTGATAGGCCGCAACATAACCCTCCTTGCTAAAGTCGGTGTGCTGTGCGCACAAAAGCGAATCGGCATGATCGCCCTGGCCCACTGGCAGGCAACCCATTTCCTGACGCAACGGAAAATTTCTTCAATACAATGGCGAGGGCGTTATCACTTGGATTGGATCACACCGTAAAAATAGTAGCGCCACTCAGACAACTATCCAAGGCCAAGGTGATCCAACTCGGACTTGAGCTTCAGGTACCGTTCGAGCTAACTATGTCATGCAGTCCCCTAGAGAGCGAAACCATTGCGGCCAATGCAGTAAGTGTCGAGAACGCCACGATGCATTTGAGGCTATCGGCATCAAAGACCCTGTCAAATATGTGGCTAAAATCACATGATTTCGTTGACTGCTGACTTCCAGCACGGGGCCCCGTGATTCACTACTGCGGTTGGACAAGGGAAATAGCAGAACTTTCTTCTCACAGGTCAGCAGCATCTTTAGAGGGGATGTCTTTGGTCACTCCCTCCTTTGGCGACGATGAATTTTCAGTCCTGCGAACCCTCGCCTGCCGTTTCAATTCATCAACTAACTCACCTCGGCGGAAAACCAGTCGGCGAGGTTCTCTGCGCCCGTGCTCTGAACCCACGACATACTCACAAAGCAGCGGGAAGCCGATAGTAGAGTCACAGTAGGCTACGACCGCATCCGGCAGCCGGTTAGGGTTAACTTTGCCCCAACTAACTGCCTCAGAAGGCGTGGCTCCTGAGAGCCCACCCCACACAACCTGGTCCGTTGTTATCTGAATGAAGTAGTCGGTTCCCCCTTTTGGAATACCATAAACCTCCCACAAGGTCGGCTGACCCTGAAGATAGAAGTTCTTAGGAGAACCACCCCCTAAGATCACGCAGCCGTTCTGTCTAGCCCCCAAAATGATTGCAGCTATTTCATTCACGTCACGATTCGGATCGATCGTACATCCGTCACCTTCCAGAAGATCGTGAGATGCCAGGTTCATCCCGATCGAACTATCTCCTGGCGAGGAAGTATAAATAGGCACACCGGTGGCCGCCGCACACGCAACTACCGAGTATCTCTCGCACCCAGGAAACCGAGTCATCAGATCCCGCCCCATTTCATAATGGAGAGTTGCAGAGGCAACTGCCTTCCCCAGAGACCGCCTTCCAAGAAATTCGCGCACATAGGCATCAGTCTCAAGCAGCACTTCAGCTGGAAATAAGACATCGTAAATTCTGATGACTCCGGCTTCGTGTAACTCTACGTCATCCAAGAATGGTGAACCGCGGTGCAAGGTAAAGTTCAAGGCGTAGTGCAGATCGTGATATAGGTTAGCGCCTGTGCTGATAACAAAGTCGACTAGGCCCCGTTCCATCAATTCAATTACACATCCGCCCAAACCGGCCGGCGTCAGAGCACCTGCCACAGTTAGACCAATGGTAGTGTCGTTCGACGGGTTCAGCATCTTGTCGGCAAAGACATGACAGGCTTCCGCTAGGCGACCTGCATTAAACGCTTGAAATCCACTATCAATGAGTTGCCGCAAGGCGGCATTCCCGGTGGGCCGGTAATATCGTATGGGGGCACCGGTCAGGTGTCGACTAGCGGATTGGGTCGATGAAGAAATGGTAGATCGATGGGGCACTAAGTGCCTCCAGAGATAATAGCCAACGAGTTTGTCACCCTGTTTAGCAACGGTTCAAACAGGCCCTAGGCCAAGATTTAAGTTCGGCTTGTTAGCTGGCTCGTTACCAAAATCAGCTAACCCGGATCGATCCAGTCAGAACGCCGACCCTGTAAAGCGGTAAACACCAATGCAGCACCTGTGCCTACTGCAATCAAACCCAAACCATCTGAAACCCAGTTCTCCCAAGGATAGTCCACAATTGCCACAACGGTAGCCGGCAGTAACAATGTCGAACCGCCCACAAAAGCCGAGGAACGGCTCAGCGCTAGCCTCAATAACGTGCCACGTAGTCTACGGGTTTTGGACATCTCACAACGGTTGCAGCATCAACCAGCAAAGCGCAAAGCCTAGCCGCACACATCCTTGACAATGAAACCTAGGTGGTAGCCAAACCACAGAACTATCTTCTTTGCCGAGCGCGCCAAAGAACTCTGGGTATTACCTCAGACAGCGTGGCCATCTATCATCAAGAAACACATATCGAACCTGCTTCAACCGGACCGATTCTTTCTACGTTCCCGGGAAAAATTCTTACCAGCTCGCCCAGCAGAGGCGTTGCCACGGTTTGAACCGTTTTTCCCCTGACCCGGAGCACTAGCAGACCGACCTGTGTATCCCTCAGCCCTGTTGCCGTTCGGTTCACCATTCCCACGTTCCCAGTTCCTGCGTCTACGTGCAGATCTTTTTCGACCCTCATCAGTTTTTTCCCGGATGGTAAACACCGGAGCTTGCCTAACCGGGGGTGGAAGTCCTGCTGGACGCGCAAGGGTAGCTCGTATGAGCGGGCGTCTTACTGAATCAACATGGGGTTGGACAGGTTCCACCACCATGGGCTGGTCCTCAGGCCCGACGACTTCTGGCTCCATTGCATCCGCCAAAACTGGAGGACCCACGTTCACTTCGGTCCCAGCACTAGCAACTGGGTCCGTCAATCGCTTTTTGCGACGGGGTGGCACCCGTCCGTCCTTGTAGGGATGCTCGGAGTCACAAGTCACACACCGAGTCAATTTGATCTCTTCGTCAACCAGAGCCACCACTACATGATTGGAAAGGCGACGCTCACGGGGACAGTAGTCATCCAAGACATCACCCAGGCGAACCTGGCGCTGCGGCATGAAATCCTCTCAAGTCAAGCAAGAGCAAGCGGGTTGGTCTAATAAACCGGCAGGAACGTCAGACAGTCGCTCGAGTGTCATCCGCTCAAGGAACACATATTATTATTAGCGAACTTTGCGGAACGGCCCACCGGAACACCTATCACTGGAGCAGGCTACGGAATCAAAATCGTGTAACACCATTATCGGACGGTCCAGGGATGATTTGCACTGCGCTACTGGTCGGTCATACAAACAGCTAACCTTAGCTCTGGTGGGTTCGTTGCGTGTTGGAACCATTCTACTACTTCCTAGCCCGCTACGTAAACGGTCGATACGCGAGGTCGGCTCACGAGCCCGTCAGCGCGCCTCCCAAGACCTAACCCATTGCCGCACTTCGTCCAGAGCAGCTGCAACAGCATCCGGTTGGGTTGACTGAGGCGTACGCCTAGCAGCTATAGAACCCCGAGCCGTTATTTGAGCAGCCGCGCCTGCATCAAGCAGAGGATGGTACGCCTGCCAGTCTGCGCTATTCAGCGAAGAAAAGTCCTGTTGACGTCCTACAAGGTCCCTTACCATGGAGCCAACTACCTCGTGTGCTTCCCGAAAAGGCACCCCTCCAGCCACAAGCAAATCGGCAACGTCCGTCGCCAAGGCCATTCCACCTGCGGCCTCCTCGGTTCGCTCAATATCAAGGGAGAGCGTTCCCACCACAATAGTCGTCGCGCGGATTGAACCAGTCAAGCTGTCCTCCGCGTCAAAAACGGCTTCCTTGTCTTCCTGAAGGTCCTTATTGTAGCCACTCGGAAGACCCTTCATAGTGGTCAACCATCCAGTCAGCTGGCCGATGACACGACCAGTCTTCCCACGGACAAGCTCCAGCGGATCTGGATTCTTCTTTTGAGGCATCAGGCTACTTCCTGTCGTAACCTTGTCGGACAAGCCGAAATAGGCAAACTCCTCGCTTGTCATAATCACGAGGTCTTCGGCTATTCGACTCAGATGAACCATTGTGATGGCACAAGCGTGAAGGAATCCTGAAACAAAATCTCTGTCTGCCGTCGCATCGAGACTATTAGTCACAACCCGGGAAAACCCAAGACGCGCCGCTAGTGCCTCAGTGTCAATGTCATAACTCGAACCGGCTATTGCACCGGAACCCAGCGGCATTAGATCGGCTTCGTCGCGCGCAATTTCAAACCGACGGTGATCTCGCCGTAAGGATGCAGCGTGCGCCAGAAAATAATGGGCCACCAGAATAGGTTGGGCCCGCCTTAAGTGCGTGTAGGACGGCATCACTGCCAACCCGGCGGACTCTGCCTGACTAGCCAATACCTGGATGAGCCCAACTAGTTGGCCCTGTAAGACCTCAATACACCGGCGAAGATACAAACGGAGGTCAAGCGAAACCTGCTCATTCCTTGATCGACCTGTGTGCAATCGCTTGCCAGCGTCGCCCACCCTTTCGATAAGTTGCCGCTCAACGAAAGCATGAACATCTTCATCTGGGCCTTCGACAAAGCCAGGATCAGTTCTTCCGCATTCAAGGATCTCAGTCAATGCTTGTTGAATTTCGGTCGCCTCAACCTTTGATAGTACGCCTGTTCTAGCCAAGGCCTCTGCCCATGCAAGGCTGCCAGTTATGTCGTCCTCAAATAGCCGACGGTCGAAACCAAAAGAAGCTTGGAATGAAAAAATCTCCTCATCTGGCGCTGAATCAAACCGACCGGACCACATATGAGACATTAGTAGACCCACACCGATGGATTAGTCATTTGAAATCGAACTCAAAGATTTTTCGGCCGCCATCTCGACTGGCAATCCCCAAATCTTTATGAATCCCTCTGCTGCACTATGGTCGAATTGGTCTCCCTCGTCATAGGTAGCCAAGGCCTCTTTATACAATGCATTGGCTGACTCTCGGCCAACGACCTGACTCTTACCTTTGAAAAGTTTCAGACGAACGGAACCTGTGACATACCTCTGAACATCAGCCACCAAGGCATCGATTGCTTGACGGGTCGGAGTAAACCAGAGCCCGTTATATACAAGGTCGGCGTAGACCGGCGACAAACTTGCCTTTAATCTCTCAAGGTCCCTCGGGATAACCAGACTCTCCAGTTCTCGATGTGCCTGATGAAGCACCACGGCTGCAGGCGCTTCATAAATTTCTCGAGACTTGATCCCAACCAGTCGATTCTCCACCATATCGATTCGTCCTACCCCATGGGCACCAGATATAGTCTCAACACTTGAAACCAATTCAACAAGAGGCATCGCCACCCCATTGATCGCGGTCGGAACACCTCGGTCGAATTCAATTACCACATAGGCTGGTGTACTTGGGGTTGTGGTCGGGCTTTTCGTCAAGGTATAAACATCCTCTGGGGGCTCCGTCCAAGGATCTTCGAGCACACCACACTCGATCGATTTTCCCCAAAGATTCGAATCTGTACTGTAAGGACTGTCAACTGTGGCAGGTACCGGTATATTACGTTCTTGCGCATAGGCGATCTCAGCAGGCCTCGACATGCCCCATTCTCGAGCAGGGCCAACCACCTTGATTCGAGAGTTCAGTGCGCGAACCGAAACATCAATCCGGACCTGATCGTTACCTTTACCTGTGCAGCCATGCGCTATTGTTCCCGCTGACTCCATCTCCGCTACTTCTACAAGTCGTTTCGCAATCAATGGTCGCCCAAGCGCTGTGGCCAGCGGGTACTGTCCCTCATACAAAGCTCCAGCCTGCAAAGCTGGAAGCACGTATTTTTCGGCAAACTCCTTGCGGACGTCGAGAACATGACACCGGACAGCACCAACCGCCATCGCTCGCTCCCGCACATCATCCAGTTCTTTGCCCTGCCCCAAGTCTAGAGTGACCGCAACGACCTCGGCCTGATATTTCTCTGCCAACCATGGAATCGCAACAGAAGTGTCTAAGCCACCAGAATAGGCAAGTACGATACGTTCCATCTACCCAACTCCCTCTCTTAAACTGCACAGGACGCGGTCTAACCAAACACAGCTTGACCAGACTGAATCCCGTGTCATTTCTTGGCCCATTGCTCCACGCGTCTCACGAGCACTCGAGCGGTTCGTTCGCTTCTCGTTACAACTAGAATCGTGTCGTCACCTGCCACAGTGCCAACAACCTCTGGCCACGACACTTGATCAAGCGCGAATGCCAGTGGCTGCGCCTGTCCCGGATCAGTTTTCAATACCAGTAATTGTTGAACCCGCTCGACTCGACGCAAATATTCTACGACCGCACGACGTGCCCGATCATTTTCGGTCGCGGTTGGGACCTCCACCTTAGCTACCTGATAGGCTCCATCGGCTGCACTCTTCACAAGACCGAGTTCCTTCACATCTCGAGAAATCGTAGCCTGAGTAGCCTCAATATCGAGCTGAGCAAGTAGCAACCTTAAAGCATTTTGGCTGCGAATAGTCCGCCGTGAAACAAGCTCTAAGATGGTTGACTGCCGATAATTTTTCATACTTATTCACAGCTATGAATTAGTATACACCCGTCGACAGCCTCTCAAAATGGCCCCACAGTTTTAATTCTGGAATTTCTTTTCGATTGACGCCAAAGCCAAGGCAAATGTATAAATAAACGCGTGTTAGTATAAATATTCAATGCCGAAAATTATCAACATTGGGATCGCCGGAGCCACCGGATACGCAGGTCAGGAGCTGATCAAACTAGCTGTGCGACATCAGGGAGTCAAATTAACCACAGCTATGAGTTCAGGCGCTGCCGAAGGCAATCGACATCTGCCGGCCTTGTCTAAGACATGGGACGGAGAAATCGCCCCGCTTTCAATCGATCAATTAGCAGCTAGGACAGAAGCGGTTTTCTTGGCTCTGCCAGACGGGGTAGCCGCGAAAGTCGGTCCCGAGCTCATTACACGCGGAGTGCGCGTGTTCGACTTGTCCGGTGCGTTCCGCCTCCGGGAAGAAAAGCTGCGAGCCCGCTGGTACCCAGACACTCCCAACCTTGCTGATACAGCAGTATACGGGTTAACTGAATACAGTCGCACGGAATTGCCAGCAGCCAGACTCATCGCCTGCCCAGGATGTTATCCAACGGCTGCTATTTTAGCCTTGCGCCCCTTGTTCGAAGCCGGCCTCTTGGAAGGAGATACCATCATCGACGCTAAGTCAGGAATCTCCGGTGCTGGAAAGAAGCCATCTGAACGAACTCATTTTTCAGAGTGTCACGGTAACGTGGCCGCCTATGGAGTATTTGCACACCGCCACGGCGCTGAAATTGAACAAGAATTGGGCCACGCGGTCACCTTCACGCCTCACCTCGTCCCACTGGACCGCGGTATTCTCGAAACGATCTATGTGCGCACACGGGAAGGCGTCAACGAAACAGATGTAGCCCATGCATTTCACCAAGCATATCTTGACGCTCCTTTCGTTAGATTGACGGGCAACGCCCTACCAGAGATCAAAAACGTTACTCAGACAAATTTTTGTGACATCGGTTGGAAACTAGATGCCAATTCGACACGCCTGCTATTGGTGGCCTGCCTAGATAACCTTGTCAAAGGAGCCGCCGGCCAAGCCTTGCAGAATCTAAATATAGCCTTTGGACTTGACGAAACGGCCGGACTGTCATGACACAGAATCCTTTGGTCGTTATCAAACTTGGCGGAGAACTTCTGACGGATGCTTCCAAACGCCACGATATAGCTGTGGCAATCGGTAGGCTGACTGCGTCAACTGACCTAGTGGTAATACATGGCGGAGGCCGAGAAATCGACACAGAATTGGCAGCTCGAGGATGCGGAAAGCAAGCTTTTGACGGTCTAAGACTGACGGATGCTAAGACGCTTGAAGTCGTTGTGAACATACTTGCCGGACGAATCAACACCCAGCTAGTCGCGGCGGCTAAACACGCCGGCGTCCGCGCTGTAGGTTTAACAGCAACGGATGCCGGCGTTTCGACCGTGTGTCGGGCCGAGCCTTACACAACCAGTACCGGAACAACAGTCGATCTCGGGTTCGTGGGGCAACCAACTGATTCAGGAAAACCAGACCTACTACGTCGACTTTGTGATGACCGCTTTATCCCAATTGTCGCCAGCATTGGCTCTGACGATACAGGACAGCTACTGAATGTAAACGCCGACACACTAGCCGGACACCTCGCTATTCAACTAAAGGCCACTCGTCTTCTAATCGCCGGTGGCACGGCTGGAGTACTAGACCAAGAAGGTCAAACCATCCCAGCAGTGAACAAGTTTCTTTTACAACAACTCATTGCGGATGGTCGCGCGAGCGCCGGCATGGTGGCCAAACTAATAGCATGTGGTGAAGCTGCACGCAGTGGTGTAAGCAGGGTTGAGATCGTAGATGGCCGCCAAACCGACGACCTAAATAATAGCAAGGGGACACGAATCGATATACACGAACCTGCGAATTAGGCAAGTAGCTGCTGATATTCCTGCTTGCTCAAGAACCATCGCTACCAGACCAACAGCCTGTCCAGAAATTGCCATAAGCAAGAGGGGGTTGGTAAAAGATAGAGCAAAATCAGATGAACGAAATGGTATCGCACGAGCGGAACATCCAAGAGGTTGAGGCGGAGCACCTGCTCCAAGTGTATCGGAGAATTCCGATCGTGCTCACTCGAGGGGAAGGTAGTTATCTCTACGACATAGACGACCGAAAGTATCTTGATTTCGTTTCTGGTCTTGGCGTAGCCTCACTAGGCCATTCTCATCAGAGGTTGGCAGCGGCTGTCTCGGACCAGGCTAGCAGACTACTCCATACATCAAACCTCTACTTCCACCCATTACAGGGCCAAGTTGGTCAACGACTAGCTGCCTTATCTGGTCTCCCCCGGGCTTTTTTCTGTAACAGCGGCACCGAAGCAGTCGAAGGTTGTCTGAAATTTGCTCGGAGATATTGGTACACACACGGCGACACCAAGCGGACTAGGATCGTAGCACTGGAGCGATCTTTCCATGGTCGAACATTCGGTTCGTTGTCAGCAACCTGGGAACCTGCTTATCGGCAGCCCTTCCAACCGCTTCTCCCAGAAGTCAGCTTTGTATCACCAACAGACCCACAAGCCCTAGACACAGTTGTAGGCCCAGACGTAGCAGCAATCATTATCGAGCCGATTCAGGGAGAAGGAGGAATTTGGCCGCTGACGCCAGAATTTTCAACCGCTGTCGACACCGCTTGCTCACGAACGGGCTGCCTACTAATCGCCGACGAAGTCCAATGCGGACTTGGGCGAGCTGGAGTCCCGTTTTACTCATCAACGCTTGACCTTGAGCCGGACCTGATAGCCATCGGAAAAGCGCTGGGAGCAGGTGTACCAGTCGGAGCCGTATTGATGACTCAAGCAGTAGCAGACGCAATTGCCCCAGGGGATCATGGAACAACCTACGGGGGAAATCTTCTCGCCTGCCGGGCGGCTCTAGTGTTCCTTGACGCCATGGAACACGGAGGTCTCGACCAACTAAAGAAAACATCTGCCTGTCTGACTAAGGGCCTGAAATATTTGGCTAAACGTTACCCGGCAATCACCGACATCCGCGGCGCCGGCTTGATGCGTGGTCTGGAAATGACCACCGATACTGCGCTACACACTGTTGAACGTGCCATGGCTCGAGGCCTATTGCTCAACCGTACCGCCGGCCGAGTTGTTCGGCTCCTGCCGCCGTTGAACGTCTCAGAGCAAGAGATTGACGAAGGGTTGGAAATTCTAGAAATGGTATTAGAAGAGCTCAAATCATGAGCAATCGTCACGCGGCTGCGCGACCAACACTAACTTCAATTCGACTCGCAAATCAGGCAGACGCGACTGCTATAAACAAATTGGTGACTGCCAATGTTGGCCTAGGTCAGTTACTACCTCGTTCAGCAGAGGATATTCAACGAAATGTGGCACGTTTTCTGGTAGCCACGAAGGGTAGCTTAATTGTAGGGTGCGGAGAATTGGCCCCTTTGAGCGACACTCTTTCTGAAGTCAGGTCGCTCGTGGTGTCCATTGAAGCACGTGGCTGTGGAATCGGCAGCGAAATCTTGGGTTCATTAGTGACGATGGGACGTCAAAAAAATCTACCGCGCCTCTGCGCTTTCACCCACGTTCCCCATCCTTTTGTTTCGCTGGGTTTTTCAATCGTACCGCACACATGGCTTCCCGAAAAGATCATGACTGATTGCCAACGCTGTGACTGGTTCAGGCGATGCGAACAATATGCTGTAGTTAACGAGTTGAGCTGGGGACAAAGCGGTCCACGAGGAACCGCAAGGACAATCTGATGGTTGAGCACATCGAAGGTGGCATCACGGCACCGATTGGATTCAAGGCCGCTGGAGTCAAGTGCGGGATCAAATCTGCTAATCGCGACCTCGCTCTGGTGGTAGCTTCAACA
>Ga0310344_10001033_pt1 | contig 21482 bp, 24 predicted proteins | sample HC15DNA20200_MG_FD_203801 | JGI IMG/M metagenome (GOLD analysis project Ga0310344, IMG submission 203801) | Marine microbial communities from station ALOHA, North Pacific Subtropical Gyre - HC15-DNA-20-200_MG | ecosystem: Environmental > Aquatic > Marine > Oceanic | place: Pacific Ocean: North... | reverse complement strand
ACTCGGGGGCGTCGTCTTCCCTAGGGTTGTTTGTAACAAAGGGACCCATGTATATGCGGACGTAATACAGGGTACCCTATGCTTTACTGAATAGAGACAGTACACTATCACTATCCATTTCTGCAATTAGGGATGATGCTTTGGGCCCGTGACTCTTTCCTAGGATTGCCCAATATAGTGCAACATAAGCATCTCTTCCACTGACTCCAGTATCGGATGCAGCTGACTTGATGCAACTACTAATCTCACTCTCTTTCCAGTTACAGTCTGATAGATCTGCAGTCAGAGATGAGAGGAATCGAACTTGCTCCTCGGTTAGATTCTCTCTTGCCTCGTCTGATATGCTGGTTCTAATCTCAATCTTAGCAGCTTCAGGGAAGTGCGCCCCATCTACCCAATTACGCATCCTGAGCAACCTCCCTGCTAGTGAAGCCCCAGGTTCTCCTTCTAGATGCCCCGACTTTCTCAGTGACCCCCATACATCCTCGTCACTAGACTTAATCTGAGCTAGCATCGATAGATGGCGGAATGAAACTCCTGCAACCGAGTCTGAAGGATTCGCATCTCTCCTAGTCTGACTAAGTCTTAACGAGCCTAGTTGAGTGTCACGAGCAACCAGTTGACGGCGCGACAACTCATCATCAGAGCCACCCGGGGGATTTGCTACTAATCGCTCATACTCGTCAGCAGTTGCGAATAGAGCAGGACCGGTGTCGAAGTCGATATGCCGTCCAACTTTACTTCGGGCAATCACATATCGCATAATTTCTGGCGGGACTAGGGCAAGAGCATCCATTGGCCCAACAGTCAGTCCCGCAGAGCTAGACATTGGGCCCATTCCCTTGAGTTGAATCCACTCGTATACCATCTTGTGAGGGGGCTCGCTGCCAAGCATTTTACAAATCGGAATTCCAGTATCGTAACTACCACCGGCAGCACCATGGTCCTTTCCCGCAGGCTCACAAGTGATTCCGTGTATTCCCCACTTTGCAGCCCAATCTACCCTCCATGGCATCTTGCCCTCGGCAGTTCTGATATCCGATTTACCCTCTACTCCATGTCTATCTGTCCAGTACACATATGGGCGTTCGTAACTCGTAACTCTGACTCCGTCCAGACTGCCATCTGAGCCCACCGGGTTGTAGGGATACCAGTCTTCAGGAACCTCTCTCCCTGAGACATCTTCGATAGTCTTGCGTATTTCTTCTCGCTGCTCTATTGCTGAGTGAGCTTTTTCTGCAAAAGCCCCACTTTCGTATGTCTCGTGGTTCATTACCACTTCTGGCTCTACGCCTATCTCCTTCAGTGCGGCTAGGAATGGATTGAGGAAATACTCTGCATAACTGCCGCCTTCTGGATTCGGATTCCCCTCCGAATCTGGAGCAGGGATGTAAGCGAGTGGGTGACCGATGTACTGGTCGTATTCGACAGATAGGAAATCATAGACTCTGCGGAGAGGATCCATCGAATCTACAATGAAGATATATCTAGATTCCATTCCGGTATCTAGGCAAGCACGATGAATCATCTCGGCAGTTAGAATCTCACGCAGGTGTCCAATATGAAATTCTCCAGAAGGAGTGATTCCCGAAGCAATGACTTGCGAGTCGCCCCGTTGTGAGAGCGTCTGCGCGGTATGGTCCGCCCAGTGCATTCGACTCCCTCAGACTGTTACTACTCTGACTAGTCCGCGGAGGGGAACTCCCTCGAGCTCGTTGTTGTTCGACTTGTTCGCGAGAACCATACAGAGTTTGACGTCAGCACCTGCTGACCTGAGGTTCCTGACGGTCTTACGCATCGTTCTTCCAGAGGATATCACATCATCCACTACAACAACGCGCTTACCTGAGACTCCAGCGAAAACCTCCGAGAGATGACCTCCTTCGTCTTCGCTGATACTTCTACTAATTGCCAAATCTAAATCCATCTGTCCCGCTATTGCTTGAGCAAAAGCGATTCCATTGAGGCTGATACCTACAATTGCATCGACCTCGTCTCCAATCTCTTCATCAATGATATCAGCAAAAATGTATGAGGCGGCTTCTATCCTACCGGCCTTGACAGCGATCGATCGCCAACCGACTCTGATGTCCGAAGGCCTCTCTTCTGGGGCGGCGCCACTAGAGGAAAGCCAATATATGGTGGTCTGAGACAAAGACAACTCATCCGCAATCTGCTGAGTATTCAGCCCTTTCTTGCGATACTGCTCGACCTTGCCTCGCAACTCCTCTATACTGACTGGCATCAAACCGTCCCACTGACGGGCATCTATGAACCCACCGGGGGTAGATTATGGTAAATCCTACTTTGTCTCAGAATCGGCCCGTACTGCCGAATCCACCTTCGCCCCTCTCGGTTTCTCCCAGTTCCTCAAAGGAAACCTCAGTAAAAGACACCTCTGGGATGGGCGAAATGAGCAACTGAGCAATTCTTTCTCCCTCAGTAACGGTGTACGAGTCTCCTTCACCAATCCAAGTCATTAGAACGAACAACTCACCACGGTAATCAGCGTCTATAGTGCCTATACTGTGAGGTAGAATCAGGCCCTTGGAGCCTAATGATGAGCGGGCCCTAACCTGCCCCTCGTAACCAACCGGAATCGCTACATGCAGACCAGTCCTCAATTTCACACTCTTCCTGAATGGCACTTCAGTGTCTTCGAGAGCATACAAATCCCATCCAGCAGCGTGTTTACTTCCCATTGTAGGCATCTTAGCATTGGGATGCATGAGGGCTACCTTGACTTCGAGGTCCGCACCCATGGCACTGCTGCACGGTTAGGTTCTTTGAGCGTTCGCAAGCCTATCTAGTCCCGGTGAGGTGAAAAAGGGGCCACGGTTCGCCAAGCCGATGAGCGACTACGACTACGATGACCTACTGGACCGCGCTCGTGAGCGCATCCCGAAGGACATTAGCGAGAGGTCACGCTGGACTATGCCTGAGCCAGATGTCCTAATCGAGGGCAGTCAGACTATTCTGCGCAACTTTGCTGACATCGTCAGTGCCATGGATAGAGACGCCAATCATGTCTACCAATTCTTGCTAAATGAGCTGGGAACTTCAGGAACTCGTGAGCAGGTCCGTGTGATGTTCAAGGGAAGAGTCCCTCCAGTTCGAATCAAGGAGAAACTAGTTGCTTATGTCAAGGCATTCATCTTGTGTGGACAGTGCCGTGCACCAGATACCAGATTCATCAAGGAAGGAAGGACTAGTCTCCTGAAGTGCCAAGCCTGTGGCGCAACAAGGCCAGTCAAACTCTGATTATCTCTCTGATTCACGAGAAATCCAACAGAATCTTGCCGCGATTCTTACGATCATGCATGTGCTTCTGAGCCTCAGCCACTTGCTCAAACCGCCATACTGAGTCTATAATCGGGTCTATTTGACCCTCCAATAACATACCCGAGAGAGCTTCCAGATGGCCCTTGAAGATCGACTCATCATCGAGTAGTCCCATATGGACTCCGAACACCGCTTTGTTAGATCTCATCATCTTCAATGGGTCGAATTTGGGCGTAGATGCCCACATACTCATGGCAGTTGTCATAGAGCGCTTTTCACCCTTGACAGCAGAAGAAGCCCCGAAGCAGTACAATTTCCCTCCTCGACGTAGAGCCTTGTATGAGCGCATCAGGTGCTTGCCACCTACTGGATCTATGGCATGATGCACTCCCTTTCCATCAGTCAGTGACTTGCAGACCGAGACGAAGTCCTCCGACTTACTGTCAACAAAGTGCATTCCCAGAGATTCTACGAACTCCTTCTTCGGAGCAGATGCCGTTCCAATCACTTTCGAGACTCCGTAGGCCTGACAGATTTGTGCTACTGCAGTACCAACTCCTCCAGCAGCATGGTGTATCAAAACCGTATCTTCTTCGGACAGATTGCCAAGATATACTAGCATGTGGTAGGCCGTGCCATAAGTTACCGGAAGGGCTGCTGCTTGGTCGAATGATACTGAATCAGGTAAGGGAATAACTCGGCTTGCACCTAGGCAAACCATCTCGGAATATCCTCCGAACCCAGTCATGGCCAAAACACGCTGACCTTCACTCAGCCCCTCGACTCCCTCTCCTACTGAGAGTACCTCTCCAGCAGCCTCGTATCCTGGAGTGAATGGATAGTCAGGATTAGAGCCGTACAATCCCTGTCTCATCATCAGATCTGCGAAATTGATACCTGCACGATGAATTCTAACGCATACCTCGCCATGTTCAGGAACCAAATCATCTTCTTCGACGATTTGAATGGAATCTACGCCGCCTACTTTTGGATATACTACCTTACGCATTCAATCACCTATCACAAAATCCTCTGCCACATCTCCGCCTTTCAGGTGCTCAAGTATCCTTTCCAATCCTTCATCATCATCTGGCAAGGTGTACCAAGTTCCTTCCGGATAAATTACACAGGATGGACCCTCCTCGCAGTTGTCCAAGCATCCTGCCTTGTTCACTCTGACATCTTCCAGTCCAGCAGCACGAGCCGCGCGCTTCAAACGAGTCAACAATTCGAGCGAATTCTTGGAACTACAACACCCTCTCGGACTATCTGAAGCCCTCTCGTTCGTACAAACGAATACATGCTTCCTGAATCGATGCGCCATCTCTCCACCTAGATTCTATCGAACTTAGCAGCTAAAACGAAGTCGGATTCTGTCAATCCGTCTATTTTGTGAGTCCAAATCATTGCCTTTACTCTGCCCCAGCCAACCTCGAAGTCGGCATGATGTCCCTGCTCTTCACAAATCGCTCCCGCTGCATTTGTGAATTCTAAAGCAGATACGAAATCGGGAAATGACCATCCCCTCTCCAAGTGGTGACCTTCTACTATACTCCAATCTTCTGCAAGTTGAATCAACAATTCGGATTGCTCATCCTCTCTAAGTGGGGGAACGCCCCCTTCACAAGGCTCACACCTCTTTGCGGCCAAATCAGACATTCTCTCATCCCCAGAGGTGACTATCATCACTACCGTCAGCACTTCGCTCAGCTTCTTCTTGCATGCTAGAGCGGCGCCTGAAATCTTCCTTCTCGAAGGTCAGTAATTCCTTGTCTTCAATGTAAGGGCGTCGAAGATGAGTAACTAGTCGAACCTCGACAATTACATCCCTAGCAATCGACCTAAATCCACCACTCTCGTCCAGAATCTCAACGGCATTACGAGATGTTCCAATCAACATGCCTTTGACCCACGGATCAACATCCTTGGGCAGGGCTCTTGCATCCATTAGAATCTCGATTAAATCGTCCTTGCGCAGACCCGACCTACGCTCTAGCAATGGTCCGTGGAAAACATCTTGTAAATCTGATAACTCAGGTGAGCCGTACTCTTCGTGTATTCGCCTCGCCCATCCGGGGAGATCATTGATTCTCTTGCCTTTGCGTGTTCCTGCCATGTCAATGCGTCACAGTAGTGATAGAAAAGGAGTAGGATTGACCCCCGAGAACCAATTCTGCCAACTGTGGGCTTGAAAGGTGATGGTAGAGGCCGCAGACCGGAGGCGAGCACATGGCAGGGGTTAACTGGAGGAGTATACCCACGGTATTGTATCCTCAGGAGATTCTCGACAAGGCATTTAGCAAGGCGAGTAAACAGTCAGATTTCGTTGAAGACCCTGACAAGTACCATAGGGTCCGCAAGCAGATGGACAGGATGGTCCAGTCTGCTGCAGATGTTATCGACTCAACCCTGCTCAAATGGGTCGATAGATGGCCTAGCCTGAATGCACTCTCTCAGTTTGATCAAGCCTTGATTGATGCCGCAGTGGGTAATGACGAGTACCGAAAGAGCTTGGGAACAATCCAGTGGGCCGCCGAACAGGTCCGTAAGATTGCAGGTGAGACACAGAGGAAGATTCTGAGACTTAGAAACATCGAGGGATTCCATCAGGCCCGTCGCCACGCCTATGGGCGATTCTCATCTATTCTAGATCAGGTATCTCCTCAGATTCTGTGGCTCGGTGAAGCCCGCGATACTCTGCGTCATCTCCCCTCTCTGGATCCTAATGAGCCATGTATCGTGGTCGCAGGAGCTCCAAATGTAGGAAAATCAGCCCTAATTACTGCACTTTCTAGCGGAGAGCCCGAAGTCGCATCATACCCATTCACTACTAAGCAGTTACACCTTGGACACTTTGAGCATCGACGCAGAGCGTACCAAATGGTCGACACACCAGGTCTTCTAGATAGGCCAATGTCTGAGCGTAACCGAATTGAGTTGCAAGCAATCGCTGCTCTCGAGCACATTGGCGATGTGCTTCTCTTCCTAATTGATTCGTCAGAAGGCGCAACTACTCCACTGGATCAACAGGAACACCTCCTAGAGGAGGCCAGTCAATTGATTTCAGAGCGACCTCTGATTGTAGTTCATAGCAAGGCTGACTTGATTGGAGGGCTTGCAGAAGAAGTCGAGACACCAATTAGCGCCCAGACTGGACAAGGACTCGAGGAACTCAGAGCCAGACTAATCGAAGTGATAGGGGCTGACGAAGTAGTAGATCCACTCAGCCTGCCAGAAAATTGGCACCGTGATGAGTAATCAGTCAACTTTCCAGTGATGACCACATATTGTGCAGTAGAGGCTGTAGCCTCCAAATGAAGGCGGCAGTCCAGAGACATCGATTGCAGAACCACATTTCTCGCAGGTCTTGTCCATGTACTCTGCACTCCTTACTGGTTCTTCAACAAGACTGAATCGACTCATGCTTCTTTGAATCGATTCCAGGCCTTCACAATTCTTCGATGAGCAAACATCTCTCCTGAGCCAGCCAGTAGAAGAATTGAGACAATTGCTAGCAGAATCTCAACAATCGGGTTAAGGGCAATCTCCGGAGTAATCGTGACTAATTGCTCCCCACCAATTCCTGATGTATCTGTACTTGCGGTTGCGAATCTGTATTCTCCCGGCTTTAGATCGAAGGTAAGTGAACCACCGTCTTCATCCGGGCCGCCAGCGACGAAATCGAAATCCTCAGCGGTACAAGATGTAAGTCCACTCGAGTCGGGCTCGCAGTCTTCAGGAGGAGGACTTTCGATTACACCAATCCAACTGGTGGCGAATTGCTCCCATTCAATTGTTACTTCTATATCGAGCAGTATGAAAGCAGTAGGTGAGCTGAGATCCTCATCACTCATCCCTACTGGGCATCCAGTACTGTCATCAGTACATGGGACAAGCGGAATGTCTGTGCGACTGGCATCTAATGTGGGAGAATATAGGCTGATTAATACTAGAATAGCGCAGATTATACCCATCGCAGCAGGTAGAATTGAAAGAATCCTAATCATCATCACACTCACTCCTTATCTCGCTCACAGTTCAATCTGACGCCACTATGTTATCACTTGTAAGAACACTAGAAGTATGGCTATTGCAGGGAATAAGTACAGCATTATTGTCAACCTCTTCCTAGATGACTCTCGTTTACGCCGAGTCTCGCCACATTGTGGATCTGAACATACCGGAGGATCCTCGTCCAGAGGGATAGGGGCCCAACAAACCGAGCAGTGCCGATGATCGGGAGTCGAGAAGTTCCGCTTAGCACGCTCCTTCTTCTGGGCCTCTCGTCCACGCTTGGCGGCCTCGCGCGCCTCCTCCGCAGTCCTCTGAGCATCTCGCATAATTCGGTCGCGCTGACTCATCCTACCACGGTTCCTCCGAATTCCTCGCCTTCAATAGCCGACCTAAGTGCACTGATGCTCCTGCCATCAAGTATGCACAGTTTCATTCCGGCTTCCGCAGCCGCATCAGCACCGATTGGATCTACCACTTGTGAAGGTCCGGCCCTGGAATGTTCCGCAGGCCCTACAATTTCTTGTAATTCGGAATGAGTGAGAGAATCAAATGCGCGTGCATTGGGATTGGTCCTTGGATCTGAGTCGTGCACCTTGGAGACATTAGTAGCAATGATACAACGCTCAGCACCCGAGGCCACAGCCAGTCTGATTGCCACAGCGTCGGTAGTATGCCCCGGCCTTGTTCCGCCCATGATTACTACTTGTCTTTCCTCGAGCAGCGAAACCGCCTCATTAACGCTGAAGGGGATACTTCCAGACACAGGTATCCCGGCATCAGCTAGACTCTCTCGTACAATAGCGGCGTTCAATCTTGTGGCGGCGATACCTATCCTGTCGAGACGATCCTCCGAGTCTATTAGTGGCCTTGCCAGTTCTATTCCCTCTCGAGCAGCAGCCCCGCCCCCGACAACTATGCCCAACTTGTCATCCATTGCTACACGGTCTCTAACTACCTCGATTAGGCTCTCTAGCCAAGCATGCCTCTCTTCGACCTCGGGCCTGAGCAGACTGCCTCCCAGGGCGGCTACGACCTTCGCCATTGATGTCTGCGTACACATGCACCCTTTCAATGCCTGTGCCTCTAGCGCGGTGAAGGGTTGAAATGCCGCCCCTCAGGCCTCTAACAGAGGCGTAGCATGTCAGATGACCTAGAGCAGCAGCAGCGCAGGCTACGCCTTAAGAAGGCGCTCGAGGAACTATCTTCGATGCGAGGTATGGGAACTGAGCTGGTGACAGTCATCGTCCCTCCTGATAGGATGATTCACGATGTTAGGCAACACCTTTCTCAAGAGGCCGGTCAAGCTGCCAATATCAAGTCGAAATTGACAAGAAAACATGTAGGCGATGCGATAGAGTCAGCCTTAGCTTCGCTAAATCGCTACAAGACCCCTGGAGAACATGGCATTGCCTTATTCGTTGGACATGTCATCGTTGGCAACAACAAGACTAGACTAATCACCACGGTTATCGATGATCCTCCTGAACCATTCCCATCATTCAGATACCGATGTGATTCAACATTCGAAATCAGTCAGTTGGAAGAGATGCTAATCGATAGGACAGCATATGGGCTGTTAGTTATCGATCGCTCTGAGTCTGCTTACGGAATAGCCTCAGGAAAGCGGCTACATTGTCAGGAGCACATCACATCACAGGTACCTTCGAAGCACGGCAGAGGAGGTCAGTCTGCTCAGCGTTTCGAGAGACTAATCGAAGAGGCCGCTCACAACTTCTTCCAGAAATCTGCTGAGCGGGCTTGCAATTACTGGTTGCCCCAGATAGAGAATCTACAGGGAATTATTGTTGGAGGCCCGGGGGCCACAAAGGATTTCGTGGTAAAGAAGGATTATTTCCATCACGAAATCAAGAAACTAATCAGAGAGCCCCTGTTTGATGTTGGTTATTCCAATGAGAGTGGTCTGCGTGAACTAATTCAGCGGGCAGGTGGCCTGATGGATCAGATTGAACTAGATGCAGAGAGAAATCTTGTCGATCAGTTCCTTCGCGAAGTGATGCAGAATCATCCCAAGGCAACATACGGTGAAAAGATGGTTAGGTCGGCTCTAGACCAAGGCGCAGTACATACCCTACTTCTCTCAGAAGGCCTCAGACAGCGAAGAGTTGGCTGGATATGTAAGAAGTGCAGTCACGAATGGGAGTCTACTCAGAGCAGTCGGTCCGACATTCCAAATTGTCCATCCTGTGATTCTGAGAATATCTCTGAGGATCCTGACAGGTCAATGGATCTAGTAGACGAGTTGAGTACACTGGCCGGCCACATCTCGGCCAAAGTCAGCCTCATTTCTATGGATACTGAAGAAGGAGCCACTCTTAACGACTCATTTGGCGGAATCGCCGCTATCCTGAGATATGCATGGAGTTAATCGGATGAAGATTCTCAAACAGGCTGTCGAGAACGAGGTGGCTGCAGCACTTGCTGGAGCAGGGGCCGAGGGCGAATTAGCTAATCTCCTGGGGCCTGCAACGGTGGAGGAGCATGGCGATTTAGCTGTCCCATGTCACAGCCTTGCTCCAATCCTCAAACGCTCACCAGTAGACATAGCCGAGTCGATAACTTCTGAACTCGCACCTACCCTTTCTGGTATCGCAGAAGTATCTGCAGTCAGCGGATTCGTCAATATCAAAGCCGAGCCAGCATGGCTTGCAACAAGCCTTAGCGAACTACTCCTGGATGAGCGATTAGGAGTTTCAACTGAAAATCCAAGAGTAGCCGCAGTAGATTACTCATCGCCGAATGTGGCCAAGGAGATGCATGTTGGCCATCTCAGATCCACGGTAATCGGTGATGCGATTGTACGGATGCTTATCCACAAGGGCCACACCGTGTATCGAGAGAATCATGTTGGAGACTGGGGCACACCCTTTGGTATGCTCATCGAGCATCTTCTAGACTTGGGTGAGGACAATGCTGCTGATGAACTTGGAATGGGGGACTTGGATGGATTCTACAAACAGGCCCGAGCGAAATTCAACACAGATGAGATGTTCGTCGAGCGAGCTCGTAATCGTGTAGTAATGTTGCAAGGAGGGGATGACGAGACACTCAGACTGTGGCGTGTCCTAGTGGATGAATCGATGCGCTATTTCAACGAAGTCTACAGTATGCTTGGGGTGTTGTTGACCAATGACGACATTATGGGCGAGTCAAATTATCATCACTTACTTCCCGAGGTGGTTTCTAGACTAGATAATCTAGGGATTTTGGAAGATAGCGATGGTGCCAAGGTCGTATATCCCGGCGGGTGGATCAATCGCGAAGGAGAGCCCTTGCCACTAATTATCCAGAAGGCAGATGGGGGCTACAACTACGCTACTACCGATCTTGCATGTATAATTGATAGAGTTGAGAGACTGGGCTGTAATGACCTGCTTTATGTCGTAGGAACTCCTCAATCTCAGCACTTCAAGATGGTTTTCGAGGTAGCTAAACAAGCTGGATTGATGGACGAATCACACATTGCTAATCACATCAAATTCGGCTCAGTTTTGGACTCTGACGGAAAGATTCTGAAGAGCCGCGAGGGCGAGGCCATCAAACTCGTTGATCTACTCAATGAATCAGTCGTCAGAGCCGAGCAGGCAATCGCCCAGAGAAATCCATCAATTGAAGGCGAGCAGAGAATAGAGATTGCCAAGGCTATTGGAATCGGTGCAGTAAAGTATGCCGACTTGTCTACTGAGAGAACCAAGGACTACATATTTGATTGGGACAGGATGCTGTCCTTCGAAGGAAACACATCTCCCTATCTCCAGTATGCTTATGCCAGAATCTGTAGCATTTTTCGTCGTTCCAAAGTGCATACACCTCTCCGCGATGCTTCTCCAATTATTATCGAACATGCCGAGGAAGCACTACTCGCAAGGAGGCTAGTTAACTTCTCATCTATGGTAGATGAAGCTCTGTATACTTATTCTCCTCATCGCCTTTGCACCTACTTACACTCAGTAGCATCTGCATTCGCTTCGTTCTACGAGAACTGCCCAGTTTTATCTGCTGAAGATGATGAAATCAGGATGAGCCGCTTGGCACTTTGCGACCTGACTGCTAGAACTCTGTCGACAGGACTGACTCTCTTGGGAATTGATTGTCCCGAGCAAATGTAATCAGTCAGACCTCGTGGAGATGCCATGCCCTCGGTAGGAGACATGGCCCCTGATTTCACATTGACCGCCCAAGACAAGTCCTCAGTGACTCTCAGCGATATGAGAGGGGGCCGGGTAATTTTGGCATTCTATCCGGCTGCATTCACTGGAGTTTGTACCAAGGAAATGTGCACATTCTCAGAAGGCATGACCAGTTTGAATTCAAGCGGAGTCAGTGTTCTCGGAATTTCTGTAGACTCACCTTTCTCTAACGCCGCTTTCGCAGAAGCCAATGGAATCTCATTCCCTCTTCTGTCCGATGTTCACAGAGAGGCAGTTGATGACTACGGAGTTTCGCTAGGAGATTTCGTAATCTCTGGTTATACTGTTGCTCAACGCTCTGTATTCGTGGTCGAGGCAGATGGCAGAGTTGGATACTCTTGGATCGCAGATAACCCTGGAATGGAACCGGACTACGAGGCAGTAATGGCTCATTGCGCTTCGCCATAGGCAAGATATCTTACTATTTAGGGGACGATTATTCGTTAGAGACTTCTTCCCCGGTCCATCGCTTGCCGATTGAGTGTTCAACACCCATCTGATCGAGAATTCTCGATACTACGAAGTCTACGAGGTCATCAATACTCTCAGGACCATGATAGAAGCCAGGGCTTGCTGGCAGAATGACTACGCCCCAAGAAGACATCTTAGCCATAGCCTCGAGATGAGGAGTTGCAACAGGAGTCTCGCGTGGGACCAGAATCAGCTTCCTCCTCTCCTTGAGGGCAACTAGAGCGCTGCGTGTGGCTAGATTGTCAGAAATACCCGCAGCAATTTTACCAATAGTAGTGCCACTGGCCGGACATACTACGCAAGCTTCGTACTTTGCCGAGCCGGATGCAGACCTAGCAGCCAGATTGCGGTTATCATCGAGCCTAACTCCATCTCTCTTAGCCAGATCTTCGGGAGTAATTCCGCACTCTAAATCTAGGTTGATTGCTCCTGCATTGGTAACAATCAGGCTGACTTCCCAACCTGCCTCTAGTAGCGCATCAAGCAATCTTACGCCATATTGCGCGCCGGATGCCCCTGTTATTGCTACAACTGCCTCAGGCATGTTACTCCGTTTCAACTACTAGCCTTGAATGGTTGCATCGGCTCATAGACAGTCTTTGAGTGCTTTAGCGAGGTACTCATATTCGTCAATGTGATTGTAAAGTTGGGCAGATATCCGAATATATTTCGTACCATGGTGGCGCCATGGCATCACAGGAACTTGTATTGAGTAATCATCCAGAAGTTGATTGTGAAACGGATCTCCGTCAAGACTCATAGCCCCTACTTCTTCATCAGTAGGAACTTCCACAGCAGCCATTGAGCATACCATTGAATCAGGAACAGGTGGTGTAGTTCCGAGTACATCACAAATCAAATCTCTACCTTGCAAAGCGAGATTTCGATTTCTACTCATAATTTGCTCCCATCCGCCATCAACAAGTCCTTCCATGAATGCCAATGCTTTCGGGATACTCAACCAAGGAGAAGGGTCCTGAGTACCAGGCCAAGCAAACTCGAAATCGAACTTCTCCTGAGCCGTTCCCTCGAATGAGAACCCATGACTGATGTTCAGTGGTTTAACTGAATTCTTTCGATCTTCGCGAATATGAAGGAAGGCAGAACCCTTTGGTGAGCAAATCCACTTGTGACAGTTTCCAGTGCAATAGGCAGGGGCGAGTCGAGCGAGATCAATAGGGACAATACCCGGTCCGTGAGCCGCATCTAGGAGTACATCTACGCCCCTTGATTGCAATTTCTCAATTAACTCCTCGAATGGCATTCTTGTTCCAGTCGGACTGGTGATGGTATCTATCAGAGCCAAAACTGTCCTATCTGTGACGGCATCCATAATCAGATCGACTACTTCCTCAGGACCCCCCATTCTGAATGGAATATTAACCACAACAGTCCTAGCTCCCGATTTCTGAGTCACATAGTCGACCGCGTTCCAGCATGCCTGGTATGTGTGATCTGAGATTATTATCTCATCTCCCGGTTTGAGTTTTAGACTCCTGAGAACTGTATTTACTCCTTGAGTCGCATTACTTACGAAGGTCAAACCATCCGTTTCAGCATTCAAAATTCTCGCTAGAGTCGCTCTAGAAGCATTCCATAAGTCTGTGTATTCTCTCTCAAAGAACCGGACGGGATCTCTCTCCAGTAGATTCCGGATTCTCGCTTGCTCTTCTAGAACGGGAATTGGAGTGGCCCCAAAGGAGCCATGGTTCAGAAATACAGTATTTGGATCCAAAGACCAGTGGTGAGCAAGATCACTTCGGCGGGGAAGACTCATACTAGCACCTCCGGAGTCCATTCAATAGGTTCCAAAGGATTTCTTCCAAGATGTTTCTCACATGTCTCGATAAGCGCCTCTTCCATCCTATCGAGTCCTATTTCTCCTCCCTGTGAATCAGTTTCATACCCTAGTTGTGAAAGACTCGTGTGTACGCCGGCAGTCATCCCACACCCCTCGAGATCCTCTACTCGGGTCCCGGGTGTACTTACATTGATTGACATTCCATGCCGACTGACCCAATGCAAGAATGAAAGTCCAATTGAGCAGATTTTGTACCCATCAACCCACGCTCCTTGCATTGAAGGGTTCTTGTAAGCGCTGATGCCCAACTTAGCGAGCGCATCAATTGCCCAGTCCTCCAGTCTACCGATGATTGCACGAATATTCTGCTCATCAACTGTCCACTTGATGATTGGGTAGGCAACTAACTGACCAGGTCCGTGCCAAGTTATGCCACCTCCTCGGTCAGTATTCACTGTCGGATAACCCTCGACTACCACTCCTTCACGAATCGCCTTTGGTCCTACAGTCACAACTTCAGGATGCTCAACCATGATGAGAGTGTCAGGGATCTTATCCTCGATTCTCAATTGCTGTAGCCGCTTCATCTCTTTAGCCATTACAGTGTGTTCGACCATCCCCGCTTTGAGGATTCTGATGTCTCCCATAACCTAACCTCATGAGATATGTATTGCATGCCCCAGTGTCTTCAACACTCCCTCGTGGAAAGCCTCTGACATCGTCGGATGTGCGTGAACAGTATCGGCCACATCTTCTAGAAGCGCACCCATTTCCAAGGCTAGGACAAATTCAGAATGCAACTCTGCAATGTGAGAGCCAACCGCTTGAACTCCTAGAATCACATGATCCGACTCTCTGGCCGTGACTCGAATGAATCCACCAGTCTTTTCAGCCTCTAAGCTAAGGGCGCGCCCATTGGCGGCCAAAGGGAACTTACCGACAATGATTTCCTCACCGCGCTCCTTGGCCTCATCAGGAGTCAGTCCTACAGAGATTATTTCGGGCTCAGTGAAAACGATTGCAGGGATTGAGACCTTGTCAAATTCACGTTCATGACCGGCGATAATCTCGGCCACCATCTCGCCTTCAGCACTGGCCTTGTGTGCTAGCATGGGCTCGCCTGCCACATCGCCAATTGCATAGACGCCGGGGACCGAAGTACGACACTTACGATCGATTCTGATGAATCGGCCAGAAGCATCCATTCGGACACCCATATTCTCGAGGCCCCAACCCTTAGTGTTGGGACTTCTACCTACTGTAACTAGGACCTTGTCGACCTTTATCGACTGCTCTTCACTGTCTTTCTCGAAAGTCAACTCGACCTTTCTGGCCGCTCCCTTGCCCTTGATCTCAGCCCCCCTCGCCAGAGCATTAGTGTGAACTTTCACTTTGTGTTTCTTGAGCCATAGTTCTAGTGGCCTACGAATCTCCTTATCCATGATGGCTAGAATACTGTCCAACCCCTCGACTACAGTAACTTCTGTACCCAATTTGGAGAGAGCGCAACCTAACTCAAGGCCAATGTAACCGCCTCCAACGATAGCCACACTCTTAGGTAGACTGTCCAAATCTAGTGCACCTGTTGATGAGATGATAAATTCCTCATCACACGGCATGAAAGGTAGATCTATGTGGCTGGACCCTGTTGCTATGATGATGTTATCTGCTTCGATATTGACTTCTCCATCCGAGGTCTCGACAGTGCAACTCTTTGGCCCAGTGAAGTTTGCCCAACCCTTTACCAAATCTGCACCAGCAGCCTTCAGCAGACCCTCAACTCCCTTGTTTAGACGGTCCACAATCTCATCTTTCCATGATACTAGGGCGGCCATGTCTACTTCTGGACTCCTCTCTACAGAGATGCCCATATGGCCACCTTCTTCGCTATGCTGCTGCAAAGCCTCGAATCGATCTGCCGCATGAATCATGGCCTTGCTCGGGATACAGCCTCGAATTAGACAGGTACCTCCTGCCTTATCGCCTTCTACAACTATTGTATCCAACCCTAGTTGTCCGGATCTAATTCCGGCGACATATCCACCAGGTCCAGCGCCCACGACTAGAACCTGGCACTTGCGAGTTTCAGCCATACAAACCTCACATGAAAATCAGGGCAGGGTGCTCGAGAAATCTTCTGAGATGCTGAATCAAGGACGCCCCATCAGCTCCATCTACCACTCGGTGGTCGAATGCACTTGACAAATTCATTATCTTACGAATCACAATCTGTCCATCTCTGACCACTGGCATATCACGAGCCTTGTGGACGCCTAGAATCGAAACTTCTGGATGATTGATAATTGGAGTAGCGCCCAAACCACCTTCTCGGCCTAGACTGGTGATAGTGAATGTCGAACCTGATAGATCATCGAGACTCGCGCTGCCATCTCTCGCCGCTCCCGAAACTCTCTGCATCTCAGCTGCAGTCTGCCAAATGTCGAGAGACTCAACATGCTTGACGACAGGAACATACAATCCTCTTTCAGTCTGTGTTGCAATCCCCAAGTGAACTCCTCCATGCCTGCTGACTACTCCTACTTCGTCGTTGAAGTGCGCATTACACTCCGGGTGTTCGGGCATTATCCTAGAAAGTGCTAGCATGATGAATGGGAGATAGGTCAACTTGGGTTGACTTGGATCACGTGTCGAGTTGAGCATCTGCCGTAAGGATTCGAGTTCGGTTACATCAACCTCCTCGAAGTAAGAAAAGTGAGGAATTCTGCTCTTTGACAGAGTCATCTGTTCAGAGATCTTGCGACGCAGTCCTACGACTTTCACATCGGTGACATCTGTACGCTTGGTCGAGTATGCAACTGGTGCCGCTCCGGCAACAGAACCACCTGCAGCGATGAACGCATCGAGGTCTGCATGCCTGATTCTCCCAGCAGGCCCCGAGCCTCTGACTTGAGTGAGCTCGACACCTGCCTCGCGCGCACGCCGTCTAACAGCAGGACTGGCAAGAACCCTGCTAGAAGAGGCAGGTGTAGAGGATGGCATAGCAACTGGTACAGGATCAGGCTTGGGCGCAGGAGGAGTAGGTGCAACTGGTACAGGCTCAGGCTCAGGCTCAGGCTCTGGCTCAGGCTCCGGATCGGATGCGGCAGAAGCAACTCCATCTGCTGAACCAAATTCGACTAGGGTGGACCCTACGGCCACCATATCTCCCACATCTCCACTCAGAGAAGTAATTACTCCATTTACGGGCGATGGAATCGTGACTGTTGCTTTGTCCGTCATCACATCTACAATTGGATCATCCTCTGAGACCGAATCTCCTACAGAAATGTGCCATTGAACCACCTCTCCTTCGACAACACCCTCGCCAATGTCTGGTAACTTGAATTCGTAATCCGACATCTAATTCACCTGTGATCTGTGTATTGCCGCGGCTATGCGAGAGGGTCCCGGCATGTAATCCCATTCAGTAGTGTGTGGGAAAGGAGTATCCCAACCAGTAACTCTCTCAATAGGGCTTTCTAGGTGGTAGAAGCATCTCTCTTGAACAGAAGCAACCATCTCCGCTCCGAAACCACTGGTCTTGGGTGCTTCATGGACAATCACACATCGCCCTGTCTTCTCAATCGATTTGACGACTGCGTCACGATCCCAAGGAACTAGAGTCTGTAAGTCGATGAGGTCACAAGATACTCCACTATCCTTGATTGCCTGCTCACAGACATGAACCATAGCTCCCCAAGAAATCACAGTACAATCATCACCTTCCATAGCCAGTCTGGCTTCTCCCAGAGGTATAGAGTAGTGAGACTCCGGTACTTCTGCCTCAGGGTGACCTTCCCAAGTCGGGACATTGTGCGGGTCTCCGTAGAATGGCCCTCTGTAGCAGCGCTTTGGCTCAAAGAAGATGACTGGATCATTACTCTCTATGGCACTAATCAGCAGACCCTTCGCATTGAATGGTGTAGAACAGTAAGCGACCTTGAGGCCAGGCGTATGAGTGAATTGCGACTCTGGGGATTGAGAGTGATGATGACCTCCTCTAATTCCTCCTCCCGCAGGCGTGCGAACCGTGACAGGAGACCAGTACTCACCACCAGAGCGATGCCTGATTTTGGCCAATTCGTTGACAATCTGATCATAGGCCGGGAATATGTAGTCTGCGAACTGAATTTCAACTACCGGCCTGAGGCCGTTGAGGCCCATTCCGAAGGCCGCCGATAGGATTCCTCCTTCAGACAGCGGCGAATCGAAGACGCGATGCTCGCCGTGCTTTGCCTGGAGTCCGTCAGTAGTTCGAAATACACCGCCAAAGTAGCCAACATCCTCGCCGAAGACGATTACCCCGTCGTCATTTTCTAGCATTATGTCTAATGCATTGTTGAGGGATTGAATCATGTTCATGTTAGTCATCTGATTCCTCCATCATTTCGTTAAATTGCTCCTCTAAGTGCCACGGCATCTCTTGGTATACTTCCGTAAATATGGTATCAGAACTGGGATATGGACCGGTTGCTAAATCGCCATGAGAGACAGCTTCTTTGTACGCGCTCATAACTTCATCATCAATTCGCTTCTCTAATTCGATGTGTTTCTCATCACTCCACTCGCCAATCTCAATCAAGTGGTCTCGTAGCCTCTCCACGGGGTCTCCGCCCGGCCACTTCGTGTGCTCGTCTCCGGGCCTGTAGCGACTCGGATCATCACTGCTGCTATGCGCCCCAGCGCGATAGGTAAGGACCTCGATATGGGTGGCGCCGGCGCCAGCCGCCGCGCGCTGCCTCGCCCACTTAGTAGCAGAGTAGAGGGCGAGGAAATCGTTACCGTCGACGCGTAATGAAGCAAGCCCGTAAGGCAACCCTCTGGAGGCAAACTCGCCACCGCCGGTGGCGAAGTTAGCATGAGTGGAGATGGCCCATTGATTGTTCACGACATTCAAAATGACTGGAGCCTTGTACACACTGGCGAAGTTGAGGGCGTAGTGATAGTCTCCTTCTGCACTAGCTCCGTCTCCAATCCATGTGATGGTTACCTCGTCCAAGCCCTTGTACTGCGAGGCCATCGCAACTCCAACAGCCTGGCTGAATTGAGTGCCCACTGGACTTGAGATTGAAATGAATCTACCCTCTCGATATGAATAGTGAACAGGCATCTGTCTGCCTTTGATGTTGTCCTCGACATTGCCTATACAGTGACATATCATACTAACCATGTCTCGGCCCCTAACAAATTGAGCACCGGGTTGCCTGTAAGTGGGAAAAATCCAGTCCTGAGTCTCTAGTGCCATGGTTTGGGCTATGGCGACACACTCCTCTCCGAAGGATCGCATGTAGAATGATAGTTTACCAGTCCTCTGCATCTTCATCATTCGATCATCGAAGATTCTGAGTCTTACCATGTACTCAAGCCCCAGTCTAAGATCGTCCGCATCCAGTCCAGGGTCCCAATCTCCAGATGCCTTGTTATCGTCCCCAAGAACTCGGATTAGTCCAGCTGCGTGTGGAACTGTATCTTCTGAACTACAATTCTTGGGGTCAGGCATCTTGAGGTCTCCTGGTTGCCAAGGCCATGATTCGAAACTGGCCTCATCACCGGGGCGATGGGGGGCATCAGGAATTTTCAGACTGGGCTTCTTCTTGGCCATTCAATCACCTATCTCTCCACTTGGCCGCCCAAAAGGACCGGCGCCCCCCCGCGAGCCTCTTCCCAAAGTAGCCCGGCTCGATAACTCGATCGAACAAGAGGTCCACTAGCTACGGCCTTGAATCCAATTTCACGAGCCTCTCCATCCCAAGTCGCAAACTGCGCAGGCTCAGGAAATCTGTCTACAGGAAGGTGCCTATCGCTTGGTTGCAGGTACTGGCCAAGTGTCAGCATATCGACCCCAGCGTCGAAAAGCAACCTCATTGATTCACTCACCTCTTCATCGGTCTCTCCCAGACCGACCATAATGCTTGACTTGATTAGAATGTCAGGACGAAGCCTACGGGCTTCTCGCAGAATATCGAGAGATTGCTCGAAAGATGCTCTCGGATCACGTACTAACGAATCGAGTCTAGGTACACATTCTACATTGTGTGCAAAAACTCTGAGTGGCAGATTGTCGAGCAATTCCCCAAGAGCTACTAGATTCCCGTCCAAATCAGAGCATAACAACTCGAGCCCTACACTTGGACAACGATCATTCACTGCAAGTATACAATCTCTGTAGTGCCCAGCACCACCGTCTCCAAGGTCATCTCTGTTAACGACCGTAATCACAGCATGGTCGAGCCCCATCCTCGCAACAGCCTCAGCCAATTCCGATGGTTCGGATGAATCCAATGCAGGGGGGATTTTTTCGGTACCAACAGCACAGAATCTACAGCCTCTCGTGCAGACTTCTCCAGCCACCATGAATGTAGCTGTACCTCTTCCCCAGCAATCATGGACATTGGGGCAGCGTGCCTCTTCGCAAACAGTGTGCAAACCATGCTCGTGAACGCTTGAGCGCGTCTCATTGTATCTAGTCTGGGCATCGCCCGTAGGCAACGAGGTCTTGAACCAAGTAGGCAGTCTCTTTCTCAATGCCTTTCTCCGCTCAGTAGCGCTCTGCCTAGGGGTGCCCCCACAACCCTCTCCGATAGCAGAATCCGCTTCTATGGTAGGGAGGCGAGTTGCCATCAAACCGTCGGATGGCGTACCGACATTAACCATTCTGCTACGCCTATCCTCTCTTGTGTACGTATACAACTGGTAATATCAGATGTTGTCTTCGGTAGTTCATGGCCGAGGGGATCGTACTCGTTACAGGTGGGGCCAAGCGTATAGGAAGGGCGATTAGTTTGCGCCTGGCTAGAGCGGGATACTCAATCGCCATTCATTATCGAGGTTCAAGCAACGAGGCCGAAGAACTCGTCGAAACCATCGAGGAATTCGGCGGATCCGCATTCACCATTAAAGCCAATCTAGAAGATGCCGAATCGGCTTCTAAATTGGTTTCATTGGCGAGCAAACACGGGCCAATCTGCGGAATCGTAAACAACGCCTCTCTGTTCATTCATGATGATATTCATAGTGTAGATACAGAGAGTTGGGATGCCCACATGGATGTCAATGCAAAGTCTCCTTTGCTGCTGATTAGATCTCTGAATGAGATTCTGGAAGAAGGATATTCTGCCTGTGTGGTAAATGTCCTAGACCAGAAAATCGCGGAACCCAATCCTGATCACCTATCCTACACTGCTTCTAGATATGCAATGCTAGGGTTGACTGATGCATTGGCTCGAGGACTCGCCCCTAGAATCAGAGTCAACGCCGTCGCCCCGGGGCATACTCTGCCGAGCGATGACCAGACTGAGGAAGGATTCGCTAGGGCTCAGTCCGAATCTCCACTCGGATATGGCCCGAAGCCAGAAGACATCGCAGATGCTGTCTGCTACTTAGTCGGAGCTAGGGCGGTAACAGGTCAGATTCTATTTGTTGACTCGGGCGAGAGATTCTTGTCAAGAGCGCGTGATGTTCTGTTTGAGACGGAGTGAATATGCCGACAAGTCACAGTGAAGCTATCGAGGCGTTACTCTCCAGCGGGCGAAATGCCTCGTCACTATTTCTTGAGGGTGCAATCAGGCTTGTCGATGTGGGAGTATACGAACATGAACAAGGATCACCTCAAAGAGTCATGTTCGACATACATGTTGTAGTCGATGACTCTAGGCCACCTAATGACTCAATTGACCAAGTTCTTGATTACGAATATCTGGTTTCTT
>Ga0310344_10001031_pt1 | contig 21491 bp, 19 predicted proteins | sample HC15DNA20200_MG_FD_203801 | JGI IMG/M metagenome (GOLD analysis project Ga0310344, IMG submission 203801) | Marine microbial communities from station ALOHA, North Pacific Subtropical Gyre - HC15-DNA-20-200_MG | ecosystem: Environmental > Aquatic > Marine > Oceanic | place: Pacific Ocean: North... | reverse complement strand
GATATCGAGCGCGATGGTTTGGATGCGGTCAGGGCACTGAGGGTGCACCCGAAGAACGCGCGGCGGTTCCCGCCAGCAGTGCAAGCCGAGCTCGTAGCCGACGCCGAGCTGATTGATCCACTCGCCATTGCGCAATCCTACCGCTCCCTGAATCCGGAATCCTCCGTACGAGACGCGGTACAAGACTTGAGCGTGCCAACGATGCTCGCGTGCGGGCGCTTCGAGAAACGGTTCGGGCCACTACGCGACTATGCGATGGGAGCGATACCCGGGCTCGAGATAGTCGACCTCGACGCCGGCCACGCGGTCAATATAGAGGCTGCCGATGCATTCAACCGTTCCGCTACTGAGTTCTTCCTCTCTCATCTTGACCCACCCCGCACAGGGGCCGGCTAGCGGAACTGCGCGTTGTTAACCAACCCACAAGCGCCAGCTAGGGGTGCTTACCCACCAGTGACCACGCTCCACCGAGTTACCGGGCGAGTCGTTGGCGCACCGCAAAGACTCGATCAGCCCCCCACTCGTGCTGACGCGTGGCGTCTCCGGGAGCCAAACGGGCGTCGACCGGGCCGCATTGGATGCGGCTCGCGAAACCGGGATCCCCATCGGCAGTGGGTGCCCGCCCGGGCGGGTATGTGAGAACGCCACCATCCCCACAGGGCTGCCGTTGACGGAAACCCCGGCGGAAAGAAATCTGCCAGCACCGAAAACGCCGCGCGCGCTTCCCACCGAGTGGACGGTGCGGGACGCGCGCGCAGCAGGCAAGCTAGCCACGTAGCTAAAACGACTGCGGCCTCACTGCTTGAACGTAGCGGGCCCAGCGGAGAACATTGGCCCGGGCTCGACCCTCGAGCGCATTCGCTTCAAGTGGACGCTTTCGCGCCGGCATCCGCTTCGTGCGGCTGAGCGCCGTGTATGATGTGACCGCGCTGCCGCCGGCAGCCGCATCGCCACCCCCTATTGCGCGCTTGTGGAGGACCGAACCTGACGATGAGCGAATCGATCGACGATCTATTCGCACGGTACGGCTCATCCTATCGGGCTCTCCTGACCATCGCAGCGATCAGCGCATCATTCACTATGGTGATGTCGGGCACGATCGTAAACGTCGCGACCCCCGATGTGATGGGCGCTTTCGGAATCGGCCTCGATCGCGCCCAGCTCGTTTCCTCAGCTTTCAACGTCGCGCTCGTCACCAGCCAGCTACTCAATAGCTGGATCGTCGCCACCTTCGGTCAGCGCAACGGCTTTATGCTCATGTCGGCGATCTTCGTCGTTGGAAGCGTGCTCTGTGGGCTCTCTGCGGATTTCGAATGGGTCGTGGTGGGACGGGTTCTCCAAGGCGCAGCAGCCGGTGTCGTGCAACCGCTCATCATGGTGACGATGTTCCAGGTGTACCCGGCCGACCGGCGCGGGTTCGCGATGGCTGTGTACTCCATGGGCGTGTTCATGGCGGTCGCAGTGGGCCCAATCGCAGGCGGTCTTGCCATCGATCTTTTGGACTGGCGCTACATCTTTTGGCTGCCGGTGCCCGTGATTGCGGTCTCGGCGCTCATGGGCTGGCTGTTCGTGCCACAAACGCGGTCCGAGGAGCGAGCACCCTTCGATTGGGTAGGCTACGGACTACTTGTCACCGCGGTTTACTGTATTTTGACCGGCTTGACTGAGGGCGAGCGCTTCGGCTGGTCTTCCGGTTACATCGTCATGCTCTTTGTCGTGGGTACCGGCAGCGCTGTCGCGCTCGTGTTCTCTCAGCTAAGAGACGGGCCGACGCTCATCGATCTGTCGCTTTTCAAGCATCGGCAGTATGCCCTCATTGCCGTAATCGCCTTCGTCTTTGGCGTCGGCAACTTCGGGTCCGGATACGGGGTGCCGGTGTTCGTGCAGCTCGTTCAAGGCTATACACCCCTCGATGCCGCGCTTCTCATGCTGCCGTCGTCGTTGCTACTCGTCGCGACCTTGCCATTCACGGGCTGGCTTGCCGACAACATCCGTCCGCATATTGGGATCATGATCGGGCTCGCCTTGTTCACGGTGGGCACGATCCCCATGGGATTTGCAGACGTGAACACGTCATTCGTTGCGTTAATGACGTATTTCATCATCAGCCGGCTTGGCATGAGCTTCACGAGCCCGTTTCTCATGAATACCGCGCTGGCAGCGTTGCCTCGCGACAAGCTGAACGCGGGCGGTGGGACGATCAACTTTTGCCGACAGCTCGGCGGTTCACTCGGCTTGGCGGCTTGGGTGGTATTCGTTCAGACGCGAACGGCGATGCACAGTGAATCATTCACTGCCACCCAAAGTCCCTCGAACGCGACGACCCAGGAGCTGCTCGAGCGCGTAAAGCAGCTGCTCTCCGAGTCCGGACTCCCTGAGGAACTCCGCGCGCCGAGCGCCCTGCAATACCTGGGCGAAGTCATTCAAGCGCAAGCGAGCACGCGTGGTTTTCAGGACGGGTTCTTGATCTTGGTCCTCAGCTTTCTCGCCGCCATGATCCCTGCCTACATACTCGGGCGGCACCGGCGGCGATAGCACCTTCGACACCGATGGTCCATTGCACGACGAAGGAACTACCCGCTCGCCGTCCCCGAGACCCGCGCGCTGTCGAGGGCTATCACGGCATCGTTGGGCCTGCCTGTGGGCGCTGTATGCTCGTGGTGTGGCCCGACGCCCTGATCCCGTAGATATTCACCACCGTATCGTTGACCTTCTCCGTACGCCACACGGATTGTCCGAGCCGTTCGGCCAGCCGGGCAGAGCGAGCATTCTCAACGTGAATCAAGCTAATCACCTCGCTCTGGCCGAGCACCTCGAAGGCGATGGCGAGCGCGGCGCTGGCCCCCTCGAGAGCGAGACCGCGCCCCCAGTGGGGCCGCGCCAACATCCAACCGAGCTCGAACCCGGGCCAACCTTCGGGTTGAAGAAATCCGATGCGCCCGACGAGCTCGCCTGTCGCGCCTAACTCGACTGCGTACATACCGAAACCGCGCAGCCGCCAATGCCCCAAAGCGCTGGCCATCGCGCGCCACGCGTCCTGGCGGTTCATTGCACGTCCGTTGGCCATGTAGCGCCTAACCTCGGCGTCGCCGCAGATAGCGGCAAACCCATCCAAGTCACGTTCCTCGAACTGGCGCATCAAGAGTCGTTGGGTTTCGATGCGCTCGGGTGCTCCGATCTTGTTACCCATCCAATCTCCCCTGATCCGCGCACCCAACCGTCAGAGGTCGGTTTTGTCCGTATCGGCTCACTTTGCTAGCGTAGCCAGTAGACCCTGCACCTCGGAGGGAGCCAATGATCACCGGCGGTTGCTTTTGCGGACACATTCGTTTCGAAATTACCCACGGCGAGTACAAGGCGTGCAACTGCCACTGCTCCATGTGCCGGCGAGCGAGCGGCGCACCGTTTGTCTCATGGCTCATCGTCCCTGCACCGGAATTCCGCTACACACAAGGCGAGGCGAAGCGGCTCGACTCTTCGAAGCAGGGCACCCGCTGGTTCTGTCCGGACTGCGGCACACCGATTGCTTGCGTGACGACCGCCCATCCGGACATCGTCGATGTCACGATCGGTAGCTTGGATGACCCCGGCGCACATCCTCCTACCCGGGATTACTACGAGGATACCCGTCTGCACTGGGTGCGAACGGCGACGAGGCCCAGCTAGCCCCCGCGGATCAGCCGCGCGCATGCAAGTCGGCGACCGCCTCAATGAACGCGCATTGCTCCGCGGTCTCCGGTACCGGCAGACCCCGGGCATTCGCCGCAATGTCACGAGCCTCGACCGGTGAGCAACCCGTCCAAACGAGCACACAACACGCTACGAGCCCGGTGCGACCGATACCTGCGCGACAGTGCACGGCGATGTTCTCGCCGTTACGCAGCCGGTCGAGTAGCTGCTCGAGCAACGGAACAATTGTCGAAGGCGTAGAGGGCACACTCCGGTCATCGATAGGAAAAGAAAAAAAGACGAGACCAAAACGGGCCGCGACCTCCGGCTCGTCCGCCACCCCCAGCGCTTTCGCCTCGTCGTCGGGAAGCAACGAGAGCACAGCGCTCACGCCACGCTCGCAAAGCTCGCGCATCGACCGAGCCAGCGCCGCGCCGGCAGGGGGACACGGGGTAAGCACGAGTTCCCCCGACAAACCGAGTGGCAGCACGTAAGCCGGCAGAGGCTCTCTCGTCGGCTCGATGCTCACTCTGCCAACGCCCGGGCCGCCTCCAACGCAAAATACGTGAGCACCCCGTCCGCGCCCGCCCGCTTGAATCCGAGGAGTGCTTCCAAAACGACCCGATCGCGGTCGAGCCAACCTCGTTCGGCCGCCCCCGCCAACATTGCGTACTCTCCGCTGACTTGGTAAGCAAAAGTAGGCGCGCCGAAGGTGTCCTTGACTCGCCGCACCACGTCCAGATAGGGCATGCCCGGCTTGACCATCACCATGTCGGCGCCTTCCTGAAGATCCAAGGCGACCTCGCGCAGCGCCTCGTCAGTATTTGCGGCGTCCATCTGGTAGGTTTTCTTGTCCGCGCCGGCAAGGTTGGCGGTAGAGCCAATCGCATCACGGAACGGGCCGAAGAACGCCGACGCATACTTGGCGGCATAGGACATGATCTGCACCCGATCGAAAGCCGCCTCGTCGAGGGCAGCGCGGATCGCGCCAATGCGGCCGTCCATCATGTCGGAAGGCGAGATCACATCGCACCCCGCTTCCGCCTGCACCACCGACTGACGCTTGAGAACCTCGAGCGTCTCATCGTTGACAACGTAATTCTCGCGGATAAGCCCGTCGTGCCCATGACTCGTGTACGGATCGAGCGCCGCGTCGCACATCACGCCGACCTTGTCGCCGTGGGCGGCCTTGACGGCACGGGTCGCCCGGCACACCAGGTTATCGGGATTAATAGCCTCGTCGCCGTCGTCGTTCTTACGCTCGGGATCGGTCACGGGGAAGAGCGCGATGACCGGAATGCCGAGCGCTATCGCCTCGCCCGCAGCCTCGACCACCAGATCGACACTCAATCGATCGACTCCGGGCATGGAGGGCACCGCTTCACGTCGGGCTTCACCATCGTGCACGAATATCGGCCAGATCAGGTCCGCCGCAGTTAGCACATTCTCCGAAACGAGCCGACGCGACCAAGCGTGACGGCGGTTACGCCGCATGCGCGTTACCGGAAAAGCGCCGGGAAACACTGAAGCGTCATCATGTCGATTCATAGGATTATCAACTCACGTGTTCTGAAGTCTGCCAAGGACCACCTGCGGGCTTTGAGGAACCGCACACTTGGGCGCCGCACCAAGGCCTGCCGTCGCCGCCCCCGCACATTTAATCCTCGGGTTTGACGATTCGCCGCTCGCCGTCTCGAGCGGTGACGTTCTCGTAGGCCCCGTCCTCTCGCTTCACCAGCTTTGTGAACCCCAAGTCCCGAAGCTCCGCGTTGCCTTTGGTGACGCTCACGCCCGGCGCCCGGGTGAATACCCGGTGCACCGAGGCCAAGGGATCGGTGTCGCCGAGCGGGCACTGAGCGGCGTAGCACACCTCGAGCCACGTATGAAGCTCGGTATCGAGGCCATGGACGACATCGATTGTCTTTCCGTTGGCTTCACAGAAGTACTCGTAAACAGGCATAGGCTAAAGTATGCAGGCCACGCGCGCAGCTCACCGGACCGTGCGATCGCGCACACGACGGAGCGTAGCACCCGCATGCCGCGGGGAGAAATCAGGCGGCTACCGGCACACCAAGCAAGGAGACCCTCATGCAACAGGGAAGCATCGTCTTTACCAAGATGAACCGCGTCATCTTCGGCAAAGGGGCAGCCGAGGCCGTGCTCGACGAGGCGCGACGGTTGGAGGCGACGCGCGTATTCGTGCTCGCGAGCCGGACACTGAACACCCAGAGCGACGAAGTAGACAAACTGCGCGAGACCCTCGGCAACCGGTTCGCGGGCGTGAACGACCATATGCCCTCTCATTCGCCGCGCGATGCGGTGGTGCAATGCGCCAACGAGGCTCGAGACGCCGGCACCGACCTGCTGGTAACACTGGGCGGCGGCTCAGTGACCGACGGCGGGAAGGCGGTGACGCTGTGCTTGGAACATGACATCACCGAGCCCGCACAGATGGAGTCGTTTCGCACGGTGGTAAAAAACGGCAAGCGAGAGTTTCCTGAGTACGGGGGCCCGAAGGTGCCGCAAATCGCCATTCCCACAACCCTCTCAGGCGGAGAGTTCAACGCGAGGGCCGGGATTACCGATCCCATCGTGAAGTTAAAGCAAAGCTTCATGCACGCGGATTTAATTCCCGAAACCGTAATCCTCGACCCTGCGGTCACGGTACACACACCCGAATGGCTGTGGCTCTCCACGGGTATTCGCGCGGTCGATCACGCGGTGGAGACCTTGTGCTCGATAGACGCCAACGACTACACCGACGGCACCTCGCTCCAGGCGCTGCGCTTGTTGAGCCAAGGCCTACCCGGAACCAAGGCGGATCCCGAAGACTTGGCGGCCCGCCAGCAGTGCCTGATGGGCGCGTGGCTCTCGATGGTAGGCATCGTGACGGGCTCGCGACTTGGCGCAAGCCATGCGATCGGTCACATTCTCGGCGGCACCGCCAATGTGCCCCACGGCTACACCTCGTGCGTCATGCTGCCGTACGTGCTCGCTTACAACCGCGAGATCAACGCCGACCGGCAAGCCTTAGTCGCCGCTGCATTGGGCAGTCCAGATGGACTCGCGTCGCAAATACTCCACGAACTCATTGAAGGATTGGGGCTACCGCGAAGCTTGGGCGAGGTAGGGGTTACGCACACTGAGCTCCTTCAGCTCGCCGAGAACTGCATGCTCGATGATTGGACGTTCTCCAATCCCCGGAAGATCGATTCGCCCGCACAAGTGATGGAAATTCTGCGGTCGGCGCTCTGAGCCGCTAGAATCCCGGCCCTGACAACTAGCCCTACGACGCCATGCTCCAAACCACCGACGACTTGAGAATTCGCGGCATGAGGCCGCTTATCCCACCTGCGATCTTGATGGAGGAGCTTCCGATCTCGGAGCAAGCGAGCGAGATCGTTGCCGGCTCTCGTGCGCAGGCGGAGAAAATCGTGCTGGGTGAAGACGACCGATTGCTGGTCATCTGCGGCCCTTGCTCCATCCACGACCCCGACGCGGCGCTCGACTACGGCAATCGGTTGCTCGAAACCGCCAAGGAATTACGCGACGACCTGCTCATCATCATGCGGGTCTACTTCGAGAAGCCACGCACGACGGTAGGCTGGAAGGGTTTGATCAACGATCCTGGCCTCGACGCGAGCTTCGACATCAATAGAGGCTTGCGCAGCGCCCGCCGTCTGCTGCTGGATCTGGCGAACATGGGATTGCCGGCGGGCTCAGAGTTCCTCGACACGATCACGCCGCAGTTCATCGCCGACCTCATTGCCTGGGGCGCGATCGGTGCGCGCACCACCGAAAGCCAAGTGCATCGCGAGCTTGCGTCAGGACTTTCGATGCCGGTCGGATTCAAGAACGGCACCGATGGGAACGCGCAGATCGCGATCGATGCTATCGGGGCCGCTCGCCACCCCCATCACTTCCTCTCGGTAACCAAGCAAGGCATCTCCGCAATCGTGACCACCGCAGGAAATCACTGCTGCCATCTCATCTTGCGCGGCTCGAGCAGCGGCACGAACTACGATGCGGAGAGCGTCGCCCACTACCGCACCGAGCTTGCAAATGTAGGTTTGCCCGCGACTGTGATGATCGACTGCAGCCACGGCAATAGCGGCAAGGACTACCGGCGTCAACCCGACGTTGCCGCCGATATTTGTCGCCAAGTGGCGGGCGGCGACCGCACGATCACCGGCGTGATGCTCGAGAGCCACTTGCGAGAGGGCGGCCAGAAGCACACCGACGGCACCCCGCTTATCTACGGCAAGAGCATCACCGACGGGTGCATCAGCTGGGAAACGACAGCGCCGGTGCTGGAGGCGCTCGCGCAGGCGGTTCGCGACCGCCGAGGCTAGCGTGGGCTAGTGCGCCTCGTCTCATGGAACATTCGCGCGGGCGGGGGCAAACGGATCGATGCAATATCCCGCGCCTTAACAAGGTGGGCACCAGATGTCGTCGTGCTCTCGGAGTTCCGTGGCACTGCGCCGAGCTGTGTGCTGGCCGAGCGGCTGTGCCGGCTCGGACTCACACACCAACGCTCGACCGCCGACGCGCAGCGCCCTGTGGTAAACGCACTGCTCGTTGCGTCCCGCTACCCACTGCGCCGTCTGCGTACCCCACCGGTCGAGGACCGCATGCGAATGCTCCCCGTGCACATCGATGCGCCGCACGCACCCGACTTGCGATTGCTGGCTGTTCACGTGCCCAACCGCGTCACCGGGCGGAAGTACCCATTCCTCGATGCGGTAGTGCAATGGGCAGCGCGCCCTCAGAATCGGGCCACGGGCATCATCCTCGGGGATACGAACTCGGGACTTCGCGGTATCGACGAGGAATCGCCCGCATTCAACGTCATCGAGGAAACGTGGTTCACCCGGCTTGCCGAAGCGCACTGGCACGATCTTTATCGCCAGCAGAACGGAGCCCGCCGCGCTTACACGTGGTATTCACCGAACGGCGACAACGGCTTTCGGCTCGATCAGCTCTTTGCTTGCGAGTCGTTGTCCTCACGATTCGAAGCGATGCGCTACCGTTGGGCGGGCGGAAGCCGGCGCTCAGGGGTAAGCGATCACGCGGCGATCATCGCCGAGCTCTCACCCTAGCCCGCGCGGAACCAGCGCGCTGCGCAGCAGCGCTCTGGCGCTAGGCGACCGCCTCGAATCCGGGCGGGGCCGATCGGACATTGACCTCCTCGGTCAGTTTCGCGATCGCCTCGTCAAGCCCCATGGTCTCCTGGCGCTTCGACCCGAGCCGGCGGATCGTCACCGTGCCTTCCTCCGCCTCGCGCTTACCGACAACGAAGATCACCGGTACCTTCTCCACGCTGTGCTGGCGGACCTTGTAGGAAATGGTTTCGTTCCGCGTGTCGACCTCGGCGCGCAAACCCGCTGCCTTGAGGTCGTCGAGCGCTCGGTCCGCAAACGCATCCCCATCGGACACGACGGTTGCCACCATGACCTGGACGGGGCTGAGCCACAACGGCAGGTTCCCCGCATAGTGTTCAAGCAAAATGCCCGTGAATCGTTCGAGCGAACCGAACAGCGCCCGATGCAGCATGACCGGGACGTGCTTGTTGCCGTCGTCGCCGAAGTAGCCCGCACCGAGGCGATCAGGCAGGTTAAAATCAACCTGCAATGTGCCGCACTGCCAGTCCCGTCCGATCGCATCGCGCAGAACGAACTCCAGCTTCGGCCCGTAGAATGCGCCTTCTCCAGGGTTCACCGTGTACTCAAGGCCCGTCGCTTCCATGGCGTCGCGGAGTGCTGCTTCAGCCCGGTCCCAAATCTCATCGGACCCCACCCGCACCTCGGGACGGTCCGCGAACTTGATCCGCACATTGTCGAATCCGAAATCTCGATAAATGCTGAGAATGAGATCGCATACGCGGCGGCACTCGTCGGTGATCTGATCGGCGGTGCAGTAGATGTGGGCATCGTCTTGGGTGAATGCCCGCACGCGGAGCAAGCCGTGCAGGGCCCCTGATGGCTCGAAGCGATGTACTTTGCCGAACTCGCTCATTCTGAGCGGCAGCTCCTTGTAGCTCTTGATCCCTTGGCGGAACACCTGCACGCACCCGGGACAATTCATGGGCTTTAGGGCAAAGACCCGGTTTTCGTTCGTCTCGGTGGTATACATGTGCTCACCGAACGATTCCCAGTGGCCCGACGCCTCCCACAGCGAACGGTCCATGATGTCAGGGGTGTTGATCTCCTGATACCCGGCCGCATCCTGTCGCGCCCGCATGTAGCTGATGAGCGACTGGAACAACGACCACCCTTTGGGGTGCCAGAAAACCGCCCCTGGCGCCTCGTCCTGGAAGTGGAAAAGGTCCATCTGTCGGCCCAAACGGCGGTGGTCCCGGCGCTCGGCTTCCTCCAAGCGGCGAAGGTAGGCGCGCAATGCCTTCGGCTCCGCCCAGGCAGTGCCGTACACGCGCTGCAGCATTGGATTGCGGGAATCTCCGCGCCAGTAGGCGCCCGCAAGCTTCGTCAGCTTGAACGCGGTACGCAACCGTCCGGTCGTGGGCAAATGTGGACCTCGGCATAGATCGACGAAGGCGCCTTGTTTGTAGATCGTGATGACCTCGTCTTCGGGCAAGTCTTCGATGATCTCCGCTTTGTAGGCCTCACCTTGGGCGCGGAAGAACGCGATCGCCTCCTCGCGGTCCCAGACCTCGCGCGAAATCGGCTCATCACGCTCGACGATCTCCCGCATGCGCTCCTCCATTCGCTCGAGGTCGTCGGGCGTGAAGGGCTCATCACGGGCGAAGTCGTAGTAGAAGCCATCCTCGATGGTCGGACCGATGGTGACTTGGGTCTCGGGATAGAGCTCCTTCACCGCCTCGGCGAGAACGTGCGCAGCATCGTGGCGTAGGAGGTCCACGCCCGCCTCGTCGGTGCGGGTGACGATGCTGACTTGGCCATCGTCTTCGATGAGGGTGGAGAGATCGCGAAGCGTGCCGTCAATCTCGATGGCAACCGCATCCTGCGCAAGGCGCTTTCCGATGCTCTCGGCAACTTCAAGTCCGCTTACGGCCTCGTCGAACGAGCGAACGGATCCATCGAGCAAGGTCAGATGTGGCATGGCGTCAGGTCCTCTCTACCTTGAGGCTCCCGCACAGGGAAACACCTCTGTGCCAAAGATAATTTGTCTGTTCCGGCAGCTGCCGACCCACTATTCGTCGGCGCGAGCGGCCGGAAGCTTAACCCGAACCCGGGCCGAAGGCACGGGGTGGGGCAGGGGCCAAAACTACCGGTCGTTGACAGCGAAAAAACAATCGAGTTCGGCATTCTCCAGGCGGTAAGCCTGCGCAAAGCCCTCAACGTAGGTCGCTACGGTCGGTTCGAGCGCGAAGAGAACAAAATCTTCCAAGGGCCGGATCAGTTCGATCACGCTGCCAAATTGCACCGCGAACCGGTCCATCACTGCCGCCCAACGCGCGTCGTGACGGTCAATCGGCCAAACAGCGCAGCGCAACGTCAGGCGCTTACGGGCGAAGATCTCTTCGGCATCCGCTTCGTTCTCGATGAGAAGGACACTCGCTTGGCCGGTGGCGTCGAGGTTAGACGTGTGGCGGGCCAGCCGGCTGACGTAAATGTAAAAGACGTTGTCGTCGCCGCGAACAAACGGCGCGTAGCTTGCATCGGGCGTTCCATCGTTACCGGTCGTCGCAAGCACAAGCGCTCGGAAACCACCAAGGAACTCGGCCGCGCGCGCCGCCGCTTGCTCTGTCGTCAATCGTTCCGCCACGAGGGCGTCTTTCCTTCGACCGCGCGCGGCGCCTTCGGTAGCGGTGTGTCGGGGGTAGGGAAGAGATCGAGTTGGGGGGCGCGCGGGCTGGCCGGCGAGCTGGCACGAGTAGCAACCATTCGTCCTCCCTGGTGCGAGGTTGCCATCCACTCGGCGGCAACCAGGGTTTGCCAATCCGGGCTCTCCGCATTGGCCTCCAGGGTGCGGGCGAGCCGTGAGAGGCGCTTCAAGGCAAACAGCCGGTCGACTCGGCCGAGCTTGGCGCGCTCCACCGCGCGGGTAAGCACGTTGAGGGTCTCATCGAACACGAGGAGGGGCACCGGGAAGGGGTGACCATCTTTGCCCCCGTGCGCGAAAGCAAACCGGGCGGGGTCACTGAAGCGCGCCGGTGCACCGTGTACAACCTCGGCGACAAGGGCCAGCGCCTCCATCGTCCGCGCCCCCACGCCCGGGGTCGAGAGAAGCTCTGGAAAGGTCTCGGGACCGAGCTCGGCCGCCGCCGCCAGGTTCGCGTGCAGGCGCGGTAGCTGGATGTCGGCAGCACGCACAGCATGACGCGCCGGCATGGAGAGGTGAACGGGGAGAGACGCCGGGCGGGCGCTCAGCCGGGCCTCTTGAAATGCCCGAACCACCGCGCTCGGCCCTTCGTTGACCAAGGCCGGGAGCACATGACGGGCATTCGCGGAACGAGCGTCCGTCAGATTGGTGATGGCCCCACCGGGGGGCCCTTCAATACCCGCATGGGGCGCATCGACCAGCGTGCCCGCCCGCTCTGAATGCCAGTGATAGCGCCGCGCGGTCTTGCACTGGGGCGACATACCTTGCTGCACGACCGTCCAAGCCCCCGTCCGACTGACGACGAACGCATGGAGATAAAGCGAGTAACCGTCGATGACCGCCGCACTGTCGACTTTCGCAACCATCCGGCTGGTGGCGGCCAAGCTCGCTCCATCAAGACCCGTGTGGTTACTCAAGGCCATCAGCTGTTCGGGCGTGCGGCGCGAATAACGCCCGCGCCCACCGCAGACATAAATCCCGAGTTCATCGGCGACGGGCGCCAGGCCACGGCGCAACGCACCGATCACCGAGGTGGTAATCCCCGAAGAGTGCCAATCCATGCCCATCACCGCGCCGAAGGACTGAAACCAGAAAGGATGGGCGAGGCGCCGGAGGTACGCATCGGTTCCGTAGTGGTGAACGATGGCTTCGGTTACAACCCGGCCGAGCTCGGCCATCCGCACCGCGAGCCAGTGGGGGACTCGTCCACCGTGAAGCGGAAGGTCGGCGCTGCCTGCACGCACGGGCATAGTGTGTTCCGCTTGATGGTGGCGTCGTCGTAAAGATACACCGCTTAGACCTCTCCGGTGCGTGGTTTCACTTCGCTGGATCCGTACGATGTGCGCAGGCACAGCGAAGGAGAGGTGTAATGGAGAACGTGTGGGGACACGCCGAGGCACTGGTCGCGGCATGGGGGCTCAAGGTCCTTGCGGCACTCGTGATCATCATTTTGGGGCGTTGGACGGCAAAGCTCTGCCGAAACGGGCTTCGCCGCGTGCTTGAGAAAGCCGACACCGATCCCACCTTGGTCGGTTTCTTCACCAGCGGCGCTCACGTCGCGCTCATGGTGGTCGTGGTGCTAGCGGCCCTCAATCAGCTCGGCGTGCAGACCACCTCGTTCATCGCCATCATCGGCGCCGCAGGGCTTGCGGTGGCACTGGCTTTCCAAGGCAGCCTTTCCAATCTCTCGGCGGGCGTGATGCTAATCGTATTCCGCCCTATGAAGCCTGGTGATTTCGTGGAGGCGGCAGGGTCGACCGGTATCATCGAGTCGATAGAAATCTTTACGACGGTCATGCGCACCGGAGACAACATCGTCATCTATGTGCCGAACGCGAAGATCATCGGCGACACAATTACCAACTATTCGGTGAAGGACAGCCGTCGGATCGACCTGGTGATCGGAGTCGGGTACGACGATGATCTGAGCCGGGTCAAAGCGACGTTGCAACGGGTTCTAGAGGAAGACAACCGTGTGCACGCCGACCCAGCTCCGGCGATCGGGGTTTCGGAGCTCGGTGAGAGCGCCGTCAAGCTCGTGGTGCGTCCTTGGGTTAACACCGCGGATTACGCGCGGACCCGCCGCGATCTGCTCGAACGCATCAAGATTGAGTTCGACGCTGCTGGGATCCGGCTCCCTTACCCCCAGCGAGACGTGCATGTGCACGAGGTCAAAAACGCCGCTTGACGAAGGTTATTCCTGCGGGCCGAAGGGAAAACGCGCGACGAGACTGAACGCCTGATCGGGGCCAGGCTGATGGAAGACCGCAACACCCTCCACCCGCTGGTCTTCCAGGCTGGCTTGCGGAAAGTGGCGTCGCGCGGCGTCGTGGAGAGTCTGGCGTTCATCGGCTTCCGAGACGGCGTTCGTGAGCGTGATGTGAAACCGGTAGTCCGCGAGCACATGCGGGTAGCCCCAGGCGACCAAGTGGCCCTCTTGGCGAGGGGTCAAGCTTGCGCGGCGGCGGCGGGCGAGCTCGGCGTCGGAAGGCGGCGCCCGGAAAGCGTCGAGCTCAGTCACGCACGCGTCGGCCAAAGCACGGATCTGTGGGCACGGCTGAATCGGTGTCAAAGCGAGGAACGAGCCGATCGTCTCGATGCCAAGGGTAGGGAGAGTAAACGGCGCTTGGGTTCGGGCAAACGCCCGGACCCGTTCGAACAAGTCCGGCGGCGGGGTCGATGGCACCAATCGAAAGGGCGGCTTCAAGGTCCCGTGAAAGCCGTAACCGCGAGGCGCTGCGGTGGATGTCGCCCAGAATTTCGCAGCAAGCCCCTCAGGGGGCTCGTCATAAATCTTACCCGACTCAGCGTCCCGGCCAAGCCATTCGGCGCCACGTCGCCACAGCGAACCACTCGGCGCGAAGTAGATGGCATATCGGAATTGCGGCGGCAAACGCACGAGCCCTCGAGCGGTGGGATTCACAGCCTCCGCGCCGATCGGGAGGCCGCGGGTAGTTTACTCCTCCGTATGGAAGGTCACCTACGCGCACCAGGTGCGGTGCGTGTTTCCTCCCTGATCGAAGAGACCAGCACGATCCCGGTGTTGGTAGCTTCGCCGAACTGAGCGGAGAGAAACGCTGACGTGAAGCAGAAAAAGACTCCGGTGCCCGTTGGGTCTCGAAAGACGCGTCGCGTGGCGGAGAGCGAGCGGCGGTTCGGCTGCGCCGCCCGGTTTGACGCCTAACGTAGCTGGCTGTCTTTGCTCCCTCGACGATTGATGGGATCGGAAAAGGTTTGCTCACCGTCAAGCATTGCTTGACACGGCAGGCATCGACGCACGCCCGGCACGGCTTCGCGTCGAGCCGCAGGGATGACGTCGCCGCACGCCTCGCATGCCTCAAGGCCCTCACCCCGCGAAAGGTGCGACCGTACGCGCTGCACCGCATCATCGACGCTGGCGTCGATCTGCTCCTGGACCGCGCCGTCTTTTGCCCAGCCCCCCGCCATCGCACTCTCCGGGTGCCCCTGCTCGAGCGCACCGTACGTCGATCCGCGACCTGCGGCAACGCTAAGCCTGTTGCGTCCCTCGTTCACGTCGTATCCTCCCTCCCCGCACGGTACGCAACGACGAAGGCCTGTCAGTGATGGACGAGCTTGGTATCAAGGACGCGCGCGCAGCTTGGCGCGGCGACGCCTTCCCAACGCCCCGAGGATGGGTGCATACGCTCACTGCGGCAATGCAAGACGATATCATCGTCACCGCACAAGCCGCCGCCGCCGCGAACCGTGCCGGTCGGGCGCAGCCGCTGCACGCGTATGCGCTCCCTACGGCAAAACCCTTGCTCGACGCAGCAAAGTACGAGCTCGAGCACGGACTCGGTTTTGCGGTCCTTGCCGGGTTCCCTGTCGACGCCCTTGATCGGGAAGAAACGCGCCTGGCGTACGCCGGTCTTTGCGCACATTTCGGTCAGGCAGTGGTGCAGAACGGGCGCGGTGAGCGGATGGTCGACGTGTTCGACGTGGGCAAGGATTACAGCGACCAGTCCCGGGGGTATCACGGTCATGCGCTCTTGCCCTTTCACACCGACGGCACCAAAGGCGAGACCGATCCCGTGCACTACGCCGCGCTGCTGTGCTGCGAGACCGCGGCGAGTGGAGGCAAGAGCGCGATAGCGAGCGGCGTCACGCTCTACGCGGCCATTCGCGACCGGCGCCCCGAGTTGTTGCCGGCGCTAGAGCGCGGCTTCCATCACCACCGTCAAGGTGATCACCCAGAGAACCACCTGCCGATCTCGCGGGATCGTATCCCGGTGTTCAGCTTCTACGATGGTTACCTTCGATGTCGCTACAACAGAAACAATGCGCAATGGGCCGAGCGCGCGGGGGCAACCCTCGAGGAGATTGAGCGAGACGCTCTCTCAACCGTCGACGCCGTGCTCAGTGAGAGGGGTTTTGCCCTGTCGATGGGGCTCGAGAAAGGCGATCTCCAGATCATCAACAACTTCACGGTGCTACATTCACGCAGCGCGTACACAGACGCCCCCGGAACGCGGCGGCATCTGTTGCGGTTGTGGCTCTCGCGGCGAGATTCGCCCCGCGGCGGGTACGACCTAATCGAGAGATTCTCCGGCGCGGAGAGTCGGTTCAACGATTGACGCTCACTGAACCCATCGCGCATCAAACCACGAAATCAAACGTCGCGGCCATTGCGGGGATCCTTCCGTGAAGAACGGATTCGCGCAATGCCAGCATCAGTGCTGCACGGCGCCCTGGGCCCAAGAACGACAGTAGGCCGTCGCGGCGATTACTGGGATTTCCTTTGAGATAAAGCTGGGTGGTCAGCAGCTCCTGGGAGCCACGTTTGAGCTTCGCGTGAATGTGTGGCGGGCGCCCGGGGTAAGGCACGGGCACGATAGTGTGGAAGGTGAAACCCCCCTCGAGATCGGTCGACATCGCACCGAAGCCCCTGAAGCCTGCGTCGACCCGACCTCGCCCACGGTCGCGCGGGTGGCGATACACGCCACGATGGTCACACTGCCAAATCTCGACGCGTACCCCGGCGAGCGGCCTCCCCACCGCATCGAGGACCCGGCCCGAAAGCGCGAGCGGCTGGCCGGACGCGCGGACTGCGCCGTGACCGATCCCGATCAGGTCGGGCCCCGCGTTGGCAGTCCAACCCACAGGATAGAACGGCCCTTCCCCTTGCGACGGCGTACGCGCAGTAGCGGCCCAAGCCGGGCCTCGAACAGCGCCGGCGAAGACGCCGGCGCCCACGCCGCGCAGCAACGCCCGTCGGGTTAGACGCATTTTCATTCGTGCTCCTGGCCTCGATGCGAAGGGACCTCGGGGGTCCATCGGCTTCGTCGCGAAGGGCCACGGCATCTCCACGACCCCACGGTCACCGCCGAACGTCCCATCGATCGACCGTCGATGCCCTTTCGAAATCGTGGGGCCGTCGTCCTGGCGCCCGCGCTCGACCCCGCTTACCGGCACTGCGCTCGTGGGGACAGGTTTCTTTCCCAGTCCATCGCGATTCAAGACCGCGGGGGACGCGCAAGCCATGGCGATGTGCGAGAAGAAATTGGCGCGCCCGGCGCGATTCGAACGCGCGACCTTTGGCTTCGGAGGCCAACACTCTATCCAGCTGAGCTACGGGCGCAAGCTCGAAAAACCCACATAATCAGTATGTTACCGATTTTTCTGCGGGGTCTTCGAGCCTGAAAGGATAGCACATCCTCAAGTTCACGGTGCCCGATTCTCGCCCCTGACTTTACCCGTGTGGCCTTCTTAAGTAGGGGGCGATATGTGTCCTTGTACACTCAGGTTCGGGTTCGCCGTAGGCGCTTTGTCCGCGGTCGGGTTACGCTGATCGGACCGGTCGAGCGAGCACCTCCTGGGGCGCGTGACGCGATGTCCGCGTCCAGCCCCCTCGCGCGGATGCCGCACCGTCGCACCGCTCGATGGCAACGCCACGGCAGAGGTAGCCCGCAAGCAAGACAGAGCAAGGCAGCTCAGGACCGGGAGGTGTTTCTCACAGCGCTCCGAGACCAGGCGCGGTGCGCCCAGGCTTGTCTCCCTCAGACGGGTCTGCGATCATCGCGCGCTGATTTCGCTACCAGTCTATGGGAACTCAATTGTGAGTAAGCAAGACGACGTCTTTTTCCGCGAATTCGGGGTGATCCTCGGACTGCTCGTGATCTTCTCCTTCATTGCGTACTTTCTGGGCACGGGGATCGCCGAGAGCGCACAGCGCGCTGCATTGGCCACCGAGGACGAGACGCTCGAGCGCATTCGTCCGGTGGGCCAAGTGCGGATCGGTGACCCCAGCGCGAAGGCCGAAGCGCCCGCCGCGGCCAAACCAGCGCCGGTGAAAGTCGCGGCAACAGCGCCAAAGCCCGCGGCAAAGGTCGCCGCAGCCACCGAGCAGGGGCGACCGGCAGAGACCGTTTACCAGACCGTGTGCATGGCCTGCCACGTCGCCGGTGTAGCCAACGCACCGAAGACGGGCGACAAAGCGGCGTGGGCGGCGCGAGCGAAGCAAGGCATGGATGCGCTCGTTCAAAGCGTCATAAACGGCAAAGGTGCTATGCCGCCGAAAGGCGCCAATCCCACCCTGACAAAAGAGGAGATCACGCGTTCGGTGAAGTGGTTCCTCGACAAAGCGGGCGTGAATGCCGGGTAAATGCCCCGGTGACTTCCTAGAGCCTCTCCAACCCCGCGTAGGAGACGACCAGCCACTTCGCGCCCGCGCCTTCGAAATTCACTTGTACCCGTGCGTGCGGCCCTTGACCTTCGAAACTGAGCACGACGCCCTCGCCGAATTTCGAATGGCTCACGCGTTGACCTAGCGCGAATCCGTCAGGCGCCTCGGCGAATGCGGACGGCGGACTCGAGCCCGGCCGTCGCCCGCCGTGACCGACCCGCGAGCGTCGCGCGACCGGGCTCGCGACAAGCGCCCGTGGCGCGCCCGCGGATCCTCCCAGCCGGACCTCAGCGAGCGCCTCTTGGGGCAACTCCTTCAAAAAGCGCGAGGGGCTCGGATAGTAGTCAGACCCGTGCAGGCGACGACTCTCAGCGTGCGTAAGGTAGAGCAGCTGCTTTGCCCGGGTAACCCCGACGTAGCAGAGCCTTCGCTCTTCCTCGAGACTTTGCGGGTCCTCGCTCGAACGCTGATGCGGAAAGAGCCCCTCTTCCATGCCACAAAGGAATACCGCGGGAAACTCGAGCCCTTTGGCGGCGTGCAAGGTCATCAGCTGCACGCAATCCTCGAACTCAGCACCTTGGGCTTCTCCCGCCTCCAAGGCGGCATGGGATAAGAACTCGATGATCGGCACCGTCTCGATATCGACTTCACTAACGGCGCCACCGAAGCCGTCGAGATGATTTTGGAACTGGCGAGCAGCGGTTACGAGCTCGTCGAGATTCTCGATGCGCGCCTCGCCCCGCTCTCCTTTCTCCTTACGGAAGTGCTCGACGAGACCGCTCGCTTCAATCGCATCGGCAACCCGCTCCTCCAAGGTCGCATCGTCTGCGACATCCGCGGCGGCGCTGATCAGGGCGAGAAATCCCTTTAATGCATTCGTAGCTCGGGCGGCAAGCAGGCCTTCGGCGACGATCTTCTCCGCCCCCCGCCACAATGAGGTGCCCTCCGAACGGGCCAGCTCGCGCAACGTCTCCACCGTCTTGGTCCCGATACCACGCGCAGGGGTATTGACCACTCGCTCAAACGAGGCGTCGTCGTGCACGTTCAAGGTCAGGCGCAAGTAGGCCAGCGCGTCCTTGACCTCCGCGCGCTCGTAGAAGCGCATGCCCCCATGGACACGGTACGCCATGCCGGCCGCCAAGAGCGCTTCTTCGAATATGCGCGATTGGGCGCTGACGCGATATAAGATCGCCGCTTCGTCGCGCCGCCCGCCTTCATTCACGTACGCTTGAATACGACCAACGACAAAGCGCGCCTCGTCGATGTCGTTGTAGGCCGCATAAACGTAGAGAGGCTCTCCTTTTTGTCCGGCGGTCCAAAGTTGTTTCCCCAGACGACCCTGGTTGTGCGCGATCAGCGCGTTAGCCGCATTGAGGATGTTGCCGGTGGAGCGGTAGTTTTGCTCGAGGCGGAACGTTCGAGTGCCCGGGTAGTCCTCCGCGAACTGGTGAATGTTCTCAATACGGGCGCCTCGCCACCCGTAGATGGACTGGTCGTCGTCGCCGACCATAAACAGGTTGCCACGATCGCCCCCAATTAACCGCAGCCACGCGTACTGGATGGCGTTGGTATCTTGGAACTCATCGACCAGGACGTGGCGGAACCGGCTTTGGTAGTGCTCCAGGATCTCGGGCCGGTCGCGCAGGAGTTCGTGTGAGCGGAGCAGCAGCTCCGCGAAATCCACCAGTCCACCTTGTTCGCACGCTCGTTCGTAGGCAGTGTAAATGTCGATCATCTGACGGACCCACAGGTCGCCGCGGTCTTCCAAATGGTGAGGACGCAACCCTTCTTCCTTGCGCCCAGAGACAAACCACTGCACTTGGCGGGCGGGCCAGCGGCCCTCGTCGAGACCGCGCTCTCGCATCAACCGACGAATCAAGCGAAGCTGATCGTCGCTGTCGATGATCTGAAAGGTCTCTGATAACCCTGCTTCCGACCAATGGCGGCGCAGCATGCGATGGGCCAACCCATGAAACGTCCCTACCCACATGCCGCTAACTGGCCGGTCCAACATGGACTCTGCCCGACCGCGCATCTCCCCGGCCGCCTTATTCGTAAACGTAACGGCAAGTAGTCCGTAGGGACTTGCCTCACCGGTCGCGAGCAGCCAAGCCATTCGGTGCACGAGCACGCGTGTTTTGCCGCTACCCGCCCCTGCCAGCACGAGTGCATGCTCAGTGGGCGCCGTGACCGCATCTCGTTGAGCATCGTTCAGAGGGTCAAGGATGTGGGTCACGTCCATGGCGGGATTTTACCTGCTTCGTGAGGCTCCGCGTGCGGGCACGAAGCGCAACGCTGCCGGGCGCGGTATATTCCCCGCCTTGGCCCAGGCCCGGAATCGCCCGCATGTCTTCGCGTGACCCTACACTCCCCGTATCCGACGATCTCAAGAACGTGGTGGCCGAGATGCTCGAGAAAGCCACGAAACGCGGCGCCACTGCAGCCGAGGCGAGTATCGGACGCGGAGTGGGCATGAGCGTCACGGTGCGGATGGGCGACGTCGAAACGGTCGAGCACAACCGCGACAAAGGGCTCGGGCTTACGGTGTACATCGGCCATCAGAAGGGCTCGGCGAGTACCTCGGACTTCTCCCCCGCCGCCCTCGACGACACGGTCGAGACGGCGTGGCAGATCGCGTCTCACGGCGGCTGCGATGACTGCGCGGGACTCGCCGATGCTGAGCACATGGCTCATGGCTTCCCCGATCTGGATCTACACCATCCCTGGCCGCTCGAGGCCCACGCCGCGATCGACCTCGCGCTTGCGGCCGAGAACGCCGCCCGGGCGACCGATGCCCGGATCGTCAACTCCGAAGGCGCTACCGTCGGCACCACCGCCTCGGAGCGGGTGTACGGAAACACCCATGGCTTCCTCGGCGCCTACAGCAGTACCCGACACTCGCTGAGCTCGGTGGTCATCGCCGAGCAAGACGGGAGCATGCAACGGGACTACTGGTTCACCTCAGCCCGATTACCGGCGGACCTCGAAGCACCCGATGCGGTGGGCGTGCGTTCGGCCGAGCGGGCAGTGCGGCGTCTCGGCGGCCGGCAGGTGCCCACTTGCAAGGTGCCCGTGCTCTATGCCGCCGAGATATCCGGAGGCTTGATCGGTCATCTCATTGGCGCTATCAGCGGCGGCAGCTTGTACCGGAAAGCCAGCTTCTTGCTCGACCACCTTGGCAAAACGGTGTTTCCCGACGACGTCTGCATCGCTGAGCATCCTTTGCTGCCACGCGCGGTGGGTAGTGCGCCGTTCGACGCCGAAGGCGTAGCCACTCGCGCGCGGGACCTCGTGCGCGACGGCATCCTGGAGAGCTATGTGCTCTCGTCATACTCCGCGCGAAAGCTTGGGCTCGCCACCACAGGAAATGCCGGCG
>Ga0310344_10001030_pt1 | contig 21511 bp, 16 predicted proteins | sample HC15DNA20200_MG_FD_203801 | JGI IMG/M metagenome (GOLD analysis project Ga0310344, IMG submission 203801) | Marine microbial communities from station ALOHA, North Pacific Subtropical Gyre - HC15-DNA-20-200_MG | ecosystem: Environmental > Aquatic > Marine > Oceanic | place: Pacific Ocean: North... | reverse complement strand
GACAAGGAGGGTTAAGTCGTAACAAGGTATCTGTAGGGGAACCTGCAGATGGATCACCTCCTAAGAAACTCGGAAAACCCGGGGGGGCGGGGCGCTTCGGCGCCTCGTCCTTCCAACTTTTTTTTTTCAAAAATATCACGACTATGTTTTCCAACTCCTGAACTATACTTGCTTCAATCAGTTGCGAAACTATATTTTTTGACTTGATATACCGAAGGTATATAGCGAATTCACGTTCTAACGTTAGTTATGCGACGCTTGCTCGCTACAACAATGATGCTGTTAATGATGACTGCAGCCCTAGCGGGCTGTGCCGGCGACTCGGATTTCACACAAGAATCCGAAGACGCTGCGCGAGAAGAAGGAAGGGCTGCGGGTATTGCAGAAGCGACCCCAGTGAGCACTTTGGACACCATTATCGATCGTGGATCGATGAAGTGTGGTGTCAAGGAGTCCCAGTATGGAATGGGATACCTTGACTCGGCAACCGGTGTTCGATCTGGTCTGGATATTTCCTATTGCCGAGCAGTTGCTGCTGCTCTAGGCTTGGACCCAGACACAGACGTTGAGTACATCCCTGCTTCCGGATCAGATCGATTCGAGAAGCTTGCCGCTGGAACCATCGATGTTCTAATCAGGACAACCACATGGACAACCAGCCGTGATGCTAGCCTCAACGCTGACTTCGCTGGAATGAATTTCTTTGACGGACAGGGTATCCTAGTTCGTGAGGATAGGTACGCTGCTGCTACAGCTGGTAACTCAGCTGGTGGCCTTGATGGAGCAAACATCTGTGTGGGAATCGGTACAACTACCGAGGGTAACATGCAGGATTGGTTCTCCTCAAGGAACATTGCGTTTACCTCCATCCCAGTAGCAGATGCCGCTGAGGCAACTGCAAAGTTCATCGACGGATCCTGTGATGCATTCACTGGAGACATGTCGGCAATGGTCGCCAAGAAGTGGCAACTAGACACCGATGGTTCGATGGGCGGCGTAGATATCTGGATTGCTCAGGAACTTATGTCCAAGGAGCCTCTAGGTGCTGCTACCCGTGACATGGACTCAGACTTCAAGGACGTAGTCGCTTGGGTCTGGTACGGAATGGTTACCGCAGAAGAAATGGGCGTGACCGCTGCTAACGCAGCTGCCAGTCAGGCTGATGCCTGTGCACTAAACGAGGGTGGAGCAACTTCCGACCCAGGTATGTGCCGCCTTCTATCTGAGAACCTCGGTCTAGGAACCGCATCCAACCCACTTGCTGGAGATTGGATGATGGCTGTTCTAGATGCGGCAGGTAACTACGGTGAGGCATACGACGATGCATTCTGCGACGGCACCTACGATGGTGTCAGCGGATCCGATGCAATGATCGGATGCTTGATCTCGCGCGCTGGAACCCTAAACGCTCTGGTATCAGAGGGTGGAATCCAGTACGCACCACCAATGCGCTGAATTGAGTAATTGATTCACCATAGGCGGATTTACGAAACCCCTCGGGGGGGCTCACTCCCCGAGGGATTCAATTTAATTTACCCAATTCTCTGAGTGGTAGCCGTGTCAGAAGGAATCAGAAATATTTCATCTGACCTTATTTGTTTAGTCACGGGTTTCATAATTCTTCTACCAGTTTCAATTTTATATTCCCTCAGTACAGTAACTACAATCATAGTGGCAATTCTAATCGCTTTGCCAATAGTCCTAGTTTACCACTTTGCTTTATCCGCAACTGACTTGTCATTTCGGAATGTACTTTCTTCCGGAATCCTAGTAGCTTCTAGTAGTCTATTCTACTCTTATTCGACCAAATTCTTAGGAATGTCTTCAAATTACATTACTGCAATGTCAAGGGACATTCCTTGTAGAACTGGAGTTGGTTGTGAGATCGGTACTCAGATGAATCTCACTTACTTCCCCCTCGAATCTTTGTTGTTGATTTATGGTGGATTCATTCTAATTTGCTATCTACTAGTTCAGAATGAATTTTCAAATGTTGTAAACATAACAAGGACTGGGGAATTCGGAGGTATCGTCGCCTCACTTTTTGGCGTAATCATGTTCCTATTTGTGTTCGTACTTTCTACTCAAGTGTTTGAGTTAAGTGCTGGCAGCCAAATTCCATTCATGTTCCTCGGGGGAGCTCTTGTCGCTGGAATAATTCTGCTAAATGATAGTATACCTCTTCTCTTCAAAGCGGGTACTTATCGTAATCTAACCTCCTTTTCATCAGATTCCTTTGGTGTCATCTCAACTGCTCTATCAATCCTAATTTTCATTGTGATTACGATAAATTTAGGATTGATGCCACTTATTGGACAAAATATACCCGAATTCCTCTCAATTATGACAATGATTGTCGGCCTTTCTTGGGCTTACATTTTATCAAAAGAAAATGCTAATCCTCAGGTTCAATCAAAGAGGGCCGCGGCATTAGCATTCTTCGTTATGTTCCCATTCATCAGTTATCTTATTCTCCGCCTAATATTCCTTCAAGTAGATGGTACAAATCCTGTTATGCTAAATCGATGGGGTCTTGATTTTGCTTTCATGGACAAGGTAAACACCTTCAAAATCAATCCTTGGCCACTTGATGCAGAACCTAATTGGGATCATCGCTGGGTATTCCTAAAGGCTGCAATAATCAACTCCGCTAGAGTAACTCTAGTCAGCATCTTCTTCTGTACGATTCTTGGAGTAATCATTGGTGTTACTCGACTTTCAAACAACAAACTTGCATCTACAGCGGCCACTGTTTACGTAGAGGTATTCAGAAATCTGCCATTAGCGGTTCTTCTCTTCTTAATATCTACACAAATCGGTCTTCAATTTCCGATGTTCATCGATGAAAAGTCACTCTTAGGAGGGGCTATTTACTATAGTAATGAGGGCATCTGGTTTGCAACCTTCTCCTCTTATGGTGCATTATTCCTAGCCTTGATTGGTTTGGCACTGCTCAGAACAATTCTACGACAAGGCGACAGGATAGAACCTCGTTTTGTAAACAGCCCAAAGGACATCTCTGGAAAAATTAGTCGTCCATTTTACAAGTTAGGCTGGAAGTATGAAGCCTTAGCTGCCGATATGTTGCTTGTCTTTGCATTTGTATTCATCGTCGCCAGAGTGACAATTGGTGATTATCTCTTTAGTTGGCTTCCAAACTACTACTTTGAGACATTTTTCTCGCCAGTTCTCTCATCACCTCAAGAGATGAATGCCCAAATGGGGCAGATGCGATCGGTTAACATTCAATCCCTATCTGGAAATCTTCGAATCTTAGCCGGCCCGATACTGTGTTTTGCACTAATTATCTACGCATTTTTAGTCTCCACTAGGGTTGACGATGATGGTATGAATTCCATGGAAATCGACGATTCAGAAGAGGGTCTCAGGAAGAGATTCACAATTTGGGTTGGTGCCATATCATTGGCACTCGGATTCACAATGGCAGGTGGATGGTACAAAACGGGCGAGGCGCTTTCTTTACCAGAGTACACTAAGGATTGGGATAATGATGGTGTTATCGATATGCCTGGAAGTTGGGATATAGTCGAGGGCACTGGATTTGAGATTACACCGATGTTCCTAGCAATGCTACTCGGCCTGACTTTATTCACTGCGGCTGTAGTTGCAGAGATTGTTCGTGGAAGCATTCAATCTCTTCCTCGTGGACAAGTTGAGGCCGCCATATCATTGGGTTTGAATCCATATCAAAGGCTGAGGTTAGTAATCCTCCCTCAAGCTTTGAGGAGTATGGTTCCATTGATGAATAATCAATTCATGAATGTCTGGAAAAACTCCAGTCTTGCTGTTGTTGTAGCATATACAGATATTTTCTACGTGATTTTAGTTATGATGAATAACGTAGGTCAATTGATTCCATTATTCCTGTTACTATTAGTAACTTATCAGGCTGGAAGCCTTACCATTTCCGCCATTATGAATTGGTATAACTCCAGAGTAACGAGTGTGAAAATATGAGTGGAACGGAAAATCATTCTAGATTTGCTTCTATTGTTGAAGCGGCTAAAGCGATCCCTTCATCATTCGTAAGTAGGGTCAGAAATTTCTCACTAATTGATTTTGAGGAATCTGTAGCGGGAAAACCTGGGGCTAAATTCCTCGAAGACCAAACGGCGAACAAAATAGTTAGTTACGAATTAATTCTATTTGCAGTAATTTTAGGGATATTTGGCTCTGAGTCATTGGATTTAGTGGTTTTAGGTATAGATTTCTACGATCTATTTTCCATTGATGGTTTACTATCCATGTTATCTTTGAATGGCGCTGTTCACGCGGATGGAAGGGTGGTAACATTTTCTGAGGCCATAATCTTCTCCGTAATTAGTACGATTGCTCTGATATTGGCATGGTGGATTACCCTCACAGTTCTGATTAAGCAAACTTTCCGTAAGAGTATGTCTAACGCTCTGCTAGGAATTTCTACCGCTTGGATTATTTTCATTGTAACCAGAGGTCTCAGTCATTTCATCTTAATTGAAGCCGATTGGGTAGTGGTTTGGGCAAATAGAGATCTGGTCATGATGGGTCAATTGATGAAAGAACAAATGACTCAGTCCCCCGGTTCTCACATGTGTATCGATGTCAACGATTGTTATGGAATTAATCAGAATTTCAGACTATGGTGGACTACCTACCTAAGTTGCGCACTATTAGGAACTGCCTATGGAACATCTGATAAAAATCCTCTAAAGTTCGTTCTGGGATTTGGTGTACTTGTCACAATAATTTCCCTTCTAGCAACTAATCCAACAGAGGTAAGCTACAATACAGATGCGGTTATGAATAGGATTCTCATTTGCGTTGCAATCACTTACGCCACCTTCGCTGCAAGTTATTATTATTCAATTAACTCGGAGGAATATCTTGTTAATCGACTAAGGTCATATTTGACAATATACGCGGTCAGCATATTCTTCTTTGCGTTAATCATCATGGATCCGCCAGAATTCGTCAAGAAATTAGCAGAATTAGCCGGTGGTACACCGGTTCAATCATTTAGGGATGAAATCGTCGCAGGAACAGCAGTTCCAAGTACAATGGATAAGTTGGCTGGCAATGGAATTGAAGCCTCCCAATGGGGTGGTTTGTTCGTCAACCTAATCGTTGCCACTGCTGGATGTGTTCTAGGATTTGGAATTGGAGTTTTCTTAGCTTTCGGAAGGCAAAGTGACCTGCCACTTTTCAAGGTCCCATCTGTGATGGTGATTGAATTAGTCCGATCAGGTCCTCTGATTTGTTGGCTATACTTCGCTGTATTCATGATGCCGGATTTGATGGATCCGTTTTACAATGCGGAAGACATCATTCGTATGCTTCTGATGTTCGGAATTTTCGGGGGTTGCTACATTGCTGAAGTTCTTCGAGGAGGACTTCAGGCAGTTGATAGTGGTCAGAAGGAGGCCGCGGCCGCACTAGGGCTATCTCCTTTACAGACCAAACTAACCGTCGAGTTGCCTAACGCCGTCAGAACAACTCTACCTTCAATCGTCAGTGTATTCATTGGTCTGTGGAAGGACACAACCCTACTATTCATCGTCAACATCCTTGACTTCTTCAAACTCGCAAAGGATCTCCCGAACACAGATCTAAGATTCCTCGGAGATTTCCTCGAGCCGCTATACGTAACAGCGGTGGTATTCTGGGTATTCGCATTCTATCTTTCTAGACTCTCAATGGGAATTGAGAAGAATCTTGGCTTAGTCAAGGAAGGTGGAGGTGAAATGGCATGAGTGATAGTTCAGAAGACTACATTATTGAAACAGAAGGCGTGAAAGTAAACTTTGGAGACTTTTGGGCATTGAAAGGCGTGAATATCAAAATAAGGAGGGGTGAGATTATCGTTATTCTAGGTCCGTCAGGATCCGGTAAATCGACCTATATTCGTACCCTTAACCGACTTCAACCACATAGCGGTGGAACAGTCAAAATCGATGGTATAACAATCGATGATGACACCACTGTGGCTGATCTGAAGTACGTTAGGTCAGAAGTTGGATTCGTATTCCAGCAGTTCAACCTCTTCCCTCACTTGACTATCATGGAGAATATCACACTCGCTCCAATGAAGGTCAAGGGCATGACCAAGCGCCAGGCGGAAGATAAGGCCATGGGACTCCTAGAAAGGGTTGGAATCCCTGAGCAGGCCTACAAGTATCCGAGCGGGCTGTCCGGTGGTCAGCAACAGCGTGTAGCGATTGCAAGAGCACTAGCTATGGACCCGAAGATTATGCTATTCGATGAGCCAACCAGCGCTCTCGACCCTGAGATGATTAAGGAAGTTCTCGATGTGATGAAGGACCTCGCTAGCAGAGATATCACGATGATTGTAGTTACTCACGAGATGGGATTCGCCAAGGAAGTGGCAGACCGTTGTATCCTCTTCGATGAAGGCCATCTCATAGAGGAGAATACTCCGCACGAGTTCTTCGATAATCCGAAGCACGATAGAACCAAGTTATTCCTTAAACAAATCTTGTGAATTAGGCGTCTAGCCAATTCGCGACCCGGTCTAGCATTGTGCTTCTGAATGTCAAGAGTTGTAACTCTGGGCCTTGAATATCAACTGTAACTGTCGAGCCTCGTGTGAAATGGGTTTCATCCCAGCCATCGCTGACAACATATCCTCGATGCATATCGCTTGTCATCACTGTAGCTTGTTGTGTCCACTCCCAGTATGAGCCATCGTCACGCCTTTCGGCCCGTGGCAAATCTCTGGCGACGAAGAGATAGTGATTGTTGACTTCGGACAAGGGGAAGGTCGTTCCCTCGATATCCACAACATGTCGATACCATGCACCTTGCCCAAGGAAGGTAGAGAAAAGGCAACCAGAGGAGTATTGTTTACAATCTACTGAGCCCCCTCTTTGCAGTCTATATTTTGATGGCTGATATTGGTGAGTATTTGCTACCAATAGATCATTCAATGCAGGGTCACAACGAATTCTGTTTCCGCTTGTTGTCTCAATCTCGGCTTGCAATCTAGGTAGTCGATTGACGATAGCATTTCCATCTATTGCTGAACGAATATCCAAGGCGAAGTTTGTCGGGTCACTACCCATGTAGAACCCGTAGGAACCATCCTCATCTTCCGATCTCGGATGAGAATTGACCCCCATTACAGGTGTGTCAGAATCAACTGAGTGGGCGATTGAAGTTAGAGTTCCATCTCCACCTAATACCACTACCAAATCGCATTCGATGAAATCAGCACGACGAACGGTTTCTCTAGCGGAATAATCCACACTAATTCCTCGCTCAGCAACTAAATTGTCTAATTCATTTCGAATCGCATCCAAGGCCTGATCGTGAACCTCTTCGAAGTTTTTCTTGTAAACTACGAGGACGTTGTTAATCACCAAAAGGCCTCCTTCTCGCTTTACGCGTCATAACCACTCCATATAGGGGCGACGCAACCGATGTGAGGCCATGTCAGTGTGAGAATAGAGGTGATTATTGCCGACCTGAGAAGCATAGCCTCATCAGCGATAGGTTGCGGCGGGTATGCTGATGAGAGCGGTGTTGCTAGCACTATTGCTGCTCGTATCGGGCTCTGCAGGTTGCTTGGAAGTTCCACTCGAAACCTGTGAAGGAACGGATTGCTTCCCCTTCGACAATGATATTCTGAATGAATTACTTTCCAATCCCGATTCCTTAGATGTATTGTTACTCGCCGCTGAAAATTCCAAACTTAGGGTAACATCCTCGACAACTTATGCGACGGAAACTCAACAGGGTGAAATTCATTGGAATGTTGCAAAAGATGACGAGCAAAATCTGCGCTCAATCGCAATGAGATTTAGCCTCGGAACTACCTCTATTGATACCGAAGTAATCGAAGGAACTGAAACTACGAATATCAGACTAGGTAATGTTTGGTACGAGGGCAGGGATGCGCTTCCAGATTACAAGGACCCCTTCTATGAAATCGCACAACAAGCGACCGAAGACCCAGATGGATTTTGGCCATCGTTCGGTTTTGACACCACATCGATAGCGGGTTTGGATTGGACCATAACTCATGATCTTGAATCGCTTGAGCAGGTAGCCAGCGGCCAAAATGAAACACATACCATAATTCTAATTCTGAAAGGTATGCCACCAGAAATTATTGGGGTCGAATTGTATGGAAATGACGATTCAGCATTTGTTTTGATGATTGAAAAGGGAGACGAAGTCCAATTGAGTCTTCAGCCTGATTTGCCTAGGGTGGCGATTGAATTCACTGTAGATGAACCTGTTGAATTATCCGATGGTGTTACCATGTGGGCCGGATACGTACCTCTCGGATTCACCTCAGAAGTAGCCTCTTCCGAATTGAGTTTTCACGTAACTCCAACGGGTACAACAGAAGACATTTCACTCGCCGAGTTCAATCTAGCCAATCAAACCTCAAACCAAACCGATGAAAATGAGGATTGGTGGGAATTTATTTACTGGGATTATTCAGGAGATGGATATTTCTCAGCTTCGGATTACTATGAGATTCGCACCAATTCTTCTGCCCTTGTTGAAATCAAAATGTACGATAGTTGGGCAGATTCCTGGACCGGAGACATGACCCACTCCAACGAATGAATTCCCGATAAAATTCTTCTCTGTCTTAGGTCAGATTCAAGCGTCGTACTTAGGTAGAGACAGACATGGCTGGGGCAACCCACCCTCTCTTGCGCTTGTTAGAGCACCTGAGAGGTTATCGGGGACAGGTTTGGTTAGCCTCATTTTGCTCTATAATGAACAAGTTCTGGGACCTCGCTCCTCCGATTCTTATCGGTATGGCAATCGATGTCGTTACCTACCAAGAAGATTCAATGCTTGCTGATTTTGGTTATCCAGATCCGTATGACCAATTCCTAATCCTGGTCGCACTTACGGTGGTCATTTGGATACTTGAATCGTTATTCGAATATTGGTTTGGCGTATTATGGAGAAATCTTGCACAAAACGCCCAACACGAATTGAGAATGGATGCCTATGAGCATATTCAGAATCTAGAGATGCAGTGGTTTTCCGGTCAAACCACTGGTGGCTTGATGGCTATAATGAATGATGATGTCAACCAATTGGAGAGATTCCTCGATCAAGGAGCCAATGATCTGCTACAGGTTGCTACTACGGTAATCGTGGTTGGGGGGATATTGTTACTGCTTCTTCCACCAGAAGTGGCTATTTTGGCAATCTTACCAATTCCAATAATCGTTGGTGGTTCCTTCATGTTCCAGCGAAGAATAGGAGTTCGCTACGCTAAAGTCCGCAAAGAGGTCGGCGACCTTAACGCCCTCCTGAACAACAATCTCAGTGGAATTACGACGATCAAATCATTCACTGCTGAGGAACGAGAAGTTGAGCGAGTAGGCATTTCCTCTCGCTCATATCGAGATGCGAATAGAGACGCGATTCGCCTTTCTGCATCCTTCGTACCTCTAATTCGTATGGCTATCCTATTCGCTTTCACCGCGAATATGTTGGTTGGTGGTTGGTTAGCACTTGAAGGAACTCTCTCTATAGGTGCTTACTCAGTAATCGTATTCATCACCCAAAGGTTGCTTTGGCCGTTAACTCGGCTAGGGCAAACCTTTGATTTGTATCAGAGGGCCATGGCTTCGACCGACAGAGTTCTCAACTTACTTGATACTCCAATTGGATTAGTAGAGGGAGAGGTCGAATTAGAACAAGCGGAAGGAGAAATCACTTTCGATTCAGTTGAGTTTTCCTATCCAGAGAGAGAGTCAGTACTAACCGGAGTATCGCTAAAAATCAGTGCCGGAGATACAGTCGGTCTCGTCGGAAGCACCGGTTCTGGAAAGACCACTCTAGTCGGTCTTCTTCTACGGTTTCATGATCCACTCGAAGGCACTGTTAGTCTCGATGGGCATGATGTCAGAGAATTGAGGTTAGCTTCGCTTCGTGGCTCTATTTCACTAGTTTCTCAAAATACAACACTATTTCCAGGAAGTGTCCGAGACAATATTCTCTACGGCAGACCTAGCGCTAGCGAAGAAGAGATCCTAGAAGCGGCTAGAATAGCCGAGGCGACTAATTTCATCAACGAATTACCTGAAGGCTGGGAGACAGATATTGGCGAAGATGGACACAGACTTTCTGGAGGTCAACGCCAACGCCTCGCAATCGCACGTGCAGTTCTCAAAGATGCTCCCATTCTTGTATTCGACGAGGCTACAAGTAATGTTGACAATGAGACCGAAGCGGCATTGCAGCGCTCCATCGAAAGAATTTCTGCAGACCGAACCACGATAATAATCGCACATCGCCTATCTACGGTCCGAAATGCCGACAAGATCGCTGTCCTCGACTTGGGAGGAATTACCGAATTAGGAACACATGAGGATTTAGTAGATGCTGACGGACTCTACTCTCGTCTATGGTCGGTTCAGACTGGATTAGCAGCCACAGAAAACACAAAGATGCCGACAAAGGATTGATGGCTAGCGACCTAATCCCATTGACCGATGGCAAGGGTTGACGCACTCATTTTCTTCCTCGCCGGTTTTGCTCAACTGATTATCGCCTCAGAGGTAGAAGCCTTGTTGATTAGTACAATCCTTCAAGGAACTGGAAGTGGGACTCTAGCTCTTGGTGTCTACTTCTTAATTTTCGTTGCAAGGCATCAGAAAGATTTCAACGAGAGATATTCGAAGGCAGAGAAGACGATATTGATTCGTAATCCTCAAACAGGGGAGTTGACCGAAGAAGATGCAACTACTGCTACAAACAAGGCCCTAATGTACGTCGGACCAGTTGCATTGACAATCCTAAGCGCCCTCGTCCTGCTCATCTAATGAGGTGGGATTCCTGTCCAGTAAGCAAAGTCTGTCCGATACTGTTGACGACGTAATCAACAATCCAGCATTTGAGATGCTTGGTGGCTACCATATTTTTCTCCGGAGAATGTTAATCCCGATAATATTGCTTTTGTTCGCATTATTGGTTTGGACAATCACCAATCATAAATTGCTTACGGCTTTGTTGACCGGCTTGGCTGCTGGGCCAGTATTCAATCTAGACAGGGCTATCGCGGAATGGCTTAGGCGCAGAGATAAACTCTGATTCGTTTGTTTTTTCCGACGAAGCAATCAAAGCATCATCCCTTTGTGGTCAGTTCGATGGTTAGCCTAGATGACTTCGATTTGGTTTCGATTATTTTTGGAGACTCGGAATCCACTCTTGAATTGATATTTGCCGCGTCTGCACTAATTGGAGGTGTATTGTTCCTATTTTGGTTCCTGTTAATGCTTATTGGAGGTGTTGGTGAGGGGCTATTCGAAGGTTTGTTTGGAATCGAATTCGATGTAATGAGTTCTGACGGTGCCTTTGATGCTATGACATTCCAAGGAGTAATGGCATTCATGATGTTCTTCGGACTTGCTGGACTATACACTTTGGAATCAGAAGGTGGAGATGCAATGGCGATTGTTGTTGGCGGAGGAGCAGGTCTTGCTTCGATGATTGGGACTGGTAAAATATTCCAGCTCTTTTTCTCACTCGAGGCTAGTGGGAATGTTGAGATTTCGGAGGCTGTTGGAACTCGAGGAACTGTATATTTGAGGATACCAGAAGGTGGCGTTGGCCAAGTAACTGTGGAAGTTGGTGGGGGGCAAAAGACCTACAATGCAAAGTCCGAAGACGGGCAAGGAATAGCGACAGGAGACTTCATCGAAGTTGTCGATATAATCAGTTCAACACTTATCGTTAAACGAGTTTAATCACTGATTAACTCCATTGAATCTTGATTGTGCCGACACAGCATTAATCAGTTAGACCGCCTCGTCTCAGTCCGGAACGATAGTTATGGCTACAGCAAGTGCACTATTCTCGGTAATGATGTTCGCGACCTTACTTTTCTTGGTTGCAATTGTAATTTTCTTTGCGCAAAGATACAAGCGTTGTCCACCAGATAAGGTAATGGTAGTTTACGGACGTACCGATAAGGGTAAGGCGAGTAGGACGATACATGGTGGTGCAGCCCTTGTTTGGCCGTTAATTCAGGACTATGCATTCCTTTCACTTACACCGATTACAATCAACATCGATCTTAGGAACGCTCTATCGCTGCAGAACATTCGAATTAACGTTCCATCGACATTTACTATCGGTGTCTCAACCGAGAAGCACATTATGACAAATGCCGCAGAGCGTCTTCTTGGTTTGAAGCAACCAGAGATTGAAGAAATGGCAAAGGAGATTATCTTCGGCCAGCTTCGTCTAACCGTTGCTTCCTTGACAATCGAGCAGATTAACCAAGACCGCGATTCATTCCTTGAGTTCACAAGGACCAACGTCGACACAGAGTTGCAGAAGGTTGGTCTATACCTAATCAACGTGAACCTAGTCGACATTACCGATGAATCAGACTATATCGAGAGCATCGGTAAGAAGGCAGCCGCAACCGCTGTTGAGAACGCACGTGTAGACGTTGCAAATGCTGAGAGAGATGGTGCAGTTGGTGCTGCCAAGGCAGACAGGGCACGAGAGATTGAGGTCGCAGAAAACCTCGCTGAAGCAGAGAAGGGTCGTAAAACTGCAGAGGCAGATCAGCGTGTTTACGTTGGTCAGCAAGAAGCATTAGCGGTTTCTGGTGAGAACGATGCAAAGGCTGAGATTGCACAATCAGACGCGGATCTTGCCGAAGCAGAAGCAGCCGCGAACCAACGTGCTGAAGTCGCGACTGCCAAGTCTGAAGCTGAAATCCAGAGGGCCAAATTCACCGAAGAGGAAGAGCGCTTGAAGGCTAGCGACATCGTTCGTGAGCAGATTCAGAAGCAGCAAGTTGAGATTGCTGCAGAGGCAGAGGCCGAGCGACAACGCCGTATCGCCCGTGGAGAGGCAGATGCAATTCTTGCTCGCTACGAAGCTGAAGCCGCTGGTGTCCAGAAGGTACTACAGGCTAAGGCCCTAGGTTACGAAGGCCTAGTTGGTAGCGCTGGCGGAGATCCAAAGGCCGCTGCTACCCTACTCATGGTTGAGAAGATTGACCAAATGGTATCAGCCCAGGTCGAAGCAATTCGCAACCTGAAGATAGACAGTATCACCGTATGGGATTCTGGTGGAGACGGAGACGGAAGTTCAACCTCGAACTTCATTTCTAATCTCGTCAAGTCACTACCACCACTTCATGACATTGCGTCGAATGCTGGCGTTGACCTACCAGATTACCTCGGTTCAATGACCGAAGAAGACTGAATTTAACTGAGATCTCGACTATCCCTATGGGATAGTCAGACTCATGAACGGAAGTTATCTCGGCGGGAATGATGAGCGAGGACGTCGTGGTAATTGGTGGAGCGAGAACTCCATTCTGTGAATGGCTTGGAGGCAAGCGAGGCGATGGCGAAGTCGGCGGACGCTTAGCAGACGTCTCAGCCGAAGAACTCGGTTCTATTGCGATCAAAGGTGCTCTGGAAAACACCGCAACTAACCCTGAATCAGTCGATCATTTGGTCATGGGGCATGCTCTACAAACCAGCGACCAAGCGATTTTTGGAGCTCGACACGCAGGCCTCAATGCTGGAATCCCACAAGAGGTTCCAATGCTGACTTTGAACCGATTGTGCGGTTCGGGAATTCAATCAATTATCTCAGCCTCCCAGATGATTATGCTTGGCGAGGCAAATACTGTGGTCGCTGGTGGGATGGAAAACCTCAGCCAAGCGCCTCATGTATTGCGAGGAATGCGTTCAATCTACAAATTAGGCAGACCTCCAAGACAGGGAGAAGAACTTCAGAAGGATATGGAGGATTACCTCTTCACCAACTTGCTCGACACCGCTTGTGATTCCTTCATGGCTCAAACCAGCGACGAAATTTGTCGTCGAGTCGGTGTTACTCGTGAGGAAGCCGATTCTTTTGCAGCGATTAGCCATTCAAGAACAGAAAACAGTGTAGACAATGGCATCTGGGCCGACGAAATTGTAGATGTCGAGACTCCTGATGGAATTGTTTCTACAAGTGAAGAAGATCATTTTGTACGAGGCACTAGTAATGAGTCATTGGCTGCTCTCAGGACCCATTTCGGGCCTACTTCACTGGTAACCGCAGGAAATGCCTCTGGGGTTGTCGACGGGGCTGCTGCAGTGGTTCTGAAATCCGCTTCACAGGCCGCTGACGATGGAGATAAACCACTTGCAAGAATCGTTAACTGGGGTATCGTCGGCCTTGAGCCAGCCATAATGGCCTATGGTCCAGTTCCTGCTAGCAAATTAGCACTCGAGAGAGCTGGACTGCGAATCGAAGACATCGATCTTTGGGAAATCAACGAAGCATTTGCAGGTCAAGCGGTTGCTTGTATGAAAGATTTGGGAATATCTCATGAAATTGTCAACATAAACGGAGGTGCAGTTGGCCTTGGGCATCCTCTTGCAGCTACTGGAAGTCGTCTTACGCTAACCTTGGCACATACCCTCAAGCGTGAGGGTAAAAAATTCGGTATCGCCACCGCCTGCATCGGAGGCGGACAAGGAATTTCAATAATTCTCGAATCTTTGTGAAATAATCTCCTGAACATATACAGGAACAGATTAACAGTGACCTGCGACCACAATGCTTCATGTCTCACATACCAGGAACAGGGCACGCAAATCGAAAGAGAAGTTTAGTCAAGACAATTTCTTGGCGAACTATAGGTACAATAGATACAATATTGATATCTTTCGTGATAACAGGATCTTTGGCTGCAGGAGCGGCTATTGGAGCAACTGAATTATTCACCAAAATGATTCTGTATTATTTCCATGAAAGAGCATGGAGCTGGTCAGATTGGGGTCTAGAAGACCTACCAATCGACTCAGTTTCAAGTTAGTGACACCAAGTCATTTGACTAGTTTAGACTCTCGATGATATCCATTAGGTATCTGATTAGAGAAAGACTGACTGCGAACAAGTATGGGTAGGTGAGAACCCGTTGTGGAAGCATACGAATTGCTGTTTTTGCACCTGCCCATGCAGTTATTAGAACAATGAGAGGTAAGGTGAGAATTAGTGTATCAAATTCAGAGATATCATTGGCTAAAGAAGGTTCGAACAATAGGTGAGAGATGATGGCGACGGGAACTACTCTCATTACGATGAGATAGGAGGTTCCGGCTGCTCTGTGTGGTTCAAGTCCAAGAATGATACGATTGAGCATTGTGAAAATTACTCCTCCTCCAATTCCAATCAATCCAGCAGACAAGCCTCCTGCTAAACATCCTAGTTTGTACTTGTAAAGTAGGACGCCATTCACAGAAAGATTTTCATCCTCTTCCCGAAAATTTGTTTGTTGTTCTTCGATCAGTTTCACTATTCCACGATAAATTACCAAACTCAGGAGTAAAATCGCTAGGAGCTTGATGACCTCTTCACCTAATTCTGCAATAATTTGGTCGGCGGCAAGGGCCCCGATTACAGCGCCACCGATGGCGACAATCCTACCTTTTCGTCCAACACCAGCAACCATGTATCCTCCTTCGTCATGGGCTATACGTGAACCGATGCTGACGAACCAAACTAGAATCAATGAACAGACGATGGAAAGTTGCAGATCCCATCCGAGAATGAAGTACAGAGTTGGTACGAATAGAAATCCTCCTCCGAGCCCTAAAGGGGCAAACATGAAGGCGGTTACCAGTATAATGGCGAGAGCGATAATTTCCTCCAATCACTCACTCCCTGGTATATACCAATGCTGTTTCTTTGGAGAAAGAGGCCGCTTCATCCAGAGGGGGCGGCGCTCACCTCGCGGATGAGTTTCACGCTCTTTGGCCCAATCATTCCAGCGTTTGTAGTACCCAAACGACTTTTTCCGATCTACCTCGATATCCCCGTAGTCTTCGTCTTCATTGGGGATTGAAAGGCGAACCTTCTGAAGCCAACAATGTGCTCCAGAGATTGGGTCGGGCTGAACTGCGTGGGTTATGTTTTGGTGAACTCCTCCATCTCTCCACCAGATGCGGTTTGTATCAGGGTCATCGGATTTCCAAGGCTCGACACCACTCACCGTCTTCATTCGCATTTTACCATCGCCTTTGTCTTCGATCGCAACTGTATTTGTCAAGAATCGATTGCCTCTGTCCTGTTCCCTTCTCCACCTTCCAATATGGTGGGAACAGCCGATAACTCCTGGCTTGATTCCTTCAGTAACCCAGACCTTATCGACAAACCAACCAATCTCGGTTTCGATTTTTAGTAAATCGCCCTCTGCCACACCGAGTTTTCTCGCATCCTTAGGGTGAATCCAAATCGGGTTTCTATGTGCAATTTCAACCAGCCATTTTGCGTTCGCAGATCGAGAGTGGATGTGTTGCGGGAGACGGAAATTAGGAAGCAGGCAGTATTCATCTTCTCCCGATAGATTGTCGGGATGAACGTGAGATTTCTGCCGATAATGAGGAATCGAATGTTCAGGATATCCAAATTCAATCATTGTCTCAGAATAGAATTCCTGTTTTCCACTCGGAGTAGGCCATCCTTCTGATTTGTGTTTCTCATAGGTCGATTCTTCAATCAGAAATGCTCCGTGTTTGCGCATGTAACCTAGGGCGTTGGTTCCTTCGATTTCAGCTGCTTGAGGAAGGCCTGGAACTCGCTCGAAGAGATATTGGTAATATTCGTCGACAGTTATTTTTTCTCCTTTTCGATAAGGACTCATGAAGTGCTCACGAATTCCCATTGTACCATCGTCAATACGCCAAGATAATTCGATCCAAAATTCGTCTTCTTCCCAAACTTCCCCTGGATTAATCTCGTGTGTGAATTCTACTTGACGACCCTCACGCCTAGCAAATTCTCGCAGAACGGGTTGCCTGAATGCAACCCACTTTCCCGCGGAGGTGGCGTAAGAGTTGACATCGTGTCGTTCAGATGCATGACCCATTGGAAGGACATAATCAGCAAAGAAAGCAGTCTCGTTCCAAGTTGGAGTTAAGGCAATGTGACAGCCTATTGCATCCTTATCTTCGAACATTTCAATCCACGAAAAGCCATCTGGATAGGTCCAGACCGGATTGAATACTCGGGTGAAATAGACATCCATAGTGCCTCGTCCATCTTTCACTAGATGTGGTAATATGTGACTCATCTCGTAATGTGCCAGCATATATTCAGGCGGAAAGTGTAGTTCGTTCCAGCCGTCTGGATTTGGAGGAACATCGAAAAGAGACGGCTTGAATTTCGACCAAGAATTGGGGCTCGTGCCTCCCACTGTGCCAACCGAGCCGGTCAGAACATTGAGGAAATGCAAGGTTCGACTTACCTGCCAGCCACCGAGATTGCCGATTGCTGCGCTTCGCCAAACGTGGGTGCAAAGTTGACTCCCCGCGTTTGCGACTACTTCACCCGCCTCAATTACTTGTTCGACGGGAATTTTACACTCGGAGGCAGCGAATTCGGGGGTATATTCGGCGTATTCTTCTATGAGCAATTCAATGAACCGATCAAAGTCTATTGACTCATTTGGGTGGACTGCTGACATCCACATATCCCAATTTACCTGAGTTTCCATGAACTGCCTATCATACAGGCCTCGTTCGAGAATCATCTTAGCCCAAGCGAGGAATAGGGCAGGTTCACTACCCGGCCATGTAGGCAACCAGTGGTCAGCCATCGCTGCGGTGTTGGATAGCCTAGGGTCGATGACAATCAGCTTGGCTCCATCCATCATCCCTTCGAGAATTCTCTGCGCATGGGGATTGAAGTAATGACCAGTTTCGAGGTGTGAAGAAGTCAGCAAGATAACCTTCGCATTGGCATGGTCGGGGCTCGGGCGGTCGTGCTGATGCCACAGTGCATAGCCGGTTCTTGCCCCCGCCGAGCAGATATTCGTGTGCGAATTATGTCCGTCTACTCCCCAGGCCTTGAGGACGCGGTTTGCATATCCTTCATGCCCCGGTCGTCCAACGTGGTAGACTACCTTGTCAACGCCCCCCCTCTTGAGGGACTCTCGTATCTTTGCAGCGATCTCATCGAGTGCCTCATCCCAACTAATCTGCTCCCACCCTCCTTCGCCTCGCTCTCCTACTCGGCGAAGTGGGTGCAAAATGCGCTCAGTGTCTTGAATTTGGTTGATTGTGGCTGGGCCCTTTGCACAATTCCTACCACGGCTGCCTGGATGGTGTGGATTTCCCTCAAACTTTGACACATGACCGGTTTCTTTGTCAACATAAGCTAACATTCCACATGCTGATTCACAATTGAAACAGGTTGTTGGAACGAGTGAGTAATTTTTCTCGATGCGAACTGGCCATGCATTGGCGTCGAGTTCCTTGAAATCGTGCCATTCTTCGGGAGAGGGGAATTTTCTCAATTCTTGTGAATTGCCATCAGCATGTTCTCGGTCTAGGTTCGGAATGATGCGCAATTTCTGCGCAAATTTTTCGATAAATGTCTCTGCCATCTCATTCACCTCAGTGCAGAGTCTCCAATTGTGGATCAATGACCGTACTATGTGCATGTTTACAGACAAGGAAAATCAGTATTCCAGCCACCGCCCAGTAGATGACTTCTGAGGAAATCAAAAATGCCATAGTCGCAATACCGAGAATCAGCATTTCGATTAGCATCTTTAATGCAAGGAAACGATCCTTGGACCAGTTCCTTCCACTCGCCTGGCCAAATAACCAAGCTGTGTAAACTCCGGTTAATGTTGCGAGTGGGATTCCGGCGATTGCTAGATATTCAAGATAAGTGGATTCTAAGTCAAAGAAGAGAACCGCACCACTGCAAGCTAATATTCCTCCAAAAGCCCCGAGAATATAGGCCCCCTTTACCAGCCAAGAATCCCAATTAGGTCTGAGCAAGACATACAGGAATCTCTCAGGTCGGTCAAGATCCTTCACCAACAGAATTCCTGTTATAACAAGGAATATGGTACAGCCAATTATGAGTTGCCACCAAAGCTCATCAGTCATCTCAAGTAAACCGGCAAACATAGCTAACATGGCTACTAAATATGCTCCTGATGCTATTGCTTTGGTGACGATATATGCAGAAACTTCCCAGCCCCAAAGTATGCCTTTGGAGGGCTGGTCATAACTTCTCTTCGGGCGCTCAGCCTGTTCATCTAGGCGCTCCATCACATCTCTGATTATTGCACGATCTCTGGGATTAGCAGCTCTTGCCTTCTTCTCCAGAGCTAATTGAACAATCATTGAATTAGTATCTGAGGCTCCTAACCTAGAATCTGCGTATTTTGCAAAATGTCCAACTCCCGCCGCCTGATCTGTCCAGAGGTATTCGCCAGAACGTTCGGTAGCGTGTGGATTCAGTATATCCTCACTAGTTTCAACATAGTAGACGTTTGGCTTAGCACCTGATTCAGGCTTTCGCACAGTCACCTCGTGTTCACTGACATAGTTCGAAATCGACGAGTTGGGGTCATCTAGGTCTCCTGAAATTATGGCTTCAACGGGACAAACTATGACACAGGATGGTTCGTAGGAATTTTCGATTCGATGGGTACAATAATTGCACTTGGCCGCCGTGCCTTTGTTTGGATCAATGTAGAGGGCATCGTAGGGGCAAGCCTGCATACAGGATTTACAGCCAATGCAGCGTTCGTCATCGAAATCCACGATTCCATCCTGACGGGTGAATAGTGCAGTTGTAGGACAGATTGTGGTGCATGGCGCATCCTCACAATGATTGCATCGATGGACACTGAATTCCCTAGTCACATCCGGGTAAGTCCCCTTCTCAATGTACTTGACATGGGTCCGATTGACACCAATCGGAACATCGTGTTCTGATTTACAAGCAACAGTGCAGGCATGACAGCCGATGCACTTGCGATTATCAATAACGAAGCCGAAATTTACCACACTATCTCCTCACTGGCCTGCGCCCAATGGATGGTTGGTTGACTGTTCACCCGATAATTATGCCCACGATTGCACCGCCTGCAAGCCATGCGCCGAGGGCAGAACCCAAATTGCCGAGTGCGGTAACAAGAAGCACTTTTCCAACACGATTTCGATAGAATACACTGTAATCTTGCAGGGCGAGAAACTCAGTTGCGTCACTTCCTGTTGGAGCGGCTATCTTCAGTTGAGTATATCCAGCGAACCAGCCGGCCGCCAAAGTGGGATTCAAGCTGGTAATCGGGCTCGCTATGGCTCCGACCAGAATGGAGAGTGGATGCCCTCTAGCCAATGCGACTCCCAAACCTGCCAGAATAGCATTGGCGGCTGTCCAATACCAAAGTGTATCTTTCAATGCCTCAGTTTCTCCATTCCAAACTAGGTACCCAACAACAGAAGTGAGGAAAATTGGAATCGCCCACATCACCACCTTTGGCCATATTGGTTTAGGTGGCTCAGAAGATAATTCGCTGAGTCGAGAGGTGGTTTCCATCGCAGGTTGTTTGAGATGTTCTATGACACCATTGATGTGACCTGCTCCTACAACAGCGAGCACCTTTCCTTTTCCCCTAACTTGTTGTATTCGACCAGCCAAGAAGACATCTCGCTCGTCGATGAGAACCTCGCCGGCACGTGGCGCTGCATCTCGAGCTTCTTCCAGCAGAGTGGTTAGCATATCAGAATCTTCTAGCAGGTCATCGAGTTCAAACTCCTCATCGTCATCTTCCCAGAGGAGTGCGTTCAGTACTCGCCATTTCTCTCGCAGCCCCATCTTTCTCCAAGCCCTTCGCAAAGTAATCACCACGTCTCTGTCGATTAGTGCGTGTTCAACTCCCTTCTCATCCGCGACCTCGATGGCCGCGAGTAATTCGGCTCCAGGTTTCTCGCCGGTTTCCACCCCCATACGTCGCTGTTGAGCAGCAAGGGCAGATTGTAGCAAAATCATTGAAGATCTACCATCGCTGATAATTTTCAATAGGTCATCATTGTCCAAATCATCCGGTTGTTGTAAAGAACGTAATCTAGATTTGCAGAGTTCCACGGCGACTAAATCAGGTTTCCATTCCTCAATTTGCTCTCGAACAAGGGCTACTGAGGCACTGCTGATGTGAGCGGTTCCGATGATACGTAATCGCTCATCGATATCGACTATGTTTTGGCCCATCAATTCACCTCAGTTTACCGCTCGCATGGCCGCGTAAAGGTCAGCATGTTCACGCACATCATGCACCCTGATGATGTCGACCCCTTTTGATGGAGCCATAGCCGCGATTCCAAGACTACCTGCTAATCTTTCATTGGAATCGGTTCGACCGAGTAAGTCTGCAAACATGCGTTTTCGACTTACCCCCCACATCAGAGGCATTTCTTGCCTTGGAACAATTTCTCTTCCGGCAGCAAGTAATGTTTCATTGTGCTCGAGTAATTTTCCAAATCCTATTCCGGGGTCCGCGATAATCATCTCCGGACCAACCCCTGCATCTAGAAGAGTCTGTGCAGACTGTTCTAGGCTATGCCGGACCTCAGAAACCACGTCTCCGTACTTTGGATCACTCTGCATATTTTCGGGTAACCCTCGCATGTGCATTAGGCAGACTGGGCATGCCGCCTCTGTAATCAATTCAAGCATACCAGGGTCGGATAAG
>Ga0310344_10001029_pt1 | contig 21551 bp, 16 predicted proteins | sample HC15DNA20200_MG_FD_203801 | JGI IMG/M metagenome (GOLD analysis project Ga0310344, IMG submission 203801) | Marine microbial communities from station ALOHA, North Pacific Subtropical Gyre - HC15-DNA-20-200_MG | ecosystem: Environmental > Aquatic > Marine > Oceanic | place: Pacific Ocean: North... | reverse complement strand
GCTGGAATAGGCTTCGTGCAGGATCCGATCATTTGCGCTGGCGACGGCGGCGGTCGGGCAATCGCCGAGCTGAGATTGGGTTATTTCGACGTAGGTTTCGAGATCGGCGGGAAGGGAAGATGGCATTGTTTTAGCTGATTATCTGTCATCCCGGTAATGTGTAGGCCGGGATCCATTTTCTCGCTAAGTCAAAATGGCCCCCGGCCGAGGAACATGCCGGGGTGACATTCTGTTTTGTTCGTTGGACTACACCAATCGGCGTTCGTAGTCAGAAACCTCGGGTTCGGGAACCCCGAACAGTTGACGTCGATTGTGATCTGCCAGGATCAGCGATTGTACGTGCGCAGAGAAGTCGCTGAACTCGTACTGGGTCTTCATCCAGGAGTGGATGTAGGAATATTCGAGCACCTTGCGAGGGATGTCGCTGCGGTTGTGAAATCGAGCGTGCCAGGTGAATCCGTTCATCAGGACGGCGTCGCCGGCCTCGGCGACCATCTTTACTTGATGCGGCATGTCTTCGTGGTCGTCGAGATCGGGTAGGGGATGGCCCATCTCGTAGCGATGGCTTCCCGGGACGCAGGCCAGACACGCGCCAGTCTCTGGCACCGTTTCGAGGTAGGTGAACAGTTTAGTCATAATGATCGATTCAGGAAGATTGATGCCGCCAATCTCGGACAGGTCGCAATGCCAGCCCGATCCGGTATCGGAGTGCGGCTTGATCAGTCCCCCTCGTCCATAGCGAAGCTGCGCGTCCTCGCCCACGACCGCACGCACGACAGGAAGCAAGGCTGGATGGTCGACCATATCGACGAAAACATCATCCTGATTTAAAATGTCGCCGAGTGCGTCGTTCTCTTGAGCCCGATCGAACGCGTCCTGTACGCGCTTCAGTTCGCCGCTCTTCAGCGCACCACGAATGATGACATAGCCTTGGGCGTCGTACTGATCTCTGGCCTGTGATGGAGTCATCGGAAATCGCGCCTTTCCGTGTCGTCTGTCCGCGGCGGCCTCATTTGTTTGGTTTCACGCCCTGTCCGACCACCTTGAGCTCGGAGAATTTCCGCTCGGGCAGGCCGTGTGAACTTGGATAGCCCTCGACGCTGCGCGACCAGTATCCGGTGGCCCGGCTCAGGTCGGGGCCTATGCCGAAGAGCTGGCTGAGGTTATGTGAGGCGGCGATGGCGCCTTGCGCATCCGATTGCAGGGCGGGTAACGCCTGGCGCATCCAGCAGTGGTTGTACACATAGGTCAGGGATCGGCGGGTGCCCGTCGCATTCGGCAGACGAGCTTGCCAGATATTGGCGTGTAGAAGGAGGACTGTGCCGGGGGCTGCGTTCAGCCTTACGGCGTGGGGCATCTCCTCGATGCGATCGACATCGGGAATCGAAAGTTCCGACCGGAAGCGATGGCTGCCGGGGACGACGGCCACGCAAGCGTCGTCGTCCGCCGTTGGATCGAGATGGAGGACGGTCACGACCCCGACCGTCGAGAGAGGATGATGCACGCCGAGCATCGAGGCGGTCGCGCGATGCCACCCGCATCCAGAGTCACCCGGAACGATCAGACTGCCGGTGATGGACCGCAGTTGGACGACGTCGCCGATGATCCGATGTACGTGAGGGAAAAAACCAGCGTGCTGGGACAAGTGGATGAAGATGGAATCGTGATTTGGGAGTTCTGAGAGATCGGGCGCGGCGTCGAATGCTCTGCGGGCTTCATCCAGTTCGGACCCTGGGAGGGCTTTTTCCAGTATCAGGTAGCCCCGGGCCTCGAAGTCGATTCTTTGTTGGTCGGTCATTGCGGATCAATCCGGCTGTTGTCCAGTTCGCAGGTCAAGTAGTACAGGCGTTGCTCCCGACCGGAGGGCGGTCCTACCTGACGTGAAACAACCACCTCTCCCGTTCTCCCTGTCTCTCCTCCCCCCGTCCAGTCACTTCCAGTCGTCGAAGGGGTTGTGATCTGTTGTAAGCGGAATGTTGACCCGTGCCCCGGACATATGCGAGGCGTGAGCGGCCATCGCCCAGTCGATGTGGCGACGCGCGTGACGACCTTCGAGGAGCTCGAACTCGGGCTCGCGACCTTCGATACGGTCGATCAGGGACTTTGCCATACGGTGGTGGCCACTGACCCATTTATGATCGTCCGGGGGCGGCTCGCTGGGAACGACTTCCCAGCGATCATCGTTGAGGAGGCGCGGTGAGACGCGAGGGTGGTAGTAGATGTCGGGCTGGTTACTCATCGGACCGGGCAGCGAGATTGTGCCCTCCGTGCCGTGGATGTCGATCCGGTAGGGATGCTCGGGGTCGTGGTCGCCTTCGTAGGCCTCGAAGTCAGCGGCGAAGTCCTCGAACTGGTAGTAGGCGCGGATGCCGTCGCCGGCGACGAGCCCCATCCCCTCGACACCTGGTTTGAGGTCGGCGGGGGTCGCGTCACGACCGTTGACGCTCACGTGCGCGTGGCACCATTGAGGCGCGCCCCAGACCTGATCGAGAAAATCGAAGAAGTGCGGATACAGGTCGAGGAACATCTGGTCGCCGCCGTGGTCGCCGTTCCGGCCGCGGATCCGGGCGAGACGGGGCTCGCCGATCTTTCCGTCCTTGATGAGCGGGATGGCGACGTGCTGGATGGGTGGGTGACCGCGCCACGGACAAGCGAGAATGAGGAGCTTACCTTTCGCCTCGAGCGCGTCAGCCATCTGGTCGGCTTCGGCCGGGGTCGCGCAGAGGGGCTTCTCGATGTAGACGTGGGTGTCGTACTCCGCGGCCGTGGTAACGAGCTCGAAATGATCTCCGATTTCGCGGGTTGCGATGCAGGCGATGTCCGGCCGCAGCTTGTCGAGCATTTCGCGATAGTCGGCGAACGACTCGGGAGCGCCCGTTTTCGCGGTGGCGCTGGCACGGCCTTCGTCGTCGGGATCTGCAAGGCCGACGATCTGGGCGCCCTCGACACCGACGAAGGCCATATCCAGGTGATGACCGTAGCGACCACGATTCGTGTTTCCAATGATGACGACTCGCTGCATTCGTAGCTCCTGCGATAATCGATTGCGAAAGTGGCGTGACTATTCTCTGGTGATGGAACGACCCAAGAGCGTCAGGTTGGGGTCGAGGACTTCCTTGTTCAGGACCTTGCCGTGCTCGTCGTGATGCTGGAAGACGGCCTGAGGGAAGTCGTGGACCCGTTGGACGGTGACCGAGAGGAATCCGCCGACCGGGTTGACATACTTGATCATACTCAAGTCCGCGTTATTGATCATCGTCGAGTGAACGTCTGTCATCGCGCCGGATCCGTATTCGAGAACGCCGGTACGGGTGTCCTTCGACGAGAATTGCCAATGACGGTCCCCACAGATGACAACGACGTTGTGCTTGGCGAGAAAGTCGCGAATGATGTCTCCCTCGTACTTGAAATTCGGATTAGCGTGGTTGTCGAACTTGCTGATGTGTTCCGGACCGACGATGGTCGAAGGGCTGATCAGGATCTTGAACGTGGCATCCGACGCAGCCACGCTTTTCTTGAACCAGGCCATCTGCTCTTTACCCCAGATGGTTTTTTCAGGTCCGTCGGGCATCGGGTTGGGGCTGCGGTAGTCTCGCCCTTCGGAAAACCAGACCTGCAGATCTCGGCCCCAGCGCGTGGTACGGTAGGTCTTCGGAGATATCGGAAGATGTTCGCGGAAGACTTGCTGGCCGTCGGCGAGCGTGAAGTTGGCCATCCGGTTTTCCTGTCCCGGCCAGCAGTCGTTCTGCCACGTGTCGTGATCGTCCCGTATGAAGTAGCTGATGGTGCGGTTGTGGAAGTCCAACAGTCGTGGAAGGGCGTGCATTCGCTGCCATCGGAATCGGGCAAGGTCGATGTGGGTGGCGTAAGGATGCGTGTGGTCGTAGTAGACAGCGTCGCCCGTGTGCACAAAGAAGTCGGGATCCAGCTCCGACATCGCCGGATAGACATTGTTGCCGTCAGGGTGATCCATTGTCTTCCACCGGGTGCACGACACGACGGTGAACGAAACCTGCGCAGGGTCATTCCTGGGAGGCGCGGTAGAAAAGTGACTCTCGACGGACGCGGTGATCTCATCCTCGGAACCACGGCCGTCGACTCTGAAGTCGTAGGTCGTTCCTGGCTCGAGGCCCTTTAATTTGAAGTGATGCGTGAAGTCCAGGTCCTCGTTCACGGGCTCCCATTCGGTCACCTTCTCGTCGCCCGTTCCCCTCGGTCCATAGGTCAGCCGGACGGCACCGGCTGCTCCCGGAACGGCATTGACCATATCCCCCAGGGTTTTGCCCTCCGGTACCTGACCCCAATAGGGGTCGGAGCTCGAGTGATTGGGCATTTCCGCGCGAGCCACGACCTGGCCGAGCAGGAAGGGGACGCCGTTCAGGTTCCGCTGAGGGTTTCGGGTCAGGCGGGACCAGATGATGGTGGTGGTGCTGGTGACCTCGCCGATCTTGATCCCATTCGCCATATAGGGCTGGGATTGAATGCTCGAAGCAGATGTGCAGATTAACACCGCAGCCAGGATGCTTTTCATTTCGATCTCACCTCTTCATCGTTTATTGGCCAACACCCAGACATCTTTGAAGAATCCCTGACGCCTCTCGGAGAGGCCGCCAATTACCGTCGGGTTCATACAGGGCTTGGGCTCGTGGAATCGTACGGACTGGTGGTTGTAGGCCATCAGGATCGCACACCGGGGATTGCCTTCGTGCGTCCAGGACGAACCGGTGTGGCGGACCCCTTCGGAGAACACGACGAGGCTTCCCGGCGGACATCCGTAAGTCTCCCAGACTCCGGACTCGGGATCGTCCGCTTCTTCGGGCCAGGTCTGCGTTTGAGTGGAAGTCAGGTTGGCCTTGTGCGATCCGGGAACCAGGCAGGTGCCGCCCTTTCCCTTCACCACCTCGTTGAGCTCCCACACAATCCTTGTCATACCGGCGTAGATTCGTCCGCTGTGGAATCGATACGACAGAGAGGGATCGAGGTTTGTTCCTCCGACGTGGGGACGCCAATGTTCCGCATCGTCGCCCGCTTTTCGTTGAGACACGAAGACGCTCTCGAGTCTGATGCGCCCGGGGTCCGGGTCGATGAGTGTCTGGAGGATGCCCATCACGCGGGGATGATCGATCAGGAACTCGGCGGGGCCGGCCATCGGTGCGCGATGGTGTTCAGGGAGGCTCTCGGGATCGTTCGTGTACGCTTTTACGTGATTGCGAACGGTCTCGCTTTCATCCTCGGACAGGACGCCCGGGATGACGAGGAAGCCTTTGAGGTCGAACAGGAATTGCTCGTAGTCGGTCATTGCGAGGGGGGATGAGCAGGACTCTTCGATGGAGACGCTGTCGGAGGGGCGTGTGGCTACGGACACGGCGCAAACCTCTGCGTGATGCGGGTCCCGGGCCCGTCCCTACGGCCCGGGTGGTTAGGACCAGAGATAGACTTCGGGATCGTCTTCCGAATACCCGATAAACGAGGCAAGTACGCATCGAGGATTTTTCCCTTCAATGAAGGGTACCTCGTGAATGGTTTCGGAATAGAAGAAGTAGAGGTCACCGGGCTCGAGATGGACCTGGACACGTTCGATGCCTGTTTCCTCGGCGTATTCCCGGAACCGTTTTTCGGTGAGCGGCTTCTCAAAAGCGGGACACATCGGCGCTCGATACAGCACGCCTTCCCCGGTGTCGCCGCGCTGCTCGCTGTTCTGGAAACACATTACGGCCGCATACTGATGTCTGAAGCGGGAGACGGAGAAGTTGTAGCGCTTCGATCGCTTCGAGACGGAATCGTAGTGCGGAGTATGGCCGGCTCCATAGTAATAGGTCCTGAAGATCGAGGGACCGTAGAGTCGACCGTCGGGATCGCGGGCGACCATCACCTGCTTTTCGGGGATCAGCCTCTGAAGCGATTCGTAGAGAGTGGCAACGGGATCCTCGTAGCCTTCGAACAGCGTATTGAAGAGCTCGTGCGTGCCTTGCGAATGTGCATAGAACGTCTCTGGATCGTTGGCGTGCTTGCCGAGGCTGGTGCCGATGTCTACGCGATGCAACGTTCGCTCGCCGACCTCGCGAGGGTCGTAGAGATGCCCGCGCTCGTAGAAACGCTCCATTAGGGCTTCGCAATGTGCTGACGGAAAGGCGTTACGAATGATAACGCAGGGGATCTCGCTGTTGCGCATTGCCTCGAGGGGATCTGAAACCTGTTCCAGGATTTCGTCGATGGTCCCTTCGACGGGTGACCAGGCTGTAGTCTGGGACATCTGCCTTCTACCTCAACTGTTGAATTCGAGAGTGGACGCGTTACTCCCTCCAGAAGGCGTAGAGGCTGGCTTCTGATAGGGAGAAACGAAGTCGGACGGTCTTGCCAGAGAGCGATCCAATGTCGTCCTGGCCGGGCCACGAAACACGCAGTTCGATACCGTCCTCTCTGATTGGCTCGCTCGTGTAACCCTCGATAGGATGTAACGCTTCGTCCAGAATCTCAACGAATATCTCACCGCCCGTAGCGTCTGCATTGAGGACCAGGTTCTGGCCGCCGAGAGTGAGGGGTTTTGTGAGCAGCGAGCCCCGCTTTTTCGCGTCCAGGGAGACGAATCCATCTTTTCTCAACTCCCTGACGTAAATGCCGGCGTGAGTGTCTTCGATCCAGTCGGCACGCTCCGTGGGTGACAGTGACGATGGGTCGCGGGGTGTTCCGTCGGTCCAGATGTCGTGCTGGGGTACGCGCCGCTTCATCCCTTCGTAGTAAAAGCGCAAATGGTCGCCCATATCGATGGGGACGTTGGTCGGCTGCAATTGCAGACGATCGTAGTTTCCGGCGCGACCGTTCGTGAGGGGGGAGGGGCCGATGAAGGCTTCACGGTCTCCCAGTCGTTCCCACGTCTCGAGATCCCGGGTCATCCCCAGCTGCAGAAGGTGGAATCCGTCGGCGTTGCGTTTGGACGGCAGGGATTGGCCCGTCGGATAGTAGATCATCAGGATGCCGATGTAGACATCCTCGTAGGGGAAGAGACCGATGTTGTAACATTCGGCCCGCCAAACCGGAGTGGGGTAGTCCGACGGACGCGTGAAGCCAAGGGCCGGATCCGGTTCGACAAGGAGAGGCATCGCGAGCGAGGGATTGGCGATCCGTTTCCGGATGACGTCGATCGCTTCGAGCTGATCCTGTTCGTCGGTCCCGAACAGGTGCTTGAGGGGGGACCAGTTTACGTAATCCTGGCTGGTGGAGAGATTGTAGGTCCGACCGTACGTGCCCTCATACTTGAGCAGCGCCATAAACCGTCGCCGTTCCCGATCGTAGGTGAGCGTTCCCGCGTCGCCGGATGGGAGGAGGGGCGTGTCGACTTTTTCCCAGTGATAGCCGTCAGGACTCGTGACGGGATGATGGCCGCCATCCAGCTTGAGCAGACCCTTGTAACGACGCCGGTCGTCTTCATCATCCGGGTCGTGGACGACGTGCCAGAGCCGGTAGTCGCCGGGGGTTGGATACCAGTTGGTGTCCTTGCCTTCGAACTGGACGAGGCCGAGGTCCGGCTTCTCCCAGTTCAGCCCGTCATCGGAGACGGCGATGCCGTAGGCTTTCCCGACCATTCCTCTGTTTCGGCCGGGGACACCACGCGCCTCGTAGATCATCCGATACCGGTTCTCTTCCGGGATCCACATCGGGGCGGAGGCGGTGGTAATGTCGGTTCCGTCGGAAGGACGGTCTGCTTTGAGTACAAGCCGACGGTTGCCGGGCTTGTGCATCGTCCGCGTAAGGCCGATCGATTCTTCGACGATGTGATCGTCAATAAGGAGATGTTTTGGCATAGGAAATCAGGGAATGGTGTTTTGAATCAGTAATCGAAGGAATATCGTCCACGCCGGGAGGCGGCTCCTACCCTTGTGGAATCGTTGGCTAACACAGTTCGCCGCTCCCCTCGCCTGGGCTCGGGACAGGCTCCGGCGGCTCCCACTGGAAGACGTTCGCGCAATTCAGCGCCACACCTGCTCGCCCTCACGCCTGCTCAATCCACCACAACCAAACTCCCCCACCAGTCTTCGTTCGGCTGCCAGTCGGGATCGAGATAGCCGGCGTGCTGGTCCTCCAGCTCCTCCATAAACTCGTGGCCGAGGTGGTGCAGCCGCTCGGATTCTTTGTCAGCGTCATACTCGGGGTCAGGAATCGGCAGCTTCGCGCCGGTTTCGACAAGCCAGGCGTCCAGGCGCTCGCGCATCGCTGCGGCGACGTCTGAGTGTTGGGAAGCGAGGTCGATCTGTTCGCCTGGATCAGAGGCGAGGTCGTAGAGTTCATCTCGGCCGTCCTCGTAATAATGGATGACCTTCCAGTTCTGGCGACGCATCATCGCGGCGGGTTCACCCCCCTGATTTCCGTAATGGGGGTAGTGCCAGAAGAGGTCCCTCGATTCGATGTCGGGGTCGGATTCCTCGCGCAACAGGCGAACGAGACTCATTCCGTCGACAACCTGTTTCTCGGGCACTTCGATATCGGCCAACTCGAGGAAAGTGCTGTAGTAATCGATGCCCGACACAGGGATGTCGCAGGTCGATCCTGGACGTGTGACGCCTGGGGCCTTGACGTAGAACGGCTCCCGGATCCCGCCTTCCCACTGGCGCCCCTTCCCGCCCCGTAAGGGAAGGTTCGAGGTCGCGTAGGCGTCGCCGGAGGAGACCCCTCCGTTGTCCGAAGTGAAGCATACGACCGTGTTATCGGTAAGGCCGAGACGGTCGATCGTTTCAAGGACGATGCCGACCGCGTCGTCCATCGCTTCGATCATTCCACCGTAGATCGGGCAATCCTGGACCTGCCTCACGGGAAGGTTGCGGTCCATCACGAATCGGTCCTTCGCGCCGTTTCGCTGTGCCACGGCCTTTTCGCGGTATTTGGACCAGCGATCCAGGCTGGTCTGGATCGGACCGTGGACAGAGTAAAACGAGAGGTAGGCGAAGAACGGTTCCGCGTGGTGATCGTGAATAAACCGGGCGGTTTCTGTTCCGAGGCGGATGGGCAGGGACTCGCCAGGGGGCCCCGGATCGAGTTTAGGGTTTTCCCACGGCGCGAAATAGCCGCCCGCCGGGCTTCCGACGCGCCATCCACCCTTGTTGATTTCGAACCCGAAGTCCTCGGGGTCCTGACCCGTGTCCCCCAGATGCCACTTCCCGGCGAAGAACGTTCGGTAGCCAGCGCGTTGGAACGCTTCTGCGATCGTGATCTCGTCGCGACGCAGGCCGTGTTCGTAGTCGGGGGGGAGCAGTTTGTTGAACCGTTCGCGCTCCCGCCAGGCTTTACCGGAGGCTGCGCCGATCCAATCGGTGATGCCGTGACGCGGAGGAACCTTGCCGGTCAGGATGCTCGCGCGAGACGGGCTGCAGACCTGGCACGCAGCGTATCCCTGCGTGAAACGCATTCCCTCGTTCGCGATACGATCGATGTTCGGACTCTCGTAGAGCGCGCTTCCCTCGACGCCTAGATCGCGCCAACCGAGATCGTCCGCTAGGATGAAGAGGAAGTTAGGGCTGGGCATCGGTGGAAACCGAGAGGCTTCTGAGTGGACGAAGGACTTTGTGTCGGCCGGCGGCCGGCTGCCGGCAGCCGACTGTTGCATCAGAATTCATCGTATGGGTAGAGCTTCCGCCCCAGGTTCTTAAACGCCAGCTTCCCTCCGGTCGGGTTGTGCACGCTGGGCTCCGCGACGGAGAAAATCTGTCCCGCCCACGATTCGTAGCCGGCTCGGAAGTGGGCTGCAGATTTGACGCCGATGTAGCGCATCTTCTTCGGGTCGAGGCCGAGGGTTCTGGAGAAGGCGGTGCAGAAAGGTTGCTCGCGGACGGTCACGAGGAGGACGTGGATGCCGTTCTGCTCGATGTGCGCGGATGGACCCATATGGCCCCCCAGACCGGCGTACATCGGACCGTCGTAGTTGAACTCGCCGTCCGAAAGGGCGATCACCTCGACGTCCATCGGTACGGGCTGTCCCTGGAGAGGTGTGGATTTTGCACCGATGTCGAGGCTCAGCCGAGCGCCCACCCCCGCGTCCTGGCATTGTTGGACGGCCTCTGGATCGACGATGTAGAGCACGCAGGCGTCTTGGAGGCCCGCGTCCACGAAAGCCTTGAGCATTCCCGTGCTGTCTCCGGGCGAGCCTCCACCCGTGTTGTCGTCACGGTCAGCGAAGATCACGGGGTAGTTCCCGTCGGCTTCGGCGAGTCGAAGGGCTTCGGCCGTGGACGGTCGATCGAGCTGCCAGTCCTCACGACGTTCGAAGATCCATTCTCCTAGTTCGTTCGCGCACGCCTGAGCCAGTTCCTGGTCGTTGTCGGTGACGACATAGACGGACGCTCCCATATCGGGGATGTCGGCGAGGGGGTAACAGGTTGCGATGGAGCCGCAAACAACACCAGGCCGGGACTCGACTTCGTGCAGGTAGTCAATCGCGTCCTTCATCGGCGGGTGGGCGGTGACCTGGTTCATTCCCCAGACCATTGGGATCTGGTGGAGCGCCATCGTCGGTTTGATTCCTTCCGTCAGGATGCGATGAATGACATCCGCACATTCCCGGCCGCGGGCTGCCATATCGACTTCGGGATAGGTTTCACGCCCGATGAGGACGTCTGCCTGTTCCACCATTCGATGTGACACGTTGGAATGGATGTCGAGCTGGGCGACAATGGGAAGGTCCGGGCCCACGCGGTCGCGGACGGCGGCGAGAATATGCCCCTCCCCATCGGGCACACCCTCCGCCACCATCGCGCCGTGCAGTTCGAGCAGGACGCCGTCGATCTCACCCGCCGAGGCGATGCCATCGACAAGGGAATTGACGATGGTATCGAAGTCGGAGCGGGGAAGCGGCGCGCTGGGAAAGGCTTCCCAGAACGAAGTCGGGACGAGCTCGAATCCGTGTGCATCGGCCCCTTCGATGAATCCGCCGATGGGCGAATTCACGCCGCGCCAATTGTCCAGAATCTCCTGACCGTGCAGATACCCCTGGCGCTCTTTGGCACTTGCGATCGTCGTGGGCACCGTCGTGAACGTGCTGGTCTCGTGAAGGATACCGCCGGTTGCGATTCTCATAGGAGCCTCAGGTCGTTACCAGGGGGAATGACTCTTGATCGGGTTTCTGCGCAGGCGGATTTCCGATTAAGAATTAACGATTTCCGAGTGGGGAAGGAACCGACTTCTCCCATTCGGAGCTTCTTGATCGTCAATCGTCAATCCGTTTCTGAGCGGATGTTGATCTACCGTGCCGTCTTAAGCCTCTGCAACCCAGTGGCTGAAGAGGGGCTTCACGTCTTCCGGCAGATTCTCGTAGATATTCTTCGGTACAAGCGGCTGGTCGTTATCGGCGAGCCCTGTTCGTTTGCCGAGCACTTTCCGCTCGAGCGAATCGCACAGGACTCGAGTGTTGAGCCACCAGGGCGCGTAGCGCACGACGACCGAGACGCGTGGGTCGCTCGTGGTGTTTGCTGCGGTCGAGTGCCACATTCGACTGTCCAACACGAGGACGCTTCCCGCATCTCCACAGGCGTTGATCTCGCCCGGGTAGGGCGCCGACGGATCCACGCCGATGTCGCACGTGGGATTGTTCGGCTCCCGATGACTTCCGGGGACGATGAGGGTTCCGCCGTTTTCCTCGGAGAAGGGAGACAGCATCCAGAGCGTGGTGATGTGCATCGGGACGTCCGGATAGGGCGCCTCGACGTGCCCGGCGTTATTCTGATTGAAGGGCCAGTCGGCGTGCCAGGTGCCTCGGGGGTTCTCCGGCATATTGATGGTCGCGGTGGTGAATGAGATCTTGATGTGCGGGCCGAGGATGCCCTGGACCGGCTCGATGACCCGTCGATCGGCGAGATAGGGTGCGAGCGCCTGGTTGAACGCGATGAAACCGCCGACGTGCCCGATGCCCATCTTGCGGGCACGTTCGGTTCCGTGTTCGTCGGTCGAGGCCTGAATCTGCCGTTTCAGGTCCTCGATGTGCGCTTCGGGGACGACGTTTTCGACGACGGTCCAGCCGTCTTCCTTCAGGCGCGTGATATGATCGGAGGCGTTCATTTGGGTATCAGGCGTAGAGCGCGGCGAGCAGAGCTTTGATGTAGCCGATGGAATAGGCCGCTCCCTGGCTGACCTCTTCCGTGTCGCCGTCGATTTGGAAAATGTGATCGGGATTGATGCAGCCGTCGAAACCCACTTTATGCAAGGCTTCGAGGATGTGAAACATATTCATATCCCCGTCGTCGAGATGGACCTCTTCGTATCCGCCAGAGGTCGCGAAGCTGCCACGCACGTTGCGGAAATGGACCATAAAGATCCGGCCCTTCCGGCCGTAGTGATTGATTTCCTGAAGAACGAGGGGCTCGCTCCCGGCTTCTGCCCGTGTGCCGATACAATAGAGGAAGCCGACGTTAGGACTGGGGAAGGCGTCGATGATTCGGTGAAAACCCAGGCCCCCAAATGGTGAATCGGGCAGAGGATTGTCCGATGGGTGCATCGCCAGCTTGAGGTCATACTCTTCGGCGACGGGGACGAGGCGTGCATACAGATCGACGAAGTGCTGCCACCAGTTATCGAGTTGCTCCTTGGTCGGCGGCCTCCCGGTTGTATGGTCCCACACGTGCACCCTTTTGGCCCGGAGGTCCTCGGGGGTGAGGCTCGCCAGGCCTTCGGGGGTGACGTGACCAAGCGTGTAGCCGGATCCGAGCATTCCCGCACGGTGGACGGATCTGTAGTGCGTGGCGAGATGGTTGAAGGTGTCGCCCTCACAGCGTTGCCGCGCGATGGGGACACCGGCTTCGCCGAAGACCCGCAGGGCATTGACCGAGTTCTCAACGTACCGTTCGGCGCCCTCCCGGTCGAGAAAGTAATCCTCGCCCACATCGGGGAGCGTGAGGCGGTTCAGCCTCAGTCCCCAGGAGTGCACCCGCTGCTTGATGTCGAGAAGGCTGTCGAGATCGGGAAACCCCTGCTCCTGGACCCCGGGGAGATTGGTTGCCTCCCCGATGTCGACGCAATCCACCCCCAGCTGGCTGTAGCGTCGGAGGAGGGAAGGACTGGGATCGGGACCGATCCCCATCGTTACACGCATCATCTGCAGCACCCCATTGAACACTGAAGATTGAAAGGTCTTGTCGGATCTAACTCGCTGGCTTGGTGACGTGCGCGAGGCCGTCTCCGACGCGTACGTTGTGCATCCTCCGCAGCATAATAACGACGCCGTCCGTTCCCGCACAGATTTCCTTTAGGGTGTTGCCAAACAGGTCGCGGATCGTTCCGATTCGCTGACCGGCCTCCACCTCGTCGAGCAGTTCGACCTCCGCCCGGAAGTAGCCGGCGACCGGAGCCAGAGTCGCCTCGTCCATATTTCCGTCGCCGACGAGATGATGCGTCATCGAACGGGGAGCCGGGTCCCCTTCGATCATTCCCATCCACTTCGCGACGTTCAAGACACCCTCGTAGAAACAGTCGACGTCGTCGGCTCTGGCGAAGCCACCCCCGGCCGCCTCCGTGTAGACACAGGGAACACCGTGATCGACGGCCGCACTGAGTGAACGGCCGGGTGCGAGTGAGGGATGACCCCACAGGACAGGAGCGCCGAAAGCGCGGGCCCCGTCGAAAGACTTCTGACCCAGCGGAGTGTCCTGGTGGATGTACCCGACCAGGGTAGGGATGTCATAGCCCATCCCGCCACTGTGGAGGTCGACAAAGAAATCCGCGTGGGCAAGGACATCATCCGTGAGCCGTTGTGCGATTCGTTCGGTGATGCTGCCCTCGGCGTTGCCGGGGAAGACACGGGCGAGGTTCAGATGATCGACAGGGCTGCTTCGGGTGATCGTTTCGTAAGCGGGAACGTTGCACACGGGGATCGCGAACAGGGTACCCTTCAACAAGCTCGGGTCGAGACTCGCATACACGCGAGGGATCGCTTCGACGCCCTCGTACTCGTCACCGTGTACCCCTGCGAAGACGACGAGCACAGGGCCGTCCGACTGCCCGGTGACGTAGAGATACGGGAGTCGCCACTGGCCGCCGTCGGGCCTGCCGGCGATGTCGATCCAGCCGGTGGATTTTTCACCACGTGGGAGGTTGGGGATGTCGATCAATTTGAAGACTCCGCGGTATTCGATGTAAGACATTTAACATCGGAGAGATGCGAGATGTTGCCCCTCTCTGATATCGGATTTCAAAACTCGGATATCTGATGTCGCTTCTGCGTTTCTCAGGCGAGCGGGTGCGTGATCAGCCCCAGCTCCTCGATCGGTCCTCTGATTCGGTCGACTTCTTCTTCGGTGGCCGTAACCATCGGGGGACGCAGGAACCTGGACGCGACGCCGTTCAGCTCGAGGGTCGCTCGCCACAGTGCCTGGAACCCGCCGTCGACATTCGATGCCAGCGCCTCGAAGGGTTTCTCGATCTGTCGGATGATGCTCGAGGCTTTCTCGACGTCAGATCGCTGAACAGCATCCCAGTAGTCTCGAGCTACGTGCGGGGCGAACGAAGAGAAGTAGCAGAAGAAGGCGGGTCGCCACGGCCACTGCGTGAAGTTCCTCCAGAGCCCGCCGCCGGTCATAAACTTCCAGGCATCGCCGTACTTCTGCATCGTGTCGGGCGCGTAATCCAGGGCGCCGTCTTCCTTGAAGCAGCAGATGTTGTCCATATCGACGATCGCGTCGAGGATCTCGTGGGGCGGCCAGCCGACGAGCATCACGGGCATCACCCGGGCGACGGCGCGATAGTGCTCGACCTTTCCCCCCGGACGGGCGTGGTCGGACGGCAAGACCATCAGGACGTCCACACCCAGGTCCTTGCAGAAGTGGGCGAATTCGACGGCTTTCGCGTTCGACCATCTGCGTGTGGCCGCGACGGTGAGGGCCCGGCCCTTGACCTGGTCGATCAGGCAGCGGGTGAGTTCGGCGACCTCTTCGTCGGAGAGATGGTCGAACTGGCTGTCGCCATAGGTGAGAAGGCTGACCTCGCTTCCTCCAGCGATGCCGACGTCGATGATGTTGCGAACGCCATCGATGTCGATGTCGCCGTTCGCCAGAAAGGGCGTGGGAATCGAGTTGACGGGGCCGTCGAGCCGATCCTTGATTGTCTGGGGTTGGGTTTGTGCCATCCGCTTTCGCTTCCTCCCGATCGGGGCCAATATGCTCCAGAACGATCGCAAGTTCCACCTCTCATTCTTCCCGAATCGGGAAACCTCCTGGGGCCGCATTTGACCCGGCGTGCGGTCCTGATCGGTCTTGGGCTTTCTGTCGTCATCAGCGTCTGGCCCGCCTACTCGAGTATGATCGTCCGGTCCTCCCGGGCGGACTACGCTCACCTCTCGGTCGCCTTTCTCGTTCCGTTCGTTCTACTCCTTCTGTTCAACCTGCTTGCAGGTCGTCGGGGCGGGGGACTGTCCTCGCCTGAACTGTTGACGATCTGCTGTATGGGGACGGTTGCCGCGAACACCCAGGGAGAGTGGCTCTCGGGTTACTGGCTCGGGACGATCGCATCTCCGACGTATTTCGCGACCTCCGAGAACCGGTGGGAGGAGTTGCTGCTGGCGTATCTCCCCTCGTGGGCGATCGTGAGCGATCTGGATGCGACGACCGGTTTCTACGAAGGTCTGCCGGATGGGCGCAGCATCCCCTGGGCGGCCTGGTCGCCGTCTCTGGTCTGGTGGAGCGGGTTCTTTGCCTCTCTGCTTGTTGCGAACTTCTGCGTGATGGTGATCCTCCGGAAGCAGTGGATGGAGCACGAACGGCTCGCCTTTCCGATTGCGACCGCGCTCCTGCAAATGACGGGCACCGGGCGCACGACAACGACGTTCCGTGCGCTCGTGAAATCCCGGCTCTTTCAAATCGGTCTGTTTTCGGTGCTGGGCGTTTTCGCGTGGAACACCGTCACGTGGTTCGTGACCGCCATCCCACCGCTACCGGTGATGACACGAAATGTGCTCGTCGTGGCTCGCGGGTTTCCGTCCGCGTTGATCGTGATCCATCCAATGACGATGGCCTTCGCGTATTTCACGAAGTCTGATGTGCTGCTCAGCCTGTGGGTTTTCCAGATTTTCTCGTTCGTCCAGGCAGGCCTTTTCAACCGGGTGGGTTTCAGCATCGGGGGTTCCGATCCCTGGGGTTCGTTCGATGCCTCGACGGGATGGCAGAGCTTCGGGGGAATGATTGTCTATGTGGGCTGGGGCCTGTGGATTGCGAGAGATCATTTGAAGGCCGTCGTGCGGCAAGCGTGGACGGGGGAGCGGAGCATCGACGACTCGGGAGAGCTGATGTCGTATCGATCCGCACTCTGGTTGCTCGCGGGTTCTGTGGTCTATCTGGTGTTCTGGCTACGCGGAACGGGAATGGACTGGGGGCCGTTGCTGGCATTCTGGTTCGGCACCGCCGTTCTGTATATCGGTCTGGCCAGGATCATCGTCGAGAGCGGGCTGGTCATCCTTCGAGGCCCGATCACGGCCCAGGCCTTTACGTGGCATCTGGTGGGGATCGGCGGTGTCGGGCCAACGAGCGCGGCCGTCCTGGGTCTGACGTATACGTTTTTCTGCGACGGCAAGACGCTCGGAATGACCGCACTCGCCAACGTGACCCGACTCGGACACGAGATGGACATCCGGGGGCGTCGCAAGCTGGTCCCGGTGGTGTTGTCGGGTGTCCTGATCGGGACGGCGGCGGTGGTCGTGTTCACGCTCTACGAAGGCTATCACGCGTTCGGAAGTTTCAATTTCGGAGTTACGACGTTCACGGGTTCGGCCAACGGACCGGCCGGCGTCTGGCAGATCAGCGCGAACAGAATTCAGCAGGGCACTTCGGGTACCGACTGGAACCGGCTGATGTTCCTGGGGATTGGCGGTCTTTTTACCGCACTGGTGCTTTACCTGAGAGTCCAGATCCCGACCTTCCCGATTTCGCCGGTTGGCTTCGCGATCTCGTCATCGGGCGTTCTGCAGAGCAGCCTGCTGTCGATCCTGCTGGTCTGGGCGATCAAGACCATCGTCCTTAGGATGGGGGGGCTGGAGCGTTACCGAAGGATCGCTCCGCTGTTTCTGGGAATGCTGATCGGACACGCGATGGGTCTGGCCCTCGGCGTCGTCGTGGACACGATCTGGTTCCACGGAAACGGTCACAGTATTAACCGGTGGTAGGGGGTACTCCAGTGCCTGGGAGGAAGTGGGGAAAATGGCGGCGTGAGCGGCGGAACGGGGGATGGGGGGACGAGGGGAGCCCGCCTTCGCTGAAGCTACGGCGCGGCAGGCGGGTGTGGCGATGGCTTCGCGCTATCCGTGGTAGAATTGGTTTAGGGCCCGGCCTCCGGAACGGATTGGTGACTGAGGAAATTCTTTGACGAAACGTGCACTCATCATCGGGCTCGTGATGGCGGTGTGGGTCAGTCTGTGGCCTGCCTATTCGAGTATGATTGTGCGCTCCTCTCGGGCGGATTTCGCGCATCTCTCCGTGGCGTTTCTGATTCCGTTCGTCTGCCTGCTCGGGTTCAACCTGTTCCTGGATCGTAAGGGGCGGGCGCTGCGTTCGTCGGAATTGCTGGGGATCTGCTGTATCGGGATGCTGGCGTCGAATATGCAGGGGGAGTGGCTTGCTGGCTACTTCCTGGGCACGATTTCCTCACCGACGTATTTCGCGACGCCAGAAAACCGATGGGAGGAACTGCTGCTGACGAACGTCCCGCCGTGGACGATCGTCTCCGGCCTGCACAGCACGACGGGATTCTACGAAGGACTGTTGTCGGGCGATCGCTTCCCCTGGCTGGACTGGCTCCGCCCGTTGCTTTCGTGGGGAAGCCTGCTCGCAGCGATTCTGACCGCCAACCTCTGCACGATGGTGATTCTTCGGAAACAGTGGATGGAGCACGAGAAGCTCACGTTTCCGATCGCTGTCGCGCTGCTCGAGCTGACGGGCACGTCGAACGCACGAAGCACAGTCGCCGGTCTCGTACGGTCACGGCTGTTTCAGATGGGCTTTCTCGTCGTGTTCGTGCTTTTCTGCTGGAACATCGCGTCGTGGTTCTATCCCGTGATCCCCCAGGTTCCGATTATGAAGCGGCTGGACGTTTACGTCTGGCAGAGCCTGCCGCCGCTCTGGATCGTGCTGCATCCGATGTCGATGACGTTCGCCTACTTCACGAAGTCGGACGTTCTCCTGAGCATCTGGGTGTTCCAGCTTCTGGCCTTCGGGCAGGCGGCGGTATTCGACCGGATCGGATTTACGATCGGTGAATCGGATCGCTGGTCATCGCTCAAGCCCGCCATCGGCTGGCAGAGCTTTGGCGGGATGATTCTGTTCGTGGGGTGGGGCCTGTGGATGGCGCGATCCCATCTGGGCGAGGTGTGGAAGAGGGCGGTGGGGAAGCGGTCGGAGGTGGACGATTCGGGTGAACTGCTGTCCTACAGGACCTCGGTATGGCTGCTGATCGGGTCCGTGATCTTCGCGATCCTGTTTCTCCGGTCTACGGGGATGGGGTGGGGGCCCACCCTGGCGTTCTGGTTCGCCACGACGGTGCTCTACATCGGTCTCGCTCGGATCATCGTGGAGAGCGGTCTCGTGTTCCTGAGGGGTCCGATCACGGCCCAGATCTTCGCCTGGCACTTGTTCGGGATCACGGGGATGGGTCCGCAGAGCGCGGCTGCGTTGACGCTGACCTACACGTTCTTCTGCGATGCGAAAACGTTCGGGATGACGACGTTCGCCCACATCCCTCGTCTGACTGCGGCGATGGATCTGAAGGGCAGACGCCTGGTGGCTCCGGGGGTCCTCCTGGGCGCCCTGCTGGGTGCGGGCTCGGTGATCGCGTTCATTCTCTACAAGGGCTATTACACGATTGGCGCTTACAACTTCGGTGTGGTGAGCTTCAATGGATCGATCAACAGCGCGATCGGACTGTGGCAGACGAGCGCGAGCCGGATCATCGAGGGTACGGGCGGCACCGATTGGAAACGACTTCAGTTTCTGGGGATCGGGGGGGCGGTGACGGGCTTCCTGCTCTACCTGCGGTATCGCTTTCCCGGGTTTCCCATCCACCCGATCGGATTCACGATCTCCTCGTCGGAGATTCTGCGCAGCAATCTGTTCACGATCTTCACGGTCTGGTTGGTGAAGACGATCCTGCTCGGCCTGGGCGGGCTGGACCGCTACCATCGAACCGTGCCGCTGTTCCTGGGGATGCTGGTGGGGCATCTCGCAGGCCTGGGATTGGGTGTGATTGTGGACTTCTTCTGGTTCCACGGGGAAGGACATCCGTTGAATCGATGGTAGGACGGTGTTTCCCGGGCGCCTGGGGGAGAGGGTGGCTGGCGGTGGCGAGGAGCTGAGCGGGGGATCGGGAGACAGCGAGAGCGGGAGTGGCGACGGCTTCGCGACTAGCGTTTAGATGAAGGGTAGGACCGGCCTCCTGGCCGGGATAAACAGGCACCTAATTGTGGCCCCGGGGCCACTTTTAAGACGAGCACTAGCCACCCCCGCTCCGCTCTTCTACGGATTCTCCGCGGCTTTGATCAACGCCTTGATGTAGCCGGCAGTGTAGGCTCGTTGCCGATGTCCCCACGGGGTGTCCTGGTCGGATTTCGGGACGTGGTCGGGGCAGAAGATGCCATCGTAACCCGCCTCTTTGTAGACCTTCATCGCCTTCCACATATCTACTTCGCCATCGTCGATGTAGGCTTCCTCGAACTTTAAAAAGCCGCCTCGGATGTTGCGGAAGTGGACCATCGAGATGCGGTTACGTTCGGCGAAGTACCGAATGACGTCGAAGATCTCCTCGCCGGGATTCTCGAGCATCTCGGAGACCGTGCCCTGGCAGAAGTTGAGCGTGTGATACGGGCTGCTGGCGATGTCGATGAAACGCTTCAGTCCGGCGACGTTGCCGAGGACTCGATCTACACCCATCACGCCGATTCCGGGGGGCACGGGGGCGTCGTGCTGATGACAGGCCATCCGCACGCCCGAAGACTCTGCGACGGGGATAACTCGATCTAGAAAGTAGGTGATTCGTTCCCACATCATCTCGGCGTCCACGCGGCCGGCGGACGTCATCGGGGCGTCCTTGATCAGGTCGTAGTCGAAGGCGCGGACGGTGACGTCGCCTCGAGCGGGTGTTCTGCCGGTGGTGAGGACACCGAGCAGGGTGAGGTTGTACTTGAGGCAGGGAATCCCGACTTCGCCGGCGATGCGGACGCACTCGCAGATGTTGTCGATCTCTCGATCCCGTTCGGGCGTCCCGAGCATTATGTTCGGGCTGTCGCCGGGCGTCTGGGGATTCCACTTTCGGAGCGGGAGAGGTACGACCTGGAGCTTGATGTCGTGGGAAGCGACAAAGTCGTTGAACCGGCTGAGTGACTCGTGCGTCCAGCGGGACATCCCTTCGGGAATGACGTCGCTGGTTTTCACGCCGACGATGTGATCGACACCGACCTGACGGGCGAATTTCAGGTTGTCGGACGAGATGTCGGACATCTGGAATGCAACGTTCATAGAGTGAAACCACCAAGACACGAAGACACGAAGAGAACCACAGGACGAAGGCGCCCGTTAAGAGTGCCCCAGCTCGCTCACTCGTGCCTGGGACCGGATTCGCCTAACGTTTCGGACCAGGACATTTCAGGGAGGCGCTGCCAGTTGAACTGCTCGGGCGCGTCGACGTTTTCCGACCACCGGACGACGAGGTCCATTTCGGCCCGGCGCTCCTGAACCCGGCGCGCGACGTGGTCGGGGTCCCAGCCGTCGAGCACGCGGGCGGTCAGGTCGCTGACGGTCTGGCGACAATCAGGATCGGATGCACGATCCGATTCCTCAAGCGGGTCCTCTCGGAGGTTGAACAGCTGCAGTGGTTGCTGGTGATGGTAGATGAGCTTCCACTCATCCTGACGGATCATCCGCTGGGTAATACCCTCGTAGAGACAGTACTCGGAGAACGTGACGTCTTCCCAATCTGTAGATGGGTCCTTGAAAAGGCCGAGGGCACTTCGTCCCGGTGAATGGGGAATCGAGGGTGCCCCCATCGCGTCGAGCATCGTAGCGCCCAGGTCGAGGGCGGACATCACACGGTCGCACGTCTGGCCTTCGGGGAGAACGCCCGGCCAAGAGAGAAGGGTCGGGACCCGCGCGGACTCTTCATAGAAGGTTCGTTTCATCCACAGGTCGTGATCGCCCGCGTGGTCCCCGTGGTCGGAACTGTAGATGATGAGGGTGTTTTCAGCGAGATCGTTGGCCTCGAGAGCGGTCAGGATCTTGCCGATCATCTGGTCCATTTCATCGACTAGGGCCCAGTAGGCGGCCCGGCCTCTGAGGATCCACTCGTCGGGGAGCGTCTCGTCCAGTCTGCCGTGCTCGCGCCACCACTTCAGGAAAGGGTGCAGGTCATCGTCGAAGGCCTCGCGAACACGAGGCATCGAGATGTTCTCGCGATACTGTTCGTAGATCGGGCGGCGCGCGAGGTAGGGATGGTGAGGGAGCATAAAGCCGACGGACAGGCTGAAGGGTTTGTCCATCAGGCCGGCGCGTTTTCGGACGCCCAGATGATCCAGGAAGCTGACGGTGGCTGCGGTGACGTCCTCG
>Ga0310344_10001028_pt1 | contig 21555 bp, 15 predicted proteins | sample HC15DNA20200_MG_FD_203801 | JGI IMG/M metagenome (GOLD analysis project Ga0310344, IMG submission 203801) | Marine microbial communities from station ALOHA, North Pacific Subtropical Gyre - HC15-DNA-20-200_MG | ecosystem: Environmental > Aquatic > Marine > Oceanic | place: Pacific Ocean: North... | reverse complement strand
CGTTCTTCTGGGTGCAGTTGCCCAATTTCAAGGCCCGGCAGGCGGATCCGAACCGGGTCACGTCGTGGGCGGTGATGCGGGAGAGCATGCAGCAGGTGTTGAAACAGCCGGCCACCGGAATGGCCGTGACGATCGACGTGGGGGAGGCTCGTGACATCCATCCGAAGAACAAGCAGGATGTCGGCCACCGCCTGGCCCAGGTGGCGCTGGCGGCGGCATACAAGAAGGAACTGGTCGCGATGGGTCCGTTGATGCGGTCGGTGACGATCGAGGATTCCCGCGTCCGGGTTCAGTTTGACCACGTGGGAGAGAAGCTGGTCGTGCGGGGCAAGCAGCAGCTGGTCAAGGGGTTTGCTCTGGCCGGTCCTGACAAGGTGTTCCATCCGGCTGTGGCGCGGGTCAAAGACAACACCGTCGTGGTGGAGTCGAAAGAGGTCCCCGACCCGATCGCCGTACGGTACGCATTTGCCGACAACCCGGATGTCAATCTCTACAACTCCGATGGAATTCCCGCGGCCCCGTTCCGGACCGATGACTGGGAACCGGACGCGGGACCCTGACCGGGTCGCTGTGGGCCACTGGACAAAAACGTGACGCCTGACGAACCCTACCTGCTGCGGTTGAGCAATCGGTTGGCGACCGGCCTGTTGTCGATGGCCCCGGAACGCAGGGACCGTCATCGCGGGTTCCTGTTGGCCCAGCAATTGCCCGACGGGGGGTTTCGTGGTCGCGAGGGCGATTCGGACCTCTACTACACCAGCTTCGCCGTCCGCGGCCTGTCGATGCTCGGCGGGCTGGGTGAGGCCGAGTGTGAGAGCATTGGCCGTTACGTGCTGGCTTGCCGCTCGCAGGAACTCTCGGTCATCGATCTCGTCAGCTGGCTCTACAGTGGGCTGGTCGTGCAGTTGGCCGGGGGCCCCGATCCGTTGTCGGGAGCTCCCGAGACGTTCGTCGATGAGATCGCCGAGTCGCTGGAGAGCACCCGGACGGCTGATGGGGGTTATGCCCGAACAACCGAGGGAGCGGCCGGCAGCACCTACCACTCGTTCATGGTTGCCCTGGCCTACGAGTTGCTGGGCCGGACGGTGCCCGAACCGAACCGGATGATCCAGTTCGTGTACGACCGCCAGCGTGACGACGGTGGCTTCGTCGAGATTTCCCCGATGAAGCGGAGTGGAACCAACCCCACCGCGGCGGCGGTGGCGTTGCTGGTGATGCTCGGCGGGATGGACGATGAACTCCGGGACGATGTCGGCGAATTCCTGGGCATCGTCAAGGGAGACGAGGGCGGTTTCCTGGCCAACACGCGAATCCCTTTCAGCGACGGACTCTCGACGTTCACCGGGCTGTTGACCGTACAGGACCTGGAATTGGAGGGGGTGTTGCGGCCCGAGAGGGCCGAGGCGTTCATTGCCGGCGAGCTGGAGTTTCCGACCGGCGGGTTTCGCGGCGCGGCGTGGGACACCCAGGCCGATGTCGAGTACACCTTCTACGGGCTGGGGACGCTGGCGCTGCTGTGTCGCTGATTACCTAGAAGAACAGCCGCAGTTGCCCCGAGGTCGGTGTGGGGGGGCGAAAGGCATCCCCCGAGAGCGGTGGGAGCCGCTGGTCGAGCCCATGCCGTGCGGCGAAGACCTCGAAGGTGCTGCGAATCTGTTCGGCCAGGGGCCCCGTGCCTCGCATCCGTCGCCCGAACTGCGTGTCGCTGAGTTGGCCGTCGCGCACACTGCGGATCCGTCCGAGCACGCGTTCGGCCGCATCGGGCAGGGTACGGGAGACCCAGTCGACGAACACCGTTTCGACGGCCAACGGTAATCTGAGCATCTGCCACGACGCGGAACGGGCTCCGGCGTCGGCGGCGGCTTTGAGGATTGCGGGGACCTCGCTGTCGGTCAGGCCCGGGATGATCGGTGCCAGCATCACCCGAACGGGGATGCCGGCTTCCGAGAGCGTGGCGATCGTCCGCAGCCGCGCCTCGGGGGAGCTGGTGCGGGGTTCGAGTTTTCGAGCGAGGCCGGCGTCGAGGGTGGTGAGGCTGAGTGAAACGCTGACGGCGGCATGTTGGTTGAGTTGTTCGAGCAGATCGAGGTCGCGGACCAGCATCGCGTTCTTGGTGATCAGGCCGATCGGTTGCCGTGCCTCGGCAGCGACCTCCAGGCATCCTCGCGTCAGTTTCAGCGTGCGTTCGATGGGCTGGTAACAGTCGGTGACGCCCGAGAAGGCGATCGTGGCCGGCTCCCATCCGGGTCGGTTCAACCAGTCACGGAACAGGTCGGCAGCCTGGTGCTTGACGACGATGCGGGTCTCGAAGTCGAGTCCCGCATCGAATCCGAGAAACTCGTGGCTGGGACGGGCGTAGCAATAGGCACAGCCGTGTTCGCAACCCCGATAGGGATTGAGGCTGTAGGTGAAGGGAATGTCGGGGCTGTCGTTGCGGCTGACGATCGAGCGGGACGAGTCGGCGAGGAATTCGGTGCGGGGACCCCGTTGAGAGTCCGGTTCGCCGGATCCGTCACCGGCCGCAGCTTCGGCTTCGGGGTTGGGAACCACCTCGAGGGGAACGAAGCGGTTTTGCGGTCGCAGATCGGTGCCCCGGCCTCGGGGCGGTCCGGGGGCGGGGTGGTTCACGGCGTTGTCTCGCGGACGGACGAACTGGTCGCTGCGGAAGAGAAGCCCGGAGCTGGTTGGGTTGTACCCGATGCCGGAGTGCGGTCAATGGTCTTGGGAACGCAGGGGGTTGACTCGGCTGGAGCGATCCGGGTAGATTTTCGGGCAGGAATGGTCCGCTGGAGGTGGACCGGAACGTTTTGCAGAAAACGGGAGAAAACGGAGTTTCCCACACCGCTTTTGACGCTCACGACAACTCCGATCGATGGGCCCTTGTGGTTTTGTGCCGCGTGGCTGGTTGGTCGTTGCGGGTGAGGCGTGGCATGGGGGCATGAGGCTCGATGCTGATCCGCCAAGACGGCGCAGCGCTGAGGGTTGATGCCCCGGCCAAGCTGAACCTGTTCCTGGAAGTCCTGGGTAAGCGAGAGGATGGGTTTCATGAGTTGGAAACACTCATGCTCACGATCTCGCTGCATGACACTCTGCGTTTCACGGAGGAACCCACACCAGAGATTCGGCTGCGTTGTCATGGCCGGGGTGTCGTCGGCGGGACGGTGCCTTCAGGTGATGACAATCTCGTCGTCCGTGCGGCTCGGCTTTTGCAGGAGCATTCGGGCACCTCTCGGGGTGTGACGATTGACCTGTGGAAGCGGATCCCGGTGTCGGCGGGCCTGGCGGGTGGATCGACCGATGCGGCGGCCACCTTGGTGGCGCTCGACCGGCTGTGGGAGCTGGGCCTGGCGGCCGAGGAGCTGCTGACGCTGGCTGCTCGTTTGGGCAGCGACGTGTCTTTTTTCGTTCGAGGTATTCCGGCGGCAATCTGTCGGGGCCGCGGCGAGAAGATTCACCCGGTCGAACGGCCGTTGGGGGTGCCGGTTGTCGTTTCGCGTCCGGCCAGCGGATTGTCCACGGCCGAGGTCTACCGGCATTGCCAGGTCAGCTCTCGTCCCCTGTCGGTCCAGCCGCTGGTTGATTCGCTGGCCGACGGTCGGCTGACCGCCGCTTCGAGGTTTCTCCACAACTCTTTGCAACAGACTGCGACAACCCTGAATTCGGAGGTCACTGACCTGATCACTCGATTGGATCGTCAGCCCGTGGTGGCGTCGGCGATGACCGGCAGTGGGACGGCCTGTTTCGGGCTGTGTTCCAGCGACCGGTTGGCCCGGCGCATCTCCAGGCGGTTGTGCGGCACGGGAGTGCCGTGGGCAACGGCGGTGCGGGCGGGAGTGTGAGTGAGGCTCGACACGACATGAGCAGGCAGGTGATCACCGGACGGAGGGGAAGCTGAGGAGTAGCGACAAGGAGGACAACAGTGGAGATCACGGAAGTTCGCATCAAACTCATGGCCGATCCGCACGAGCGTCTTCTGGCGTTCTGCTCGGTCACCTTTGATCAGTGTTTTGTCATCCGGGACCTGAAGATCATTCAGGGAACCAAGGGGGCCTTCGTGGCCATGCCCTCGCGGAAGCTCACCGATCGGTGCCCGCAGTGCAACATGAAGAACCACCTCCGGAGTGTCTTCTGCAACCAGTGTGGAGCGAAGCTCTGCGACGAGCGTGCCATCAAGGGAGACGACGGCCGTGCCAAGCTCTACGCGGACATCGCTCACCCGATCAACTCGTCTTGCCGCGAGATGATCCAGACCCGGGTGATCGAGGCGTACGCTGACGAGCAGGTCAAGGCGACCGAAGCCGGTTACGTCTGCACCTATGACGATTACGACGAGGACCGTTACGCGACGCTGGCTGACGGCATGCCGGCAATCGCGGGACGGATTGAACCGGCCGCCGAAACGCCGGCCGGACCTCATGTCCCCCAGGAATCTCCCGCGGCAGAGGCGATCGACGGGGATCCGCCCGAGTTCGGGGCGGGGGTGTTGTAGCGCAGCGGTCAGGCGAAATACTGGACCGCGTTGCGGAATATGGCCAGCCCGTCCCCGTCTCCGGAAAGCCCCAGCCTGGTCCAGCGGGGGTGCTGGGTGGCGTGCAGAAATCGTTCGGGGTGAGGCATCAGTCCGAGTACCCGGCCGCTGGGGTCACCGAGTCCGGCGATGTTGGCGGTTGAACCGTTGGGATTGTGTGGTTCCGGCAGCAATGGATCGCTCGCGGAGGGAGTGGTGTCCGAATTGCCGGAGACCTGTCCGTCGTGCGGACGATGCCGGTAGCACAGGCCGACCTGGTCGTTGGCGAACCAGCCGGACAACACCTCCGGGTCACGGGGCACCAGCCGTCCCTCGGCATGAGCGATCGGCAGATCGAGTTCGTCGAGACCCTGCAGGAAGACGTTGTTGGTCGACACGATCTTGAGCCGGACCCAGCGAGCGGTGTACTTGCCGTTGGTGTTCCAGGTCAGGGTGGCGTCAGGCGATTGGTTCTTGGTTTCGGTGGCCCACGCCTCCGCACCCCCGGGCAGGATCCCCGCTTTCAGCAGCACCTGGAACCCGTTGCAGATGCCCAGCGCCAGCTTGTCTTCGGACAGGAACCGCCCGATGGTCTCCGAGAGCTGTCCCCGCAACTGGCTCGAAAAAATCACTCCGGCACCGATGTCATCGCCGTAGCTGAATCCTCCCGGAATGCACAGCACCTGGTAGTCATCGAGCAGTCCGGGAGACTCGAGCACCCGGAACAGGTGCACCCGGTCGGTGTTGGCACCGCACGAGGAAAAGGCGTGCGCGGTTTCCACGTCGCAGTTGGTGCCCGGGGCACGCAGCACACACACGCGGGGAGTTGCCATGAGAGTCATCCCGTTTCCTGCCGGGGACGCAATTCGGCAGCGATGCTACCGGCGGCTCCCGGGAAAGGGAAGTCAGCAGCCCACGGGTTTCCCTGTTCGAGCGTCTCGGTTTAGGATCGGGCAATGTGAGAAGTGACCGGTGAGACTTGGTCACGGTGAGCCTGACAATCGGAGGTGTGTGGATGTCACGGACACGAGTTCTGGTGTTGTGGCTGGTCGTTGGTTTGACGGTCGGACGTCCCGGTCCGGAGGCGTCGGCCGGAGAGATCGCTGACGATCTGTCCGCGGTCGCCCGGACGGGGCCGGGTGGTCGCGGCTCGGTTGCCGCACGAAAGGCCACCGATCGGCTGTCCCGCAATGGCCTGGAGTTGCTGCCCCGGTTGCTGGAGGCGATGGACACCGACAACATCGTGGCCGCCAACTGGTATCGGACCGTCTATGAGCGGATCACCCGACGGGAACTCGCCCGGGATCCAGTTCCCGACTTTCCCGTTTCGTTGCTCAAGACCTACGTCGCCAACCCGAAGCGGCAGGGCCGTGTCCGGCGGCTGGTGCTGGACCTGGTCGAGCGACTGGAACCGGGCACCACCGACTCGCTGATCCCGAGTCTGTTGTCGGATCCCGAATTCCGGGACGATGCGGTTGCCGCCGCGCTGGTCCGGGGCGATCGGGCCAGGAAGGCCGGGCGAACCCGGGAGGCTTCCGGCGAGTACCGCAAGGCGTTCCAGGCCGCACGGAATTCGGGCCAGATCGGTACCGCCGCCGACCGGCTCAAGGCGGTTGGCCAGGAGGTCAGCGTTGTGACCCACATGGGTTTTGTCACCAACTGGTTTCTGCTGGGCCCGTTTGATGCTCCCGGCACCACCGGGTTTGAGCTGGTGTTGCCGCCGGAAAAACAGGTCAAGACCACCGTGAACCTGGCGGCGACCTATGCCGGGAAGGGCGGTGGACGCATCAAGTGGACGCGACACCAATCGGGTGATCGTTTCGGCCAGTCGAATCTCAACGCGGCGATTGCGGCCGTGAAAGAGGCGGTCGGATACGCCTACACCGAGGTGATCTCGCCCCGCAAGCAGTCGGTCCAGATTCGCTGCGGGGCCGACGACAACATCACCATCTGGCTCAACGGCAAGCGGGTTCTCCGTCGGCTCCAGTGGCTCAACGGTACGCGACTGGATCGGTTCCGCGCCGCCGTGACGCTGAAGAAGGGCCGCAACCGGATGTTGGTGAAGGTCTGCCAGGGACCGCAACACAAGAACCCCGCGGTGCCCAATAACTGGTCGCTGCAGTTGCGTTTCTGTGACGCCGCCGGTGGCAGCGTGGGTGTGACCAGCGGTTTGCCGGAGGTTGCCAGGAAGAACGCCGCGGTTTCGAGGGAGTCGAGTCGATGAGGAACACGAACATGAAGCGGTCATGGAATGGGATGGTTGGCCAGGCTCTGGTGCTGGCCTCGGCCATCGTGGCGGTCACCTGCGAGGAGTCGTGTGCGGAGAACTGGCCGGGATGGCGGGGCCCGGACCGCAACGGCGTCAGCCGTGACACCGGGGTGCCGTTGAATTGGTCGGCTGATTCCAACGTCGCCTGGAAAACGCCCCTGCCCGGATCGGGGATTTCCAATCCGATCATCTTCGATGACAGGGTGTTTGTGACCGCCTCGGACGGCAAGAACCTGGCCAACCTGCACGTGATCTGCCTGTCACGTGACAGCGGACAGATTCACTGGCACCAGCGGCTGTGGGGAACGGCACCGACGAGGTACCACGGGAACAAGAGCAGCATGGCGAGTCCGTCGCCGGTGACTGACGGCCGACACGTCTGGGCCTTTTTCGGTACCGGAGACGTGTTCTGTTTCGAATCGGCCAGTGGCCAGTTGATCTGGCATCGGTCACTCGCGGGGGAATACGGGGTGATCGAGAACCGGTTTGCGACATCGAGTTCACCGTTGCTGTACCGGGATACGATCCTGCTGCAGGTGGACCACTACGGTGACAGTTACCTGGTGGCCCTGGACCGCAAGACCGGGTCCAACCGCTGGAAGGTCGATCGCCCGGGTCGCTGGTTGTCGTGGAGCTCACCGCAGTTGATCCGCCTGAAAGGCGGACGTGACGAATTCATCGTCTGCGGATCCCAGCGGGTCGAGTCGTTCGATCCCGGGACGGGCCGTGCGTTGTGGACGGCCGGCGAGATGCGTCGTGAGTGCATCCCGACGCCGCTGTTCATCAACGGCAGGTTGTACGTGGTCAGCGGCCCGAGTGGCCCGTCAATGCGGATTCGTCCCGGCGGGTCCGGAGATGTGACCAAGACTCACGTCGAATGGAAGAACCCGCGAGGGTCGCCGTTTGTGCCCTCGGCAATCGTAGTCGGCAAGCGGTACTACCTGGTGACCGACAGCGGAATCGCGACCTGCCTGGACACCGAGACAGGCAAGCAGGTGTGGCAGAAGCGGTTCGGTGGTGGCTTTACCGCCTCGCCGGTCGCCGCCGGTGACCGGATTTACTGGGTCAACGAATCGGGAGTGACGCTGGTGATTCGCGGGGGAGGTGACCGTTACGAGGAACTGGCCAGGAACGCGATCGGTGAGAGTGTCTTCGCGTCTCCGGCGATCTCTCAGGATCGATTCTTTCTGAGGACCACTCGCCACTTGGTTTGCCTGAAGGGAGCCACGGGGAAGTCACCGTGACGGAACCAAGTCGTCTAGGCCCGTTTCGTCCACCGCACTACAATCCCGCGCGACCAGCCGGTCGTGAACGTGGCGGTGCTGGAGGGCGGGATGCGACGACGCGTGATCGAGTGGCCGATCCGATTGCTGGTGTTGGGCTCGCTGCTGCTGCCCGGTTGCCTGGTCAACCAGAATACCCGCATGCCTCAACCGAGGCCCCGGCATCCCAGGGCCGAACGCCGCAGTTTCGAGTTCCACGATCCGTTTCCCAGTGCCGAGTTGGGTCCGGTGGGAGGCCCGCGTCCGCCGGGAATGACGCAACCGCGAACCGAAGCCCGACGGGCGATGGAGCAGCGGGCCGCTCATGGTGGCACGCGACCCCGTCCCTTCTGGTTGCCGTCCTGGCCGAACGTGGCCCCGGGAACGAGTCCCCAGCCGGTGCTGCCCCAGGTGGTTCCCGACTGATCGCGGTGCTGGTCCGTACGCTGGGCTGGACCCTCGACTGCTGACCGGCTGAACCGATTCCGACCGAATTACCTGTTGCGTGCAAACAACGAACGCCGCAGCAGGGAGACACGGCGGAGGTCTTCGAACCGTTGCCTTTGACCGGCGTCCTGGATCATGGAGTAGAGGATCACGTTGACCCCGATGCGGACGGCGTCGCGGGTGACGTATCCGGCGCAGGCGACCGAGGATTGTCGCTGGAGGGCACAACTGAGGTCGTATCGGCTGTAGATCACGACGTAGCGGCCGTCGACTCTCAGGCCTTCCAGGAATGGTTCTCCCTCGCGGACCTCGGTGGCCAACGCCTTGGCTCCTCCTGCTCCGGCGGGGACGACCCGCCGCTTGACCTTGCGGATGTCGTGTCCGATCTCCAGCCGGAACAGCTCGTGGTCGACCGGGACCCGTTCGAGCCTGGCGTCGGGGTAGAGCTGCCCGACCATCCGACGGAAGCTGCTGTCGAAGGGCCTGGATCCGCAGATGGCGTCAGCGAACAGCAGGCCGCCGTTGTCCAGGTACCGTCGCAGCTGCTTGGTTTCCCCCGCGGAGAGATCAAAGCGGTTGCGACCGTGCATGAAGACGACGGGATAGCGAAACAGGGCGGGGTCGGTAGCGGGGAGTTCGATCGGGCGGGTGGAGGCGGTGCGAGGGAAGCTGCGGTTGACGGCCAGCAGCAGGTTGCGGACGGCCAGCGGCGCGTCATTGTAGCCTCCGGAGTGGCGCAGCTTGGGGACCTTCAGCAGACCGCGGGCCACGCGGTCCTCGGCTCCGCCCTGTTCTGCCAGGCTCTGTTGGTCGAGCTTGTTGGGGGGCTCGCGGCCGGTGGCGTAGGCGATCACGTTCACGCCGATCTTCATCGCCCGGATGATCATCGTCTTCAACCCCAGCGGCCGATCCGGTGGGTCCTGTTTCATCCACTTGTTCCAGAGGCACGAGAGGTCCTCGGGGGTGAAGATGATCACCGTGCGGCATCCGAAGTCGACCCCGTAGAGCTTGACGCTCTCGGGATCGGTGAACAGGTACTCGCTGCGGTAGACCGGGTGGCTGGGAGGCAGCGGTTTGAGCTCGGCTTCGCCGCCGGGGTAGAGCCGCTTGACGAGCTCGAACATGCCGTCGTGAAAGCCGGCGCCGTTGCAGCAGTTGACCGCGAACAGGAAGCCGCCCTGGTCGAGGTATTTCCTGAGCATGCCGACCTGTGGGTCGTTGAGTTGCGGGACGTCACGACCACTCATCATCTGCACCGATCCCTGCAGCAGGTCGCGGACCCCGGTTGTGCCCTGAAGGCGGTTGATGTCGACGACCTGCCAGGTCATCAGCTTGGGCCACTTGGGCAGCCCGGTGATGTGTTCGACGAGATTGCGGGCGTCGTCGCGGTGATGATTCCAGTCGGCGTCATTGCCGAACTGCAACTTGTTGACCAGGACAGGTGAGAGTCCCTTGGAGAGGAACAGCAACGCGAAGCTGGTGGCGATCACCTCGTCGCTCTCGATTCCCGCCGATCTCCAGCTCCCCTCCCGCTGGTTTTGCCCGTTGGTCAGGAACAGGGCGCCCTCCCGGTACCAGTCGTGGTTGCCGAAAAAGCGTCGTCCGGAGAGCCGTCCGGCCCGTTCCATGCCATAGAGGTAGTACAGCAGCCAACTGCGGCCTCCCGGGTTGCTGCCGACCGAGAAGTGCCGTCCCATCCACGACAGGGCGCGTTCGAGTTGTCGGTCTTCGGTGACCGCTTCACAGCAGCGGGGGCGTCCATCGGGGTGGAGATCCTTCTCGTCACGGAGCATGGCACTGGTGATCTGCAGCGTGGCGATGCCGGCGACGGTCATGCTGCCGCTGCTGCCCAGATCGCCGCCTCCCCCGGTGTAGGACCAGCCCCCGTCACCGTTCTGGAACCTCAGCCAGTGTTTCCGTGTTTTCTCCCACACCCTGCGATCGACCAGGGCCCCGGAGTAGGCGGCATCACGGAGTCCGAGGATGGCGAACTGGCCGTTGCTGCGGTCCCCGCCCCCTCCGCCGCCGGGGCGGAACGAGTAGTCCCACAACCCGGCGTTGGGTCCGGCGCCGATCTGTCCCTTCTGGAGCAGGTCGGCGAGTGTCTGGATCCGTCCCCGGTCCCGGCGACCATCCTTGGCGGTGGCCAGGGCGCTGATCTTCAGAGCCACCCCGTAGGTTTCGCTCGGTTCGGAGTACGGTCCCCTCAGGAACTCCAGGGCTCGCTGCACCGGTTCGTCTTCGAGGGTCATCCCCGAGTTCAGCAGGGCCAGCAACACGAGGCTGGTGACTCCAGCGTTGTTCTGGCGTCGGACTCGAGACGTCCACTTGCCGTCGGGGTTCTGTATTCCCAGCAGGAATTTTCGGGCGCGGTCGATCGAACGGAGCACCGTTTCAGCCGTCAACTCGGCCGCGGTCGCCGGCGGCGGGAGGACAGTCAGCGAGACGAGCAGCAGCGAGACGGAGATCGACGGAAGTCTCGGCATATCCTCGATTGACTCCTCGCGGGGCTGCTGTCCATGATGGCTCGGCTCGGCCGGGGCCGGGCCCGACCTCCTCCATCTTCCGGCGTCACTGCGTCCCGGTCAACACGGTCTGCACTCCCGATTTCCCTTTCGACTCCTCTCCCAACCCCCTGTTTCCCATGCCCGATCAACGCGATTTCGACGACCTGCTCGACAAGTTCCGGCGGCACCGCGAGGTGATGAAGGAGGAACTGCACAAGGTGATCATCGGGCAGGACGCGGTGATCGATCAGATGCTGGCAGCGATCTTCACCGGGGGGCACTGTCTCCTGGTTGGCGTACCCGGCCTGGCCAAGACGCTGATCGTCAGCACGATTGCTCGCATCCTGGACGTCAAGTTCAAGCGGATCCAGTTCACCCCCGACCTGATGCCCTCGGATATCACCGGCACCAACGTGCTCGACGAGACCGACACCGGTCGTCGCGAGTTCCGTTTCGTCCACGGACCGGTCTTCACCAACGTGCTGCTGGCCGACGAGATCAACCGAACGCCGCCCAAGACGCAGGCCGCGTTGTTGCAGTCGATGCAGGAACGCGAGGTGACAGTCGGGCAGGAGACCTACGCGCTGCCCGACCCGTTCTTTGTGATCGCCACGCAAAACCCGATCGAACAGGAGGGGACCTACCCGTTGCCCGAGGCCCAGCTCGACCGGTTCATGTTCAACGTCAAGGTCGACTACCCCGACCTGGACGAGGAACAGAAGATCCTGGAGGTGACCAGTTCGAAGGAAGAGGTGGAAACCCGCAAGGTGCTCTCGCCCAAGGCCATCGTTTTTCTGCAGCGGCAAATCAACCAGATCGAGGCGGGGTCGTTGACGATCAATTATGCGGCCCGCCTGGTACGGGCGACGCGGCCGGGAGATGAGAGCGCACCGGAGTTCGTCCGGCAACTGGTCGACTGGGGGGCCGGACCCCGGGCCGGCCAGTTCCTGCTGGCCGGCGGCAAGGCGATGGCCGCGATGGCCGGCCGGCCGAGCGTGTCGATGGAAGACATCCGCCGCGTGGCCAATCCGGTGCTCCGGCACCGCATCTCGACCAACTTCCAGGCCCAGGCCGAGGGCATGACCAGCGATGACCTGATCGGCAGGTTGATCAAGGAAGTCCCCGAACCGACCGTCGACAAGTACGACTGAACTGGCACCGTATTCTCGAGATTTTCCTCGACACTCCGCATTTCTCGATCTGCGATTTCCGCATGCCCGCCATCGAAGAATATCTCAAGCCGGAAGTCGTTCGCAGCGTGGCGCGGCTGGATCTGCGGGCGCGGTTCATCGTCGAGGGGTTTCTCAGCGGTCTCCATGCCAGCCCGTTCCACGGGTTTTCCGTCGAGTTCAGCGAGCACCGACGGTACGCGCAGGGAGATGATCCGAAGCTGATTGACTGGCTGGTCTACGCCAAGACCGACCGGTTTTATGTCAAGCAGTACCAGGCCGAGACGAACATCACCGGGTACCTGGTGATGGATCTCTCCGAGAGCATGGCCTACACGTTCCGGCAGGAGTTGACCAAGTTCGACTATTGCATCTGCCTGGCGGCGGCATTGGCGTACCTGATGATCCACCAGCAGGACCCGGTGGGGTTGATCACATTCGATGACTCGATCCGTGCCAGCCTGCCGGCTCGCAGCAAGCGGACGCAGCTGGCCAATATGCTCGCGTTGCTGGCCAAGGCGAAGCCGGCGGGCCTGACCGAGATCGGTGCCAATCTGTCGCGGATCGCAGCGATGATCCGGCATCGCAGCCTGTTGATGATCTTCAGCGACCTTTTGACCGACCCCGATGCGGTGATCCGCGGCCTGCAGCAGCTGCGGCACGCCGGCCACGACGTGATCCTTTTTCACGTGCTCGATGAGGCCGAGGCGACCTTCCCGTTTCAGGGGATGGTGGACCTGAAGGATCCCGAGAGTGGGGAGTCACTGGTCCTGGACGCCGAGGGCATTCGCGGCGATTACCTGGAGACACTCGAGGCGTTGTGCGGCCGTTACGAAAAGGAATGTCAGTCGATGGGAGTCGACTACGTAAGGCTGGATACCAGCATGAGATTTGACCGAGCCCTGGTCGGGTACCTCTCGCAGCGGCGAGCGAGATTCTAGGTGGAGGCCGGTTTGCCGGTTGGCCAGCGACGTTTCTGGAGCGAGTCCGGATCGGTCACAAACCGACAGGACCGTCACGACCCGCACAACACCCTTGCCGGGTGTGTGAGCGGGATGCGGGTGCGTCTTGCACGTCCGCGGAGTGGCTCGTAGAGTTCAGGACAGTCGACCTCGGTCGGTCGGTCTGCCCGGGTTTTCTCCAGCGGATGAGCCGTTCTGGACGTAGATGCGGGCGGGATCCCTCGACCCGATTCTTCCTATTCCCCCACCGCGGACACCTGCGATGGACACCAACGAAGCGGTCAACAACGAGACGATGCCGGAATCGGACGAGACTCCGGAGACGGCCGAGGTGGACACGCCGGCGGCTCCCGATTCCGACGAGCCGGTCATCAAGATCCGCAACCTCTCGAAGATTTACCGCGACTTCTGGGGCCGTCCCAAGGTCCAGGCGCTCAACTCCCTCTCGCTGGACGTCCAAAAGGGCGAGGTCTTCGGTTTGCTGGGGCCCAACGGCTCGGGCAAAACGACCACGATGAAGCTGCTGCTGGGGCTGCTGTTCCCCTCCGGTGGTGACATCACGATCCTGGGTGAGACGGCGACCAACGTCGAAAAGAACGAGCGGATCGGGTACCTGCCCGAAGAGTCCTATCTCTACCGTTTCCTCAATGCCGGCGAGACACTCGACTTCTACGGCCGGCTGTTCAACATGAGCAAGGCCGATCGTCGCGAACGGGTCGACCGATACATCGAGATGGTGGGCCTGACCCACGCGCGGCATCGGCAGTTGAAGGAATATTCCAAGGGCATGACCCGCCGCATCGGGCTCGCCCAGGCCCTGATCAACGACCCCGACCTGGTGTTGCTCGACGAGCCCACCACCGGTCTCGATCCTCTCGGCACCCGTGACATGAAGGACCTGATCCTGAAGTTGCGGGACGACGGCAAGACGGTGGTGATGTGCAGTCACCTGCTGGCCGACGTGCAGGATGTCTGCGATCGCATCGCGATCCTCTACGAAGGGGAACTCAAACAGCTGGGACGTGTCGAGGACCTGCTGACCGAACAGGGTCGGACCCGGTTGATGACGTCCCGGCTCGACGACGCGGCGATGGCCGAGATCCGCGAGGTGATCGAGCGGCACGGTGCGAGTGTCGAGACGATTGATCATCCCACCAGCACGCTCGAGGAGCTGTTCCTGCGGACTGTCGAGGAAAGTCGGGAGCGGCCGGGGCGTCGGTTTGTCCCCGAGGATGCTCCGGCGTCCGACGAGGAGCCGGCAGCGAACGAATCCGAGTGATCCGAGGAGGTGCCGCGGCCACACCGGTCGTGACATGCTCAGTGAGTTTCTGATGTCGATTGAAACCCAACCGTTTGATTTCCTGGTCGCCACCGGTCAGTGGGCGTTCGCGGTCACCGCATTCCTTGTGCTGCTGATCTGTGGTGCCTCGGGGCTGGCCATGATGACCCACGGGGTCAAGGGGCCGCTGCTGGTACTCCGCTGGATCCCCCGCTTTCCCGCGGACCTTCTCCAGCTCTCCCCGCGACGCGTCTTTGCCATCGCTCAGCTGACCTTTCGCGAGGCGATTCGGCGCAAGGCGCTGGTGGTCTTCGGAATGTTTGCCCTGCTGTTCATGTTCGGCAGCTGGTTCCTGGACAATCCGAACGAGCGGATGGAACTGCAGGTCAAGAACTACATCAGCTTCGTGTTGACGGCGATCACCTGGCTGCTGCTGCCGGTGGTGCTGTTGCTCTCGTGCTGGGGCCTGCCCGAGGATATCCGCAACCGGTCCCTGCACACGGTGGTGACCAAGCCGGCACGGAAGACCGAGATCGTCATCGGCCGGATGCTGGGGTTCTCGACCCTGATGACCATCCTGGTGGTGGTCATGGGACTGACCGGCTACGTCTGGATCGACCGCGAGGTGGCCTTCAACCTGACCGTCTACTCGGAAACGATTGACGTGGATGGCCAGGAGACCCTGGTCGAGTATGTCGACGAGGACGAGGGAGTGACCGTGCGGGTGACGGCCGGTGACGAGCCGACACAGGTGACGGCTGCGACCAGCCGAACGGCCCTGCGGCAGGAGAACCCGGACCTGTACGCTTTGACCGAACGGGCTCGCATCCAGGCCCTCGGGAGGCATCTTGTCGCCAAGCGGCCTGTTCTCGGAACGATCAGTTTCAAGGGCGATGACGGCAAGCCGACCGAGCGGGGCGTGAACACGGGTGACATCTGGGAATACCGGACCTACATCGCCGGCGGAACGAACTGGAGAGCGATCTGGGATTTCGAGAATGTCCGGTCGGAGGTCGCCGCCGACGGCCTGGTGCTGGAGAGCAGTTTCGAGGCCTTTCGGACTCACAAGGGAGATGACATCCAGGAGAGCCTGCTGCTGCAGTTCTCACTGGTCAAGGTCCGCCGCAGTGTCTTCCGGGATGCCAACAACAACGTCGTGTCGGCCACCGCGGTGAGGAAGGCTCGGGATGACGAGAACGCGTTCGAGGCGACCGTCGACGGGGAGAGCGTTGCGGTCAGCCGGTTCCCGGTGGCCGCACATGATGTCGAGGTTCGCAACAACACCTACGTGCTGATCGACGACCCGGAGATCGTGGTGCTGATCGAAGAGGAGATCCGGGCGCCGCTGTCGAGTTTCAACATCTCCGAGTTCGGTGAGAACATCACCGTGCTCAAGCCACAGATCACCTTCTACGACCAGGAAAGCGGCGAACGGAAGCAACTCGACCTGATCGATGACCTGGTCAACGACCAGGGGGAACTGAGGGTCGAGGTCGCCTGCCTCGATTCGGGCCAGTACCTCGGCATGGCCCAGAGGGACCTCTTCGTTCGCCTTCCCAGCAGCAGTTTTGCGGTCGGTTATTCCAAGGCCATCTGCGGCGTCTGGATGATGCTCGGCCTGATCGTCGTACTCGGTGTTACCGCCAGTTGCTTCCTGAAGGGACCGATCGCCTCGTTGTTGACCTTCGTGATGCTGCTGGTCGGACAGGGATTCATGCCGTTCCTCGAGAAGATCGTCGGGGGAGAGGTCGAGGGTGGCGGGCCGCTCGAGTCGATCATCCGGATCGTGCGACAGATCAACGTCACCGACCAGTTGCCCGAGAACACGTTTTACTCGACCATCAAGGGGATTGACGGATTCCTCAATCAGGGCCTGTTCATCGTCAAGAACATCGTGCCCGATTTCCGCAACTTCCAGATGGACACCTACGTGGCCAACGGTTTTGATGTTCCCTGGTCACAGGCGATGGCCCCCTCGATCGGAATCACGCTGGCTTACCTGGTCCCGTGCCTGGTCGTTGCCTACTACAGCCTTTCGCTGAGGGAGCTCGAGCACAAATGAACCGACTCTCTTCGCGGCAGCGCAAGCTGGTTTACTTTGTTGCCATCCTGCTGCTGCTGATCCCCATCTTCGTCCTCGGTCGACCGGCCAGTGGCAACAGCGGTGGTGGCGTGCTGGCCGAGTTGCGGCGGCCCCAGGGCCAGGAACTGGGACTCTCTGAACACAATCTCGGTCGGGTTGATCCGACCAGCGCGGCGATGAACCTGGTGCTGCTGGGCATGCGGGGCGTTGCCGTCAACCTGCTGTGGATGGATTACATCAAGCAGCAGGAGACCAAGAACTGGGCCCAGGTGAGGTCGACGACCGAGTCGATCACGATGCTGCAGCCGCACTACCTGCAGATCTGGAGATACCACGGCTGGAACATGGCCTACAACGTCGCCGCCGAATGGGACGACGTCCGTGACCGTTACTACTGGATCAAGGAGGGGGCCAAGTTCATCAGCGACGGAACCGACCACAACCGGTTCTCTCCCGAGTTGAACTACGAGATCGGACGGATCCTGGGACAGAAGATGGGAATCGCCGACGAATGGCGGGTCTACCGCAAGTTCTTCAACCCCGATGGACGGCAGTACGAGGGTGTTCCCGAAAACGAGAAGGGCGATCCCGATCCGCGATACCGGGGCGGAGTTGATCCCGAACTGAACCCGGACCGGCTGGACAACTATCTCGCCGCCCAGAGGTACTATCAGATCGCCAACGATCTCGAGGGCCAGGGATTCCAACAGCATCTGATGATGCGGCACATCTTCCGCCAGTATCCCTACCGCTGCCGGCTCGACAACAACGGGGTACTCAACAAGGAAGGCTTCTTCGGCGATTTCGTGATCGGCGAATGGGCCCAGGCCGAGAAGGACTGGATCGACGGCTATGGCCAGGAACGGTTCGATACCGGCGAGGGGTTCCAGATCAATCTCGAGTTGCCCAGCGAGGCGCATTATGCCGAGTTGGCCCGGTCCCAAGGCGTCGAAGTGGGACAGGTGCGGCGGATGGTCCGCAGCTTCCAGAACGTGGTCAATTACCGCTACTGGCGGACCCGATCGTTGTCGGAATCCGAACCGACCACCGCCGCGGCGCACAAGTTGCTGTTCGAAGGGGAAGAACTGTTCAAGCGGAACGAGCTGACCAAAGCCCGCACGATGCTGGTCGAAGGGCTGGACGGGCTCGATGAAGTGCTCTCCAAGTACGAGGATCTGATCACCGAGGATCTGACTGTCGAGGAGGCGCTGTGGGGGCTGATGCTGATCAAGAAGATCGACGAACTGCTCGAGAAGCCTCCCACCGATGACCTGCCGTTGACCGGGTTGTGGAATCGGCACCTCAACGACAAGGTGCCGACGCTGCAATTCAATTTCAACAGGCGATTCGGTGGCCTCTAGGCACGTTGACATGCCGTCCGCCTCGCGCTAAACTCGCCGCTTTCCACGATCTTTTCCAAGCGGGAATGGGTAAGCGCGATGAAACTTGCGAGGTCGTTCGGCTGGACTCCCCGAGTCCTGGTACTTCTCACCCTGGCACTTCTCTGGTTCCCCGTGGGCAATGGCTTTGCCCAGGACAAGGCGGACGGAGACAAGGCGGCTGCAGTCGACAAGGCTGGCGCCGATAAAGCCGACGCTGACAAGGCCGACGCTGACAACGGCGACGCCGAGAAGGGTGACGGGGATGCGGCCCCGAGCGAGAAGGCAGGGGACGAGTCCTTCAAGTCGACGGCCTTCAATTACTGGCTGATCACGACCATCGGCTCGCTCATAGCACTGGGCTTTGCTCGTTACTTCTACACCTGGATGATGAAGCAGGATGAGGGCAACGAGAGGATGGTCGAGATTGCCCAGGCGGTCCGCGACGGAGCCGATGCCTACCTGAAGCGACAGTACAAGGTGGTCGGCATCTTCTTTGCGGTTGCCTGCGTGGCATTGATGTTCGTGTCATTCGTGCTGGGTGCCCAGCATCCACTGGTGCCGTTCGCGTTTCTGACCGGTGGCCTCTTCAGCGGACTGGCGGGTTGGTTCGGGATGAAAACGGCCACCTGGGCCAGTTCTCGCACCACGCAGGGAGCCATGAACTCTCTCAACGAGGGCCTGCAGGTGGCCTTTCGCAGTGGGGCCGTGATGGGTCTGACGGTTGTCGGCCTGGGTCTGCTCGACATCTGCCTGTGGTTCGGAGCCCTTTACTTCGTGTTCGAAGGTTCGATGACCCTGGCCGAAATCACCGTGACGATGCTCTGCTTCGGAATGGGAGCCAGTGCCCAGGCGCTGTTCGCTCGAGTCGGGGGTGGCATCTTCACCAAGGCGGCCGATGTGGGTGCCGACCTGGTTGGCAAGGTTGAGGCGGGGATTCCCGAAGACGATCCCAGGAACCCGGCGACGATCGCCGACAACGTTGGCGACAACGTCGGTGACGTGGCCGGCATGGGTGCCGACCTGTACGAATCCTACTGTGGCTCGATCCTGGCCAGCGCCGCGTTGGGCGTGGCTGCGTTCCACGACATGGGCGAAGCTGTTCAGGTCAACGCCCTGTTGTTGCCGATGATGCTGGCGGCCGCGGGAATCATCCTGTCGATCTGGGGAGTGTTCCTGGTCAAGACCAAGGAAGACACCAGCCAGAAGAACCTGCTGAAGGCGCTGGGCAAGGGGATCAATTACAGCAGCATCGGCGTGGCCGTTGTGGCCTTTTTCCTGGCGGATTTGCTGCTGCCCGACAACAGCATGTTGTTCATGTCCGTCGGCGTTGGACTGCTCGCCGGCTGGCTGATCGGCTGGTGGACCGAGTATTCCACCAGTGACGAGTACGCTCCGACACAGGCCATCGCCAAGCAGGCCGAGAGTGGCCCGGCGACGATCATCATCGCCGGTGTTGCCGAGGGGCTTTACAGTGTCTGGGTGCCGATCGTCGTGATCGGTGCGGCCATCCTGTTGGCCTTCGGTTTCAGCACCGACTGGGCCTTTGGTGATGCCGACAAGTTCGCCCTGGGGCTCTACGGAGTCGGCCTGGGGGCGGTGGGCATGCTCAGTACGCTGGGCTTGACCCTGGCCACCGATGCCTATGGTCCGATTGCCGACAACGCGGGTGGTAACGCCGAGATGGCCGGGCTGGAACCGATCGTTCGCGAGCGAACCGATGCCCTGGACAGCCTGGGCAACACCACCGCCGCCACCGGTAAGGGTTTCGCCATTGGATCGGCTGCCCTGACCGCGCTGGCCCTGCTGGCCGCTTACGTTGAAGAGGTCCGGGTCGGTTACGACCGCTGGGCCAAGAGCGAAGTGGTGGATCTGGACGACGGGACCGTGATCAAGCTCAATCGCCGCGCGGTGGCCGTCAAGCACGGTGACTCCGCCGAGACCTATCTCGTCATGCCGGCAAGAAAGGGCCAGGGGACCAAGGACTATGACGCCATACAGGAGGCTGGCGCCAAGGAGGAAATCGAGATCGATGCCGACGCTCTGGTTGCGGTGGGCCTTCTGGTCAACAACGAAACCGCGACCATTCCCGATTTTGTCCAACTCTATGACGTCTCGATCATGAACCCCGCTGTATTGATCGGCATGTTCATGGGGGTGATGCTCGCGTTCGTCTTCTGCGCGATGACGATGAAGGCTGTCGGCCGGGCTGCTGATGGGATGGTCCAGGAAGTCCGGCGGCAGTTCGCCGAGAAACCGGGAATTCTTGACGGCACCGAGACACCCGACTACGCCAACTGCGTGTCGATCAGCACCGGGGCGGCCCAAAGAGAGATGGTCCTTCCGTCGCTGCTGGGCCTGCTCGTGCCGATCGTGATCGGACTGGTCCTGGGCGTCGGTGGCGTGATGGGTATGCTCGCCGGTGGACTCACCTCCGGCTTCGCCGTGGCCATTTTTATGGCCAACGCGGGCGGGGCCTGGGACAACGCCAAGAAGTATATCGAGGCGGGGAACTTCGGCGGCAAGGGGTCGGATGCCCACAAGGCCGGAGTCGTCGGTGATACCGTCGGTGATCCGTTCAAGGACACCAGCGGTCCCAGTCTCAACATCCTGATCAAGTTGATGAGCATGGTGTCGGTCGTCTTCGCAGGACTGATCGTTCAGTACGCTCTCGCACTGTTCTAGGTCGGACCGTGGCCGACGACGTGACCAGCACTCCTGTGGAAGGCACGGACGCCACGAACCGACCGACCCGGCACCGGCAGGCCTGTCAGGCTGCGCGGATCGCCGACGACTACCGCAGTCGTGATGTTGTCGTGCTCGACCTGACCGGCATCACGCCCATCGTCGATTACTTCGTCGTGGCCACGGGGACCAGCCAACGTCAGATCCACGCGGTGGCCGACGAGATCAGCCGGGTGTTCAAGGAAGACGGGGACGCCCGGCTGGGGATCGAGGGTCACGACAACGATTCGAACTGGACCCTGATCGATTTCGGGGACATCGTGGTGCACGTGCAGGATGCCGAAGCCCGGGCACTTTATGATCTCGAAGGCCTCTGGGCCGATGCCCCTCGAATCGACTGGCAGGTTGTGACAGCCGACACCGCAGCCGACACCGCCATTCCGACAGTCGACCCGGATTCCGACACGGCATGAATCTACTCGCCGAACTCCGACGTCGCTTCCACCAGGCACTCGACGGACTTTGCGACGATCCATCCGAGTACACCTCGATGGTTCGCCCCGCTCAGGACGATCGCTTCGGTGACTTCCAGGCCAATTGTGCCATGCCGTTGGGCAAGGTCACCGGGAAGAACCCCCGCGAAGTCGCTGGTGAGCTTGTCGAACGGCTCGACGTCAGTGAATTGTGTGATCCCCCGGAGATTGCCGGACCGGGATTCATCAACCTGAGGATCCGTGACGACTGGCTGGTGGCCGAGACGTCACGGATGTTGTCCGATCCCAGGTTGGGGCACCATGCCGTCGAGACACCTCGCCACGTGGTCATTGATTATTCCAGCCCCAACGTCGCCAAGCCGATGCATGTCGGCCATCTTCGCAGCACTGTCATCGGCGACGCCTTGGCCCGGGTGTTCCGGTTCCAGGGCCACCGTGTCACGGCCGACAACCACGTGGGGGACTGGGGTACCCAGTTCGGGATGATCATCCAGGGGTACCGCAATTTCCTG
>Ga0310344_10001027_pt1 | contig 21559 bp, 17 predicted proteins | sample HC15DNA20200_MG_FD_203801 | JGI IMG/M metagenome (GOLD analysis project Ga0310344, IMG submission 203801) | Marine microbial communities from station ALOHA, North Pacific Subtropical Gyre - HC15-DNA-20-200_MG | ecosystem: Environmental > Aquatic > Marine > Oceanic | place: Pacific Ocean: North... | reverse complement strand
GCCAAGGTCACTCCAGTACGCAATTTTTGTTCCTGGTTCCCATATATTTTTTAATTCACTGGTTGTCAAACAATCAACGTAATTGTTTGATGGATCTACTAGCACTGACAATCCATCTGTTCCAATTCGAAGTTCAATAAATTCTACACCGTTATCCATGGCTGCAAGACGCTCGCCTTCCTTCATTTCTCTTGAAGCGTTGTTAATGTCAGTTTCGCCGTTAGCAAATCGCTTAAATCCTCCTCCTGTGCCTGAGACAGCTACGTTAGCTCGAACATTCGGGTGTTCACTGTAAAACTCTTCAGCTACTGCTTCTGATATTGGGAAAACGGTGCTTGATCCATCAATCTCCACAGTGCCACTTAGAGAGGAGGTTGAGGACGTTTCTATTTCATTTGTTGATGAACAACCTACAAATAATAATGAAGAAATGGACAATGCTAATACGAGTGTAATCACATTGTTTAAAACCATCCAGCCATCCTTTTGTTCTTTGTTATAGATCACAATATAGTTGGCTGAGATTAAATTCGTGTTTATATTGCATTAAATATTTGTTAAATGGCTATTATTATTTGGTAGATTCCAAGATTAACTGGATCCGGTTTCTATAAACTTAGGTAATTCAAATGAAAAAAGGGATCCTTCCCCTAAATTGCTTTTCACTTCTATCGAGCCCCCGAATGATTCGATAATATGTCTAACGATTGATAATCCAAGCCCTGTTCCTTCATTATGGCGTGATCGCTCTGCTTTGTAGAACCTTTCAAATATTCTATCTATGTCTTCGCTATTTATTCCCACCCCATTATCTCTAACCGACGCTACCACCATGTTATTTCTTGAATCTATATCCACCCATACTTCCCCATCTTCTTCAGAGAATTTTATTGCGTTATCGATTAAGTTAGTGAATACTATCTCGATTTGTGTTTCGTTCGCTTTGACCAAAGAAGTGAGCGTCTTAGTGTTAATTGATATGGATACGTTTTTTTGATCAGCTTTGTCTTGTAAAGACCTTAGTGAAAATTGAGCGGCTTTCTCAACATCTACGGTATCTGTTTCAGTATTTTCGGTATTTGATTCGGCTTTTGATAAGATTAAAAGGTCAGATACGAGATCATTCATCGTATCAACGGTTGAATGGATTCGATGAAGAAAATCTGACGCGTACTTCTCATCCTGTATTGCCCCGCTTTCCAGGGATTCGACAATAGCTTTTATTGAAGCAAGGGGCGTTCTAAGTTCATGTGATACATTGCTGACAAACTCTCTTCTGGTGAGATCAATATGCCGCGATTCTGTTAAGTCATGTAATGTTAACAAAACCTTTTTCCCATTACCTTCTGTTCCAGGGGAAGAAATAACATGTATGGTTTTGTTGGTTTGATTATATTGGATATCTGCCTCAACACGTGAACCGGTTTCTATTGCTTCATCTAGGATAGAGTTTATCTCGTGGTCTCTGACTATATCCATAAACGAATTTGAGTCAGAAGGTGTTTGTTCTATACCAAGCATTTGGTACGCCGAATTGTTTATAATTTCGATTTTGCTGTCGTTTACTAATATCACACCGTCAGTCATGGTCTCCAAAAGCGATGACAAAGTATCTCTTTCATTAGACAGAGCATTAAAATTAGATCTTACATCTTCAGATATTCTATTCAATGAGGATATTAAGTTAAGCATTGCCTCGGGCGCGTCATGTTTTTCAGAGTATGGTAAGTCTTCTTCGTAAAGGTTCTCCAGCTCTCCAGTAATTTTACGAATGGAAGCCAAGTGTTTTTCTATTGAGTACACTGCAGTGGCGATAGATAACCCTATCAAACTGATTGTTATAAAAGAAATAACTCGTGAATAAATTAGGTGTTCACTTGCTGAGTCTCGAAATACGGAGGTTAGTAATAAATTAGCGGCTGCTATGAACGAGATGCAACCGAGTAATATCAGGAACAAAACTTGTTTTACGCCAAGGGTTCTTATTAAGGTCAACGGGGCTCGAAAATATTTGTTCATTGGTCAAATCGGTAGCCAAAACCTCGTACGGTTATGATTCGGTTGGGTTTTCTGCTGTCTTTTTCAATGATTTCTCTTAGCCATCTTACGTGTACGTCAACGGTTCTCACATCGCCAATGTAGTCGTGCCCCCACAGGTTCTCTAATATTTGATCCCTACTTAAGGCTTTCCCTTTGTTACGTAGGAAAAAAGTGAGTAGATCAAATTGCTTTGGTCTTAAATCTAAGGGAGTTTTCTCGATTGTTGCGATATGTTTATTTAAATCGACTAGTAAATCACCCGACTCTAATATATTGCTTGGCTCGTCCTCCGAACGGTTATTCATATTGTATCTTCTTAATAAACTTTTAATGCGTGCTAGCAATTCGGACATACTGAAGGGCTTTGTAACGTAGTCATCGGCACCTAGTTCGAGCCCCACTACCTTGTTGTATTCTTCAATTTTGGCAGTGAGCATAATAATTGGCATATTGGAAGTTTTACGTATTTCTTTACATACATCCAGGCCATCCATACCGGGAAGCATTATATCTAGTATTAGCAAATCCACTTGTTGATTTTCAATAATACCTAATCCTTTTAGCCCGTCTTCAGCGGCCAAGACTTGGTAGCCGTTCTGCCTTAAATTATATTGAATAGCTTCTGATATATTTTCTTCGTCTTCAATAATTAAAACTGAAGTTTGCTGGGTCATTTTCTAGTCCTTAAATATATGAATATTCCGCGAGGAAACGCTGCTGTAGATTTTAGTAACATAGTTAAATAGGATGCTATGGTTTAAAGCATTCGCCCTTCTGGCATATTAACCCAAGCGCTGTATTCATGGGGTGGTGATACAGGCTCTGCTGTTGTTATGTAATCTTCGTTTAACTGATTTACTTCGGTTACGCCAAGAAGAGCCATGGCACTTATAATTTCCTCTTCCATAATTTCTAGAGTTCTTGTCAAACCCTCGGCTCCCCCGGCCGCTAATCCCCATCCTTGAAGCTTTCCGATGCTAACGGCATCAGCCCCAAGAGCGATTGCTTTTACAACGTCGCTTCCTCTTAAAATACTTCCGTCGACGACTAATTCTGCTTTTCCTTTAACCTCTGGAACGACAGCCTCTAGCATGTCCAGAGTTCCCATACCGTGATCAAGTCCTCGACCTCCATGGTTCGAAATCCAAATAACATCAACTCCGTGGTCTATCGCAATACGAGCGTCTTCAGGTGTTGCGATTCCTTTAACCATAAAAGGTAGTCCAGAATAATCTTTAATTTTGTCCATTAATTCCCAAGTTGCTGAAGCACCAGGGCCGGGGGTCCTTGGACCAAGTCCCGGGGGCGTTGTTCCATATTTTAGTGGGCGTTCTCTTAGACTGTAGCGGGCGTTATCAACTGTCAGAGCTAAAGCTTTATAACCTGCTTTTTTTACTCTATCTATAAGCGCTTTTATCCAGTCCCAGTCCCCTTGAATATACATCTGGAAAAATTTAGTACTTTCATTATCTTCTGCTACAGTTTCAAGTTCTGCTCCGCTTACGGAACTTACCGTGTGGATAATTCCGAATTCATTCGCTGCCTTTGTTGCTTCCACGGGACCGTTGGGATGAATTCTAATAAGGCCACCTACTGGAGCTAAGATGACTGGAATTTTTAGGGGGTACCCCAGTAATTTAGAAGAAGTATCCATTTGCGAGACGTCCACTAGAATTCTTGGCCTAAACCCTTTTTTATCAAGGGATAAGCGGTTCCGCCTCATACTGGTTTCTGATTCAGTGCCGCCCACCAAATAGTCCCAGCCTGCTTGATTCATGTTTCTCTTAGCAGCTCTAATTATCTCTTCGTTTGTTGGGAATTGGGATTCCAATTTTACCTCCGAATGGATGATCTCTTTGACAATTGTAGCAAACGTGTTTAAATTTCTGAATCTATTTTTACCGGATAGCTTGAGATGCTATCCTAACACATTACGTAGTATTTATAGATTATCTTAAAGAAAGATTGTGAAATGCAACAAGAAGACAACACAGAAATAGAACAAATGAAAACTGAAAGACCGTCCCCGACGGTACCGCCTATTCCCAGACTAATAATGAAGAACACTATCTTCTTTGCTTTGGCCCAGGCATTACAGGGAGTTGGAATGCAACTGGCTGTTACATTTAGTGCGATTATGATCATAAGAATATTGGGCAACGCGAGTTTAGCAGGTTTGGGTGGAGGTATTTTGGGGGTCAGTCGATTTGCCGTCGCTTATCCCATGGGTAAACTAACTGACACCTATGGGAGAAAGCCAGGTATGCTAATTGGCCTATTAATGACTACCTCTGGTGCATTAACCTTGGGGTTCTGTATGACCGTCCTTTCTTTTCCATTGTTTGTTATAGGCATACTTATTCTCGGCCTGGGAGTTGGAGCTGTCATGCAACTTAGAGTAGCGGCAGCAGATATGTATCCTGTATCTCGAAGAGCCGAAGGGCTTGGCTATGTTTTAACTGGGAGCGTTTTAGGGGCGTTCGGGGCACCAATATTGGTTGCCCTCGGAGAAGTACTCTCTACCACTTATGAATATGACCCAATTACAATTTCATGGGGGATCACCCCAGTGGTACTTTTCCCAGCTCTGCTTTTTATCTTACTGGTCAGACCGGACCCTAAATATATTGCAATGAATCTGGGGGAATTTTGGGAAGGAGAAATAGGAGAGAAAATTGTTACCTCGAAAGGCTCAGAATCAAACGCGGGGCTAAAGAAATTTTTGAAGGATCGCAATAAACAGGTAGCGTTTTCTTGTTACGGAGCAGCCCAAGGTACAATGGCGATGATGATGGTCATGACGCCTCTAGTACTATCTGAATCTGGATACTCTTTATCTTCGATCTCCCTTACGGTTTCACTTCATGTTTTTGGGATGTTTGCATTCTCTGTCCCTATGGGGAGATTGACTGACCGCTTAGGCAGGAAACCTGTTCTAGGAGCCGGAGTTATCCTAGTTGCCCTAGGCTCCGTTTTGGTTCCTCTGACTGACCAATATTGGGTTATAACTTTTGGATTGTTCATAATTGGACTTGGATGGTCAGGGACTAACGTAGCGTCTACCTCGTTAATAGCCGATACGAGCGAACCAGAGGAAAGAGGAAGGGCTATTGGTACTAATGATTCCGTAGCATCAGCGTTTTCTATTCTCACTCCGCTAGTTGGCGGAGTAGTTGTAGAATATCTTGGCTTAGTTGCTGTAGGACTATTGGGAGGAGCTATTATGATTCTACCTTTGGTCTTGTATCCCAGGCTTAAAGAGCGCTCCCCTGGTGTCTATGTTTAAAGGCCTACTGAGTTTTAGGAAACAGCGGACAATTTTGTAACCATCATTTTGATATGAAGAAAATAAGTTGTGGATAGGAGAAACTAAAGTGGAAAAACCTACAAAAAAATTAAGAAAATTGCTTTCTGGGGGAGATTTAACACTCGCTCCATTTGCGTACGATGCTTTCGCAGCTCGAATAGCAGAAGAGACTGGGTTTGAGGCTGTTTATATGTCTGGCTTCGGGGTTTCTATGTCTAAAGGAATGCCTGATTTTGGTTTATTAACACAAACAGAGATGGTTCAAAACGCATCATATATAGCGCAATCTGTCGACATTCCAGTTATTGCAGATGCTGATACAGGGTACGGAAATCCGATTAATACCTTTAGGACTGTCAGGGAATACGAAAAAGCAGGGGTCGCCGCTATTCATATTGAAGACCAAGTAGCACCAAAAAAATGCGGTTTTTTTGAAGGCAAAGACGTTATCCCGTCAGGTGAGGCTATAGAAAAAATTCGATCAGCCGTGGACGCTCGCACCGACCCAGATTTTGTGATAATCGGTCGCACTGATGCTTTAGCGGTTAATGGTTGGCAGGATACGATTGATCGATGCCGAGCGTTTTACAACGCAGGTGCGGACATTGTTTTCGTAGATGGAATAAAAACTCAAGAAGATTTAAAAAAGTATGCAGAATCCCTCAAGGATTTACCCAGAATGTATAATGGCCAGCTTCCTGTGTCTGATGTTGCTGAACTTGGATTTAAAATTCAGATACATAGAGGGCCCATGTTCGGGTTGCATACAGCAATATCTTCATTTATGAATGAACTATTGCAAACTGGTGCCATGGCGCAAGATGCTGATGGTGATGGGGCTGAATTGCGCGAAGCAATTACGAAAACTCTAAAGATCAACGAACTTTTGGAAATGGAGGCCAAATATGCCGTCTCTAAAAACTAACCGTTTATATTAGAGAAAAGTCCCTTTCTTGTTGGGGCTACTAACCATACCATTAACCCAGATCCAAGCATCGCAGTTGCACTTACTATCAGGGCAGGCAAATAAGAGTTAGTCATGTCAAAAATGATCCCTGCAAGCATTGGCCCGGTGAAGCCTCCGATAGCAGTTGCGACCCCTAAGAAACCGATCAATCTTGGGAATAATGGACCCTGAAAAACATCTGCAGCGATTGTCAGAACTAATGGTAATCGCATTCCAAATCCGATACCGCCAAACAATGAGAAGCCAAGAAGAAAAATAATGTTCCCTGAATATATAGAGAGAAGTATAAATGATAAGATACCTAATGCTCCGATCACACTAGAGCTGAAAAACACTATTTCTCGGCCTAATTTATCTGATAGCGATCCTCCTATTATTGCACCTATAAGAGTCAACCCACCCATAAATGAAAGCGCAGAGACGATGATGCCTCGTTCTATTCCAGCGGCTTCAGCATATGCCACCTGGTGCGCGACTAGCATTTGATATCCTAGAAATCCTGCAATGTACATAGTTCCTAGTGCCCAAAACCGTTTTCCCATCAGCGCATCTTTCAACGCCCACGATTGAGGTGGATCTAGAGCAGTAACCGGATTGCTAGATTGTACAGGAGGACTATTACGTATTGTTAATAGTGCTATGAATCCGAAAATAACTAGAGCTAATGCATAAACGTTTAATGTGTTTCTCCACCCTAAAGAGTCTATTAAAGCATTAATTAGTGGGAAAAAAACTAGCGGCCCTAACCCGTAAGCTGTAGAAACAATTCCCATAGCGAACCCTCTGTTACCTGTAAACCATATTGGTATTAGAATCGAATGGCTCATCGATAAAGCTGTTGAACCAGCCGATACAATAACACCAAAATATAACGCGTATTCCCATTGTGAATTCATTGAAGAACTTAGTAACAATCCAAGTGCAAGAATAAGAGAGCCAAACACCGTAACGATCCGTATACCAAATTTCCCATAAGAAAAACCACTTAAGGGGGAAAATATACTTCTTGCAAGCCAAGTTACTGCGAATCCTAAACTTCCTGCGGTCGCGCTCCAATTGAATTCTTCAACCATTGAGACAAAGAATAAACCAAACGTAGCTAGTACCGAATATGACAATACGTTTGAACCTAGAGACACTAGCAGTGTAGTTATTTGCCCATTCAAGTTTGGGTCATCACGATATTTTAGTGGTATTTTCAAATCAATTCTTTTTAGGCAACTCGATGGTCATGCTTGGGGCCATCGAGTCTTTGATGGGGTGTTAATCATTGGTAATTCTTGATTCAATATAGGATTGGATAGGAGAAGTCGTTGGAACATAGCTTAAATGTGCACTTCTACCATCTTTAAGAACTAAATTTAGTGAAGTATATCCAAGACTTTGTCCTAGTACCCCTGGTTTGGAATTTACTGATTCTAAAGCGGATATTGGCAGATCTAGGCTATCAGATCCAGTAATGGTTCCCCGTTTTATTGTTATGTGCTCAGACGTCAGTATAAATGCGGTTCTCTGGTACGAAATCCATCGAGGGACTATAAATACCAATGCGATCGCTAATTGAAGAGTCCCAAACGTTAGGAAATCGATGAAAAGTGAAATTATTATAAACAAAATCCAAGGAATGGCTGCAAGCATCCAAGCCCAGCTTGACTGCTTGATTAGTTCTCCATCTGTAGTATCGATAGGTTCTTTTGGGATTATATCTTCGTTGTTATTTTTTGCTGTAATTGTTTCTTCTGGAATTTTTTCTCCACACATACCGCAGAATTTATATTCTTCTGGTATTTCTGTTTCGCATTTTTCACAAATATACATTAGCTAAATACCTATCATGATTAATTTATATAAAGGGTTAAGTTTAAGCAGGAGAATGTCCTAATAAGATAAACTTGCCGTTCTCTTGGAGCTCATAAATCTTGGAGTCTTTTGAAATTTCCACCCCTTCTATATCTTTTCCATGTAGCTTTACAATCGCATCTTCTGGAAGGGAATTAAACCCGTTAACTGCCCTTTTAAGAGCTTGTCTGCTTTCCAGCCCAAAACGATTAATACTAGGGGTCATTATTTCGTTCATAATATCCCTCGCTTTTCCTAGGCCTGAAGCAAGAATGGCTCGCAAAAATTCATCTCCATTAGGTAATTGGACAACCGGCATAGTGTAATTTTTTGAAACTTTGGCCAGAGCATCCATGGCTAAATCGGGTAAATATTTCATATGAATCGCAACTATGTTGATGAAATTAGCCTCGTGTGCTCCTTCATCTGTTTCTGGAAAGCGAATTGCTCCGGCAACAGCTGGGTCAACACGACGTCCTTGGTCATCTCTAGGGCTACCATATTCTTCCCAGAGGGTTCTTCTTATATTTGTATAGTTCCATCTTGTATGTCGTTCTTGGAATATAGCATATGCTGAGGCTAATAGAACATTTCCTTCGTAGCCCGTCTGTTCTTCAAAAGTCCAATGATGTTCGTTTACTTCGTCAAGGTATTTATCTACAAATTCTTGAGTGTAAAGTCCAGAATCGATTAAAGAGTGCCGGAATGTTTGGCCATGTCTTCGCTCCTCAAACCCCCATTGCATATATAATTCTCGAGTCGCGATGCTATCTCCTGCACCTTTTATTCCTTCAAAAACGTAGTCATCAACAACTGATTCTACCCCGAGGAACCCCAACAATATCTCTTTAGTATTTTTTGTGATCATATGGCCTAATTTTGCCATTTCATTGCGCTGAGTGAGGTGATCTGGAAACCACATTCTGTGAATCGCTGCTCTTTTGAAATACGATTCATAGTTCTCTTTCATTTCTTTTTGAATAGCGATTAATTTCCCTTGCATAGTCAGGGGTGATGAAACTATATTTGCCAAAGAAGTTACCTTTCTAAAATTCTAAAGGTTTTACATGGTCTTTATGTCTGTTCGCTTAGATTGCTCCCTATGGGGGCGGACCATTTTTTTTTCTAACGCGCACATACTATCGGCAAAAAGGGATTGAATCAATACAATTTATACGATATTGAGCCTATAATGTGTGATTATGCTAATAGCAGCACTCGTCATTTCTAGAAAACTAAGAAATCTATGTTTCTTGATAAGTCGCTAAAAAAAGTTGCTAAGATCGTATCGTCACGTTATAAGATCCAGGTAATCAAGGAGATGTTGTGAACTTTCGGGGCCTAAAACCATTGATTGTTATTGTTCTGGTGCTCGGTATATTTGCTGTGTTATTTTCTTTGTTCTACGGCGATACTAGCAATTCTCAACCGATTTCTAGTGCTGAAATCCCGAACACCATAGAAAATGCTGAATTCATACATTCGGGAGAAGCTCTTCAATTAGAAATATTAGATGGTTCAACTGTTCGCTACCTGGTGGGGGAGCAGCTAGCGCGTAGGGCTTTACCGAACGATGCGATAGGAGTTACTGGGCAGGTGGAAGGAGCGATTGTTCTTGATGGATCCGGTGCTATTGATAAAGAGAACTCGGAGATCGTTGTTATGCTCGAGTCGTTAGAAAGCGATGAACCAAGACGTGATAATTATTTGAGAACGAGAACAAGTATAGGATCTCCTGAGTTCCCTAAGGCAGTTTTCATGCCCCAAGCACTGTCTGGTTTGGATTGGCCGATAAGCGAAGCAGATCAACTAAAATTCGATATGGTTGGGCAGATGACAATAAGGGGAGTAACAAAGCCTATGACTTGGAGTGTCGAAGCATCTTTGGAGCAAGGTGTTATTACGGGCCAAGCTAAAACTAGTATATATTTTTCAGATTATGAAATACCAAAACCTACTCTTCTTTTTATACTAAGTATGGACGATGAAATTCGATTAGAAGCAGATTTATTAATTGGTGTATCTAGAAGATAGATATTGAATTGTAAATCCACGTTTTTATCGATGGGCTAGCTCAATGACTGACTGAAATGCGCGAACTCTTCGAGTTTTGCCAGTCCTTCACCAGAATCTAAGATTCTCTTTGCCTTTTCTAGTCCCTCGTCAAGGGTTTCAACATTTTCTGCTGCTAATAATGCTGCGGCAGAATTTATCAAGACGAAATCTCTATATGGTCCTTTAGCCCCTTGCAAAGTCTCTATTAATATTTTTTTACTCGACTCTACGTTCCCCGATTGAATAAGGTCTATTTTTACTAGATTAAGGCCATAATCTCTTGGGTCAATTTCTAGAATTTTTGTTGGTGCGCCATCAGTATAAATACCCATAATTGATGGACCACATAAGCTGATCTCATCCATAGGGCCTTCTCCATGAACAACTATTGCTTTTTTCGCTCCTAAATCTTTTAGGGCATTTGTTATGACAGGCACTAGTTCAGCATTGGGAACCCCTACTAATTGATGTCCAGCTTTAGCAGGATTAGTTAACGGTCCCACAATATTAAATATAGTTCTTGTTCCTATCTCACGTCTTGTATCATTAGTTAAGCGCATTGCAGGATGGAAGGTAAAGGCATACATAAATCCTATACCAACCTCATTGATGCATTCAGCGACACCTGAAGGCCCTAGATCTATTTTCACCCCCATAGATTCAAGCAGATCACCGGATCCACATTTGGAAGTAATGGCTCTACCACCGTGTTTTGCCACTCTAATTTTGGATGCTGCAGCAACTATGGCTGAAGCGGTTGATACATTAAAAGTTTCGGATCCATCCCCTCCCGTACCACAAGTATCCAGTAGACCTACTGGATCTTTGACTTTCGGCTGTAATGATTTTTCTCTCATTACAATAGCTAAGCCAGATATTTCGTCTGAGGTTTCTCCTTTCATGCGAAGTGCCACTAAGAATGATGCTGTTTGTGAACTTGTTGCATAACCGCTCATTATTAACTCAGCAGCGTCTACCATTTGTGTTTGACTTAGAGACCTACCAGCAAGTAATTCATTGATGTAATCTTTTATTTCCATGAGCAACCTCGTTTTATTTTTGTCGCCTCTAGCTAATGGTAGAGGATTAATAATGGTGTATTTAGTATACTCCGATTATTACTTATAAATATGAGCTCGGCCTAAGAGGTGATCTTGAAAATTGGTATTGTTGGAATTGGTTCAATAGGTAGTACTGTAGCGCTGGAATTGGATAAAGGCACAATCCCTGGTATTGAACTCGTTGCACTTGCGGCAAGGAATAAAGATAAACTAGAAACTTTTTCTAGAGAACTTAATCGCTCTGTTGCAATAGGTAATTTGAATTCTTGGGTAGACAAATGCGACTTAGTAATAGAAGCATCTGGGGCGTCAACCGTCGATCAAATAGTTCGATCTTCGTTAGCCAATGGAAAAGACGTAATGATCTTAAGTGTTGGGGCGTTGATTGAAAATAAGTCATTAATAGAATTGGCCCAGGAAGCTAATAAAAAAATCCATATCCCATCTGGCGCTATTGCTGGGTTAGATGGAATCAAAGCTGCGGCCTTTGGTGACATTAAAGACGTGACAATAATTAATAGAAAACCTCCAAGTGCATTGAAAGGGTCGCCAGGGGCAAAATCTTCGCAAATAGACTTGGATTCTCTTAGTGAGCCCTACACTCTATTTTCTGGGACTGTTGCTGAAGGATATAGATTGTTCCCCGCCAATGTTAATGTAGCGGTTGCAGTGAGCTTAGCTGGTGTCGGCGTCGATAAGACCAAAATGGAAGTAATCGTTGACCCCAATATTGAGCTGAACGTTCATGAAGTAACCTTGGACTCTTCTATTGGACGTATGAGTTTATTTATTGAAGGAAAAGCATCAGACAAGAATCCCAGGACCAGTGCTTCTACAGCCTTTTCGGTTTTATCTTATTTAAGCCAGATGGTATCTCATATAAAGATAGGCACTTAACTAGTTATTTTTGTAAGATCTAAGGCCTCTTGAGTCTCACATCTAATACGGCTGATACACCTTTTCTGGTTTGGGCAAGCCCTCGGCTTATGGCGCCCTTTATGTCTTCGGGATTTTCTATTATTTCTCCGTATGCTCCGGATGCTTTTGCTAAATCAGCATAGTTCGGGGATGGAGATATATCTAGCCCAGGGAAATTATTTATCCTTTGTGCTGCGCTATCAGGATAAAACTTTTGTAATGATCTTCGAGTAGAGAAGTGTTCACTATTATTGAAAATTATTGTTAAAAATGGAGTTTGGTACTTTATGGAGGCCCAAATAGCGGAAGTAGGCGCCCCATAAACGAATGCTCCATCTCCAACTAGGGCGATAACATCTTTGTCAGGTGCAGCCAATTTAACCCCAACTGCCGCCCCAATTGCCCACCCTAGACTGGCACCTCCGCTAACTAACAAGTCACCTTTTGCATTTCTTGATAATATGTTGTGGACCCGAGGTCTATTTGTTACTGTTTCTTCCAAAATAACACTATCTTCTGGTAATTCTTGGGCAATACAACGAATCAACCATTTTGGGTTGATTGGTTTTTCCTCTGATAACTCTATGTCCTCGTTTAGGAGCGCTGCTTCTCTCGATCGATGGTTTTGTTGAATCTTGTCTTTTCTTATATCTATTTCTGTATTATTAACTTCCACCATATTTTTCTTTAAAGACTCTAAAAGTTGGGTTAAAGCTTTTGATGAATCAGCTTGGACAAAAATATCCGCAGGAAAAGATAGTAGTGGCATAGACTCCTTTACTGGTTCTATATCTATGCACGCTATATACGCTTCGGCCTTAGGATGCGCCTCGGCTGGTATCCAGGGTACGTCACAGTCTATTATCAATATCATATCTGAATTTTCTATATGCTCTTCTGAGCTCATTCCTACCCAAGCTGGATTATCAGTGGGGAAACCAAAGCTTGTTGGTGTTGTCGTAACTTGAGCACCTGAAATATCCACAATCTTCTCCAGTGAAGAAATTGAGCTTTTGTTTCGTCCAGATCGCCCCACGATTATCAGAGGAGAATCGGCAGCAAGCATGTTTTTAGCAATTGTATTGATCGATTCTGGATCAGCTTGAGGGCTTACAGAAACCTGATGCCTGGCTGGAGATGGGAATTTAACAGTATTGATTTTTTGCATAAGAGATTCTCGTGGAACAACAAGGTATACGGGACCACTAGGTTCGCTGCTTGCGACTTGCATAGCTCGATTTATGACTACCCCACTGGTCTCTGCGTTCCGCAGTTCATAATCCCATTTTGTAAATGTTCTTACTATCCCTGCTTGGTCTCTTTGCTCTTGTATCCAGTGAATTGGAAGGTCACGTCCCCCGGGAACTTCATTTAGAAAAGTTAAAGGAGATCTCCCTGCAACGATTAGTATTGCTGCACGCGATCGCTGCGCGTTATGTAATGCTCCACCTAATTGAGCTGTTCCTGCGTCAACGTGAACTAATACGGCTTGTGGTTTACCTGTGATTTGATAATATCCATGTGCCGCTGAAAGCCCCATAGATTCATCTAGGCATAAAATAACTTCTGGGACTTTTTCTTTCTTTTCAATTTTTCTAGCTAGAGCTTCCTGTACTGGGAATGTATCGGTGCCAGAATTAATAAAAATGTATTCGATTCCATACATGATGAGTGCTTCGACAAATGCGTCAGCACCGTCATTTACGTTAAGATCTATATAAGTTACGGTCGAAGAATTTTGTTTCTTACTATCCATAATAACCAACCTCTAGTAATGGGTGCTTTTAGGTATCATACCACCTGCTAAAATCTAGTACTCGATGTGGCGCGCCCGGAGGGATTCGAACCCCCGACACTCGGTTCCGAAGACCGATGCTCTAATCCACTGAGCTACGGGCGCATATTGGCTATTTTAATTAAATACAACTGCGGCATCCATAGCAAACGCTAGAATCGTTCATCGTTTTCTGTCAGTTTTGTAAAAAAACCGACTCTCTCCATCTGCTTCAAGCTATTAACATGAGCTTTTTCCAACCCCTCACTGGCCACAATAACAGCTAAGGCCTGTGCTCTCGAAACTGCTACATTCAAGCGGTTAATATCAAACACAAAGTCTAAGCCGCGGCTTGATTCAGCTACATCACTAGCAGTCATTGAAATAATAACGACTGGTGCTTCTTGCCCTTGGATTCCATCAATAGTGCTAACGTTAAAGTCACCTTTTAGCTTTTCTTTAAGTAGATTAACTTGCATATTGTATGGCGCAATAATCAAGATATCATTATCTGTAATAGGTGATATATTGCCTTCTTTATCCGTAAATGTGCCTGTTTTTAGTTCATTAATTAGCTGCTGAACCACAATAACTTCTTCTTCACTGCTTTGTGTATTGCCTGCGTGCTGCACAGGAATAGATAAAACTCCATTCGGCTTTGTTATATGCGTAGCTTGGTTAATATCGATTGATTGATTTGCATTATCCTTGTCCGCTTGCAATTTTCCTTCGTACACAATCTCTGATAACGGCAGGCAGACATTTGGATGCATTCGATAGGAACGCTCTAAAAACACGCCTTGATCATCAGGTATAACTGCGGCACCTTTCAACATAAACTCCAATGTTGACTCCCCAGATTTACCAGGGTGAGAGGCTTGTATTGGTTGTTCAAGCTGCATCTGGTCACCCATTAAAACAATGTTTTTAGCAGCACCTGAAATGGCGATTAAGTTGGCAAGAGCAACTTGGCTGGCTTCATCAACAAATAAATAATCAACAGGCTCTTCAAAGGCTACTGGCCTAGCAAAGCCATAGACTGTTGCGCCAATCACATCATAAGTGCCATAAGGTGCGTCTTCCCTGAAACTCATTGAGTTACGGTAATCGAAATTAGGCCACTCTTCTTTCGGAAATTGTTTTCTAAAATTTTTATCCGAGCCGTAACCGCCTACTTTCACTAAACTTGAATGGGGTAATAGATTTGGTAGCTCTTTAAGTAAATTCATAATGGCTGCATGGCTGTTGGACATAATACCGATACGTTTGCCATTTTTAGCTAATGCGGCAATCACATTTCTTGCCGTAAAGGTTTTACCTGCACCTGGCGGTCCTTGAATACATAAACACGTATTATCCATTGCTTCAATCGTAGCAATCATAGCTTGTAGATATTCATTATCATCAGGATAATGTGTCCGTGAAACAGGCAAAGGTGATACTAACGTGGCAAACTCAGGATTATCTTGATTAAGAATGGTAGCGATCGCACCAGTCAACAGACCTTTCTCGAAATAATTTTCAGTGATTTCACAGAGCCTATTTTCTAATAAGCTCGTATTAATAAAAGTGTCGTTACCAAAAAAAGTGAGTGGTACATATGAATCTAGCCCATTAGTCTCAAAATCAGCTACTTTAATTGCAAAACTAATTTCACCTTTAGACGTATCATCTTCGGTGAAAATAATCTTGCTGACCCCAACATCGCTACCTTGAATGGTGGCATTAACTATTTTATCGGTTCTTATTGGCTGATCTGGGTTGTATGTCCCCTTACATAAATACACACCTTGGTCGTGGTTCGTTTCTGTCACAGTAATATCAAAGATTACGGTGTCATCATCAAACAGCTCCTCGTCATCTTTTTCTAAACGATCATAGTATGCCCAAAACTGTGTCGCACGCTCTCTATCGTAAAAATGTAGTAAGTAGATTAATAACTCTGCAATTTGATCTTTGTTTAATTTCTCTTCAACTCGAAAGCGTTCAACTAATGCTTGTTGCCGGCCAGATAGAAGCTCGCGCTCAACTTGATTCTTAGCTTGGGCATCCGTTTTCTCTTTATTGGGTTTTGCTTCTTCTATCGGTGAATAACTGATACCGAATTCTTTCTGTTGTTTAAGTAACCAGTCCACTAGTTGAAGCGTCGATTCACAGTCATCAATATTGTAATTACGGATCTTTTCCAAGCTTTCCCATACTGTCCAATTAAAATTATCTGAATCAGCCAACCAGCTTTTATAACCATTTTCTTGCTTTTCCCAATTTATATTGCCACCCGCCTCACGCCAATTCTCATAGGCAATTATAGATTCATCACCCCTAGCCACATCTGTTGTACGTATACCCCGATAAAGATGTTCAACATTTTTAATCGAGTAGCTAGGCTCACCAATAAGGAGTCCATTCTTAACAATTTTATATAAATCAATAAAAACGCCATTTTGTAATAACTCGCTTACTTCTTCTAAGCGAGTTTGATTACGAGTAGATAATCTACGAATAGCCGCTATTTCATAATTAGCATAGTGATACACATGCATGGTCTTATCTTGCTGCCATCGCTCGTACGTCCAGTCAATGAAGCCTTCGAAGGCAAGTTGTTCTTGTTTTTGATCATGTGCCCACCAGTCTTTGAACGCGTACTCTTTACCTTGAGCTGCGTTGGGATTGTGATAACTGACGCCCCACAGATATTCAAGCCCATTGTCCCCAAATGGATTCCCTTCGATATCGAAGAACATATCGAGGTCTGACGGTTCAGGCAAAGATGACAAGCCTTTGCCATTATCATTATCGATCACCGTGAAATACGGCTTATCTTGACCTCTCGATCGTAATTGAATATCAGCTTGTGCTTTGATTTTCGCGAGGCTTTCAGGTGATATACCTTCTATTTCTGTATCTTTAGTCTTTGCTAGCTGAGTTAATGTAGTGACATCGTGTTTATATAAATGTTGAATTTGTTTTTTACGAATATTAGCGACTAAGGCAAGACTATCTGATTGATCCAGCAGCTGTTGAGCATAATCTCCCCATGTACCGAAATTTGTTTCTAGTGATAGATCTGGCATCGTATTTTCAGCGCCGGTAAAACTTTCTTGTACCTGAAGGAATTGCTGTTTAAGATTTTGAAAATAGCTATAGTAGGCGGCAATACGAAAACGGTCTTTTGTTTTATCGCCCAAGATAACAACTGCTTCATCCGGTACTTTCCCTTGGATTTTTTCCAGCATCCAGCTATAGCAGCATAGTTGAACTAGAAAATAAGGGCGTGTCGTTTTAGCGAGCTTGGTATCCCAGGCTTCATAATAGTATGTTCCCAGTTCTGATTTACCTTCACGACGCACTAAAAAATCAGAATACCCACCAAAGTGATCTCGTTCAAGATAAGCCTGAAAGATTACCTTATAGCCTGCTTTCATCGCTATGATGGTCGCTTCCAACTTATCAGGGAGACTACCACCGGGGTCTATTTCAGCAATATTTTCCGCCCCATAATCTTCTCTTAGATACTGGAGAAACAAATCTTCGTGCTCTTTACCTTTATCACCTAGAAAGTTCTTCATTTCATCGTGATCTTTTTCGATTCCCTTAACTTGTTCAGGATGGTCTATCTCAAGACGAGCCATCCATGAGGCAAAGGGTGACCCCATATAAACGATTAAATCAGATGGAGAGAAACTAACAGTACCATCATAATTTTTTTTCATTATTATCTTCTTTCCCCGATGAAGATTATCCTATAATGTTTTTGGCATGATGAACAATACTAGATCAAGTTGTTGTTAGGAGGTGAAATGGCGACATTGGTGACTGGAGGGAATGGATTTATAGGGAGCAACGTTGTAAAAACACTTGTAGAAAGGGGCCACTCCGTTGTTTCTTTCGATCTTGTGGCTCCCGACGAGCTAGTTAAAAGGTATCTCGATCCCTGGAAAGGCCAAATCAAATATTTCCAGGGGGATATTCTTGAAAAAAAAGATCTTGATAAATTAGCGCAATTAGGAATCAACAAGATAGTTCATGCTGCAGTATTTACTGGCGTATTGCCTAAAATTGAAAATTCCCAAGCTAGTTCCATAATTGATATAAATGTACTCGGAACAACCAATTTACTTGAGTTTGCCAGAAAAATATCGCCCAACCGGTTTTTGTACGTAAGTTCAGGGGCTGTGTATGGTAATGAGAGGCCCGCTGATGAAATATTGTCCGAAGAAAGCGAGGTAAAGCCTAATAATCTCTACTCCATAACTAAATATGCTAGTGAATTGCTTACAAAGAGATACGGAGAACTGTGTGGCTTTGAGAACGTTAGTGTGCGTTTAAATGGGCCATATGGGCCTATGGAAAAAATCACTGGGCACCGAGAAAATCAGTCATTGATAAAAACCTGGATAGAGCAAGCTCTGCGAGGTGAAGCGATTGAAATAGATAATCGATCACTGATGCACGAGGCAACTTATGTAACAGATATCGCCCAAGGTATTGTTGCAGTGCTGGATTCTCCGTCGCTCTCTTACGCCGTATATAACAATGCTTCAGGACGGCAAAGCACTTTAGGGGGGATAATCGAGATATTGGAAGAATTATGCCCTGGAGTTGAGATCAGAGATGTACCATACTCTGAAGCCCTTGATTCTATTCCAAAAGGGAGAGAGAATCCGATCGATATCAATCGGCTCAAGGAAGACGTGGGGTTTGTTCCTGAAATTCCCCTTACTCAGGGGCTGGCAGACTATCTGGAATGGTATCGGCGTTACGATATTAGTATTTGAAATCTGTGCTGATAATCCCGGTTGGTGTTAGCTATCTATGATCTGAGTTATTGATACAGAGTTTGGCTGCGTCCCTGTTTGCCGCCATACTATATTTCCTTTCTCATCAAAGATCAGGACTGCTGGGACAAGCTCTATGTCATAATTCGCTTTAATTTCTCTACCTGAGTCAGTATTAATGTCTATGCGAATAAACCGAGCTTTATCACCCAAATCGTTTTCTAGCCGATCTAAGAGGGGCTTTGCCGAAAGGCACCCTAGTCAACGATTAGAATGAAAGGATACGACTAATTTGTCTCCTGCACCAACTAATGATGTGAAATCTTGTGGTTTTTGTAACGAGCTACTATTACTGCTAAGACTCAGTTGAAGAAAGCTTAAACTAGCTATAGCGATAACTAGGATTCCCCATTTCCAGTTACTTCCCCCATCTAGTTTTAGCAAAACAATAACTATAAAGGCAACGATAAAACCTGAAACTATTAGAAAGGAATTTTCGTTTAGAGTATTCATCAATTGTTAGTTTTGTTGTTTTCTGCAATGACATCAAGTATTGCCAAAGCTGCAGCTTGAATCTGTGCTTCCATTTCAACATGGGTATCCCCGTGCTCTTCTCTGCCGTGTTGGTCTCTGGCACGTGCGAATGGATCATATGTATTACTTTCAGGATCTAAGCGTTTTTGATTTGCTTGAGTCTGAGCAAAGAGAAATTCCTTAAATTTTAATTCTAGTTCCTTTCTAGATAATGTCATGATTCATCCCCTTTTTATGTTGTTTTTGATTGGGTTATAAAAAATTTATTCAAATGGGGTGGGCGATGGGATTCGAACCCACGATCACCAGAGCCACAATCTGGAGCCTTAAACCAGCTTGGCCACGCCCACCGCGATATAATTACAGAAATATAAGGCGATTCTCAGTCTAACAATGGTTTAAATACCGAGCAATAGTAAAAAAATATTAAACATGGTCATATAATCAAAACGGGAAGCACTTCCTAGTGGTTTTAACAAAAAGGGGGTAAAAATTGAAAGAATCCAGCAGCAGTAAATTAATCAATGCGTTAAAAATGATACAGGATAGTAATGCCCAAGCGGGAGTTTTAGTGTTATTTGGTGGTGACTCTTTTCAGTTAGACCCAACTGTCCCGACATATATACATTCGGAGATCACCCCTGATAATACAGAACAGATTTTAAGACGATACCCGACTAATTGGACTATTGAGATTTTGAATGGGGAAAACCGTGAAAAAGTATCTTTAACAAAAGAAGCACTTCATAGCGATAAGTGGGATTTTATTTATATTAAGCCAGTTTCGTGGGAGGATAATTATCAAGATATGAGAACCCTGATCGAAGTGATCAGAAAACTGCGTGCTCCTGATGGTTGCCCTTGGGATAGAGCTCAGACCCATAAAACCTTAGCACCTTATTTAGTTGAAGAAACGTATGAAGTTTTAGAAGAAATTGAGAATAATGATTCTAAGGGAATGCAGGAAGAACTTGGTGATATATTATTACAAGTCGTATTGCATTCTGATATAGCACAAGAATCATCAGAATTTGATATTTATGATGTCATAGATTCCCTCATTCAGAAACTTGTTTTCCGACACCCCCATGTTTTTGGTAATGAGAATGCAAAAACCCCGTCAGATGTTGAAGAGAAATGGGAGGCGATCAAGAGTCGAGAAAGACAAGGGGCTTCAATAATGGAGGGACTCCCAAGGGAGTTACCAGCTTTGCTTTATGCACAACGAATACAAAGTAGAGCATCCAATGTTGGGTTTGATTGGAAAACGGTAACAGGAGTTTTGGATAAATTACTAGAAGAAGTCGAAGAATATAAACAAGCTACCTCTGATGAGGATAAAAGCAAAGAATTTGGAGATATTATTTTTACTTTGGTTAATTTAGGGCGTCATTTAAACATCGATGTTGAGAATTCTCTTAGATCTGCTAACAATCGATTCTCGGAAAGATTCAAATTAATGGAAGGGTTACTGGAACGTGATGGGCTTAGTATTCATGATACAGATGCGCGAAAACTAGAGGAATATTGGGAGATGAGCAAAGATATTCTCAGTAAATCGTAGTTGCCTAAGTTAATGATCAAACAGTTATTTACCAATTTACAAGTGCCTATTATTTAGTGTTAGAATGACGGGTCGCAAGTTTTACATTAATTTTCTTTGAGCACTAATATCTTATGACCTCTAATATCGAGTCGTCCGCTGAAGAAAGCCCTAAGGTAGGGGCATTCGAATCATTTAAGTCCTGGAATTATACCTATTTTTGGCTTGCCTCCTTATTGTCTATAACATCATTTTTTATGTTGATGATCGCAAGGGGATGGCTTGTATTCGATATTACGGGATCTGCGAGCATGGTCGGCTATGTTTCGGCAGTTGCGCAGACTCCTTCTCTCGTTTTGTCGGTTTTTGGAGGGGTCATTGCTGACAGATTTGATCGAAAAAAAGTCTTGTTATTGAACGAGGCAATTAATTTCACAATACTGCTAATTTTGGCAACTTTGGTGGCTACTGATCTCATAGAGGTGTGGCACCTAATGCTACTTGGACTAATTAACGGTATTACTTTTTCTCTTGCTTTCCCTGCTCGCGCTGCTATTGTTCCAAGTTTAGTCCCACCAAGAAATATAGCTAATGCAGTGGCATTATCTTCGATTATGTTCAGCGGAGCTCAGCTTATAGGTCCACCTATAGCAGGGTGGCTTATATTAGTTTCTCCTGCCACAGCATTTTTTGCAGCATCAGGATTTGTTGGTGTAGGGATTCCTCTCTTTATGCTTCTTAAG
>Ga0310344_10001026_pt1 | contig 21564 bp, 14 predicted proteins | sample HC15DNA20200_MG_FD_203801 | JGI IMG/M metagenome (GOLD analysis project Ga0310344, IMG submission 203801) | Marine microbial communities from station ALOHA, North Pacific Subtropical Gyre - HC15-DNA-20-200_MG | ecosystem: Environmental > Aquatic > Marine > Oceanic | place: Pacific Ocean: North... | reverse complement strand
TGAAGAAGGGGTCGCAAACAACAGTTTGCGACCCCTTCTGGTTATGAGAAGGCCTTGGGTTGCTAGTCTCAACCGCTGACCTTCAAGATCGTGTAAACCGTGAAATTCGTGTCGTGCATTTCAATGATTACTGCCGACTGTCCAAATCATTCCAAAAAGATGGCATTCTATGAACACGCTCCAAACACTGACTGCAATCAGTTTTATAGCAGGAGTCACTGTGGCAGTTCCCCTTCACGCCCAGTCTGGCCTCGAGGTTGTCCGCTCTTACCGTGAGAATCATGAGGCGACGATCTTAAATGATTTCGCCGAACTGCTCAGTTACCCAAACCGGGCCCGCGACACTGAAGATATTCAACGTGCCGCAACATACATCCGTGACAGACTTCGCAGTGTAGGAGTGGACTCTAAACTACTAGAGATCGATGGAGTGCCACCACTTGTATACGGTGAGTTACTTGTTGATGGAGCTGAGCGCACACTGGGAATTTATGTTCACTACGACGGCCAACCGGTGGACCCGTCGAATTGGACACATCCACCGTTTGAGCCCACTCTTTACACCGCTTCGATGGAAGCGGGAGGAGAACCCCGCGCATTCCCTAAAACCGGAGAGTCGGTGAATGAAGAATGGCGGGTGTACGCCCGATCTGCAGGAGACGACAAGGCTCCTATTGCCGCAATCCTTCCCGTCCTTTCCGCGTTCCAAGAAGGAAACATTACACCGACTTCAAATCTCATATTCTTCTTCGACGGGGAAGAAGAAGCGGGTTCACGAAACCTTGGTCAATATATGGATATGCAGGCCGACCGGTTGAGCGAAATCGACGTCTGGCTGTTCTTCGATGGGCCAGCCCATCAAAGTGGTCGCCCACAACTCACGTTTGGCGTGCGGGGCTCGATGGGCATGGAAGTCACTGTCTATGGTGCGACACGAAACCTACACTCGGGTCATTATGGAAATTGGGCTCCTGACACCGGAAATATTTTGGCTCGGTTGCTGGCAACAATGAAGGACGAAGAGGGGCGTGTTCTGATTGATGGCTGGTACGACACTGTAGAACCACTAGGAACGGAAGAACAGGCAGCCTTAGAGGCAATGCCGCCTGTGGATCAAGAACTAAAACGAGAACTCGGGCTTGTATGGACCGAGGGTGAACCAGAGACCCTATCGGAGCGGATTCTACTTCCAGCGCTAAATATCCGAGGTATCACGAGCGGCAACACTGGATCACTCGCCCGCAACGTCATTCCAAATGAAGCCATCGCTTCCCTCGGAATTAGACTCGTTAAGGGGAATGATGCACAAATGATGCGCCGGCTCGTAATCAAACATATTGAACGGGAAGGGTTCCATGTGGTCACCGAAGATCCAGACATTAACACACGACTTCGTTACTCCAGGATCGCGAAAGTTACAGGCGGAGGAGGCTACCCCGCAGCTCGAACTGAGATGTCAAACCTGTACGTCCAGGAAGTCATCTCCGCAGCCTCTGTGGCAGCAGACCGTGCCTTTGGTTCCGGATCGTTGATTCTCGCGCCGGGGTTGGGTGGCACACTTCCACTCTACCTTTTTACCGATGTTGCTGGCAAACCAGCGGTTAACGTCCCAGTAGCGAACCACGATAACAACCAGCATGCACCCAACGAGAACCTTCGTATCGCTAACCTATGGTACGCAATCGATCTCTACGCTGCCCTGCTCACCATGCCAGTAACCGTGTTCTGAGGAGAGTTCAATGAAAAAAGTCTTAATAAGTGTGATCGTTTTCGTGCTTGTTCTTGTTGCCGCCTCTCCAATGCTCGGACAGACAAATCCCTTATGGAGTCAGGAAAAAGTCAAAAACTACCTCCCGCATATGACCGTACCTGACGTCCAAGAGTTCCTAGCCAAGTCTGACATGGCGCTTATCCCAGTAGCTTCCTTGGAGCAACACGGTCTCCATCTTCCTATTGGTACAGATTACCTAAATGGAGTCGAGCAGGCGAAGCTGATCGCACAAAAAATCGATGTTTTGGTCGCACCCATCCTGCTCCCGGGCCAATCTCCCTATCACATGGGCTTCGAGGGGACTATCACACTCCCAGCAACGTTAATCCAAGAAGTTTACGTCGAGGCTGTAAAAAGCTTAGTTCAACACGGATTCAAACGGTTTCTAATCATGAACGCACATGGAGGAAACCGTGCAATCACAACGTTTATCGTTGATCGGATCAATCAAGAGACGGCAGGGATTGCGGTGGACTTAGGAGCCGTCACTGCCCCATTCATAACATACGGTCGCACAACGGAGCCCCAACCTGCGAAATCGGTCTTGGACCGACACGGAGGTACTCCAGAGACAGCAAATTCACTCTACCTCATGCCAACCCTTGTCGACCTAGAGGCAGCTATACCTGCGGAGCTGTCGATGCCTCCGCACCTTGAGGCCATGCTCCCAGATGTACTAGCTGGCGACCCAACCGCACTAGCGGTGTTTCTCGCAGAAGGCCTGAAAGATGAGTCGACCGGGAAAGGCACCTCCTCAATCGAGATGTCAACCACTGGTGTGTGGGGGACACGTGATCCTCAAGAGGCGACAGTCGAGCGGGGTCGAACTGCAATAGAACGGTTCGTAGATGGGGCAGTGGCCTTCATCGAACGATGGAATGAAATGAGGCCGCCCGGCAGCTAAAAAGAGTTACGGTTTTAGTCGGCGTTGCGTAACGTATTTGTCGTCTGTTTCCGCACCGACCAAGCTTCTGGTAAGACGAGAAGAAAGATCGCGATCGTTAACAAAGCGCTGCCCACACACCAGCGACAGATCGCTCTGATAACGAAGATTTCTAGCGCCGTCAGGTAGATCGTGAACCCGACTCCGCCGACAGATAGACATAACAGGGCCTTATTCACCCAGCCGGCGTTGGCCGTTCGCACCTGAACTGATATTAGCGATACGACAAATACGGCCAGATACCATCCCACACCCCACCCAGCCACGGGGAAACCGAGGAACTCAGCCCAACGAGAGCCCTGAACAAGATCGCAACCGCCTCCAGCTCCACACGCCAAGGAACCGTAGAACCCCTTGGCATACAGAAATAGGTATACCGAGAGAAAAAGGCCAGCTAACGCCAAGAGGGCGACCGCGCGGTGTCGGTTAAGTCTGGTCACTGAAGGCGTGGCATAGGTAAAAGACTCGGAAACCGAAGTTTTTCGCCACTACTGATTGTCGGCAGACAGTGAATTCATCCTGTTTTGAATCATACTTTCGATGACCTGGTATGGATCACCTCTCGACAGATCAACGACTTGTCCATCTACAAACACGGTGGGGGTCGACCCCACACCCCGTTCCTCTCCGTACTTTCGGGAAACAGCGATCTCTTGTAGATAACGGCTCTCTGCGGTACAGGCGTGATAGGCGCCCATATCTAGACCCAAATCTTCCGCAATTCCCGAAAACTCATTTTCGGGTCGGTTACTTGTATACCAGCGAGTCTGACGAGAGAAAATCATGTCGTGCATAGGCCAGTACTGACCCTGATCACCTGCGCAACGAGCCGCCATCGCAGCCGGAACGGAGTTTGGAAAAGACCCCAACACAAAATCGTATGTGATCCACTTTGCCACTCCCTGCCCTGTCTCAACATAATTTTGACGGATGAGCCTGCCAGTAAAACCGGCAAAGTTCGCGCATGCGGGGCAGGAATAGTCAATAAACTCCTCAATTGTAATCGGGGCCGACTCCGATCCCAATAAGATTCCGACAGAAGCATCGCCAGGCAGCTGGGCCGAAAGGGCTTCAAACTCATCCGGCGTGGGTAGTGGTTGGGCAGGCCCACCACTACTCTGGCCTGCCATATATAGCCAGGCACCACCTGCAAGTACGACCAACAATCCTAGAAGCAGGAAGACTTTGTTCCCACCTCCTTCAGATGATTTTGACTTCGTCCGTTGATTCAAAATCCTTACTCTCTGGTCAGTGTGAACCCGATGATCAAGAAAGCCAAAACGCCAACGCTCCCACGAGAGACAACACGGTGATCACGAGGATCGCTAATCGCGCGTTCTTCGACAAGCGTTGTCTTGGACGTGCTGCTAATTCCCGGAGACTTGGTATGAAATAATCAGACCAAAGATCTGCGACCTCCTTCAACACGGCACTCCATGCAGTACCGTATGTAACATCCAGTTTCACCACTTGAGCTTTCCAATCGCTCGTCGCCTCCTCCAAGCCGGTTTCTTCCGTTTCTGGTGGCTCGTGTTCACGGGCATGCAACCTCTGAAGCAAAAGATGTTGTCTAGCTAACACCTTTCCAAAAGCTGAGTCTAGCATCTCAATCCGCTGTGTCACGGAAGTGACTAGGGCTGCGTGTTGATCGACAGCATGGAATTTACTTCCAATCTCACTCGAGAGGCGTTTTTCCAGTAGAAGGGCTTCGATCTCTCTACGGTATACTTTAAAAAGCTGTTCAATAAGACTATGAAAGGCGGCGATCGCGTCCTCTCGCATTTGCTCCGCATCCAGCGCCTGGATTGCATGTGCCATCGACCCAGCCCCGAGGGCGGCCGATCTTCTGAGTAAGAGAGGTCCCAACGCAATCTCACCGAGATCCTGAAAATGCCTCTCAAAGTAGGGACGATCTAACCGATCCCCGAGAGATGTGTCCACTCGCACGCGCTGCGCTGCTTCCTGGAAGGCTGCCTGAAGTGTCTCAACGGATATCATGAACTCGGGAAGTTCAGCGGGACGAGGTGGCGACACATCTCCTTTAGAGAACATCTCAATCGACTCATCTTCTGTACCAACTGACACGGGAGCTTTACGCGCGACGATGGCGATGGCTTGTATTTCTTCGGGAAACAGATAGTAAAATTCCAGGGCTACATCCGGAGCGGAAAGCCGCAGACCTGCCCTACCCTCTTCCCTAGTGTCCGAACTGATCTCGCTGACCTGATCGACTGGCCAGGGCACTGTATGGTGTCGATCCTCAGCAAAAAGATGAACCGCACGTTGGGTAAACACGGCGAGATGAAGCCCATTTAAGTCGGAACCCGATAACATCCCGTTCACTGCTGTGCCGGCGGTGCAAACTACCACCTCTGCTGCGAGTGGCTGGAGTAGAGTTCGCTGCCTCGACTGGTCCGTTTTCTGTTCTATCGTGCGAGCAAATTCCTCCAGGTCACCACTGTGGCCAAGAAAAGCGAGCGAACGCGTGCGCGCAAATAAAAGCACGAGACCAGCTCGGCGAGAGACCCAGAATACAGAATCAAGAGACACTTCTTCATCCGCTGCACGGATCACAAGGTCTGTGCACACTACTGGAACGTTGTAGAGCCTAGGTGTCCCATTGACGATTACATCGAACGTGAAACCATCAGTACCATCGGCCTCTCGGCCGTGCCGGTCACCACTGCTATGCCCCCCCTCAAACGCCACGGATACTAGTCCCCCTATTGCTTCTTCGTAGAGAAAATCTTGGGCTTTTCACTATTCCGCGCGACTGCTAGAGGTCAAGATAGTCATGACGGCAGCCGTGTGATCCAGTGATGGGACAACCCAATCCGCATCGGCCTCCTTCAGTGCCGCTACTGAAAAGCGTCCCGTAGCGACGGCGAGAACCCGAAGTCCTGACGCCTTCGCACAAGCGATGTCCTGCGGAGTATCTCCGACAATCCAAGTTTCTTCCGGCGCAAAATGAACGCCCGTCTCAGTAAACGCCCGTTCAATTGCAATTGGGGGAAGGTCATTCCTGTCGACCGCATCGGAACCGAACGCACCAAACAGGAAACGACCGCCAAGTCCACACGCTTCAAGTTTTCCATGCGCCCCACCCGAAATATTCCCAGTAACCAAACCCAACGTTGCTCCGATCTCGTCAAGCGCATCGAGTAAGGACAAAACACCGGGATATGATTTCATGTCGGCTTGACGAATAATCAATTCACTTCTGAGACAATTCAGGTATGAAACCCAAAGAAGATCGAGCCCCTTCTCGATCGACCCTTCATCAAACCCTGCAGCGGAAAGTAGTGTGTAGGCAATCTGAGGATCGGTCAGGCCGTCGAACGGGAGTTCATCGATAGGACCGGTGGTACCATAAACCTCTATCATGGCAGACTCTAAGGCCGCCCTACCCGCACCACCAGCATGCACTAGGGTACCATCGATATCAAATAAAACTAGCATGGGATTAAAGCGGTTTTTGAGCACTCAAAACGAAATTGCCGACCCTTGGAAGAACAGATTTAGACCTCACTCCTGCAGCCATTCGACAAGTAGCGAAGGTTCAATGTTACCCCCAGAAAGAATCGCCACTGTCTCACCTTCAACTCCAGGCTCCACAACACTTTGTAATAACGCTGCCACCGTAGCTGCTCCAGAGGGTTCCACAACAAGACCAAGGCTAAATAACCATCGGACAGCATCTCGAATGCTATCGTCGTCCACCGTTACAATCTCATCGACCAAGTTTTCGCAGTGTGCAAATGTTAGGTCCCCCGGCCGAACCGGCTTAAGTCCATCCGCCACCGTTGAGACACTGTCCAGCGTGATGGGTCCTCCGCCTTCTCGCGACCGTAGCATAGAGGCGGCGCCTGCGGGCTCAACACCAACCATTCTGGCTTCCGGGTGGAGCCCTTTCAACGCCACTGCTACTCCTGAGACCAAACCACCCCCTCCGATCGGAGCGAGCACTAATCCTGGTTTTTTTGAGCCAAGCTGGCTTACAAGCTCGAGCCCAACTGTCCCCTGTCCAGCTATAATGTCCGGGTCATCAAAGGGTGGCACCATGGTTCCACCTTGTTCTCGCTGGATTTTTTCGGCTCGCCGCTTCCGTTCAGATGATGTGGTACCTTCAAACTCAACATCCGCACCAAGTGCTATCGTTGCTAAGCGTTTTACTTTCGGAGCATCTGTAGGCATGACAACTTTTGCGGGGACTTTAAACTGACGAGCCGCGAATGCAACTGCTTGTGCGTGGTTTCCGGAGGAGTAGGTAAGCAGGCCAGCCTCCCTTTCCTCCGGGGTGAGACGGGTCACAAAATGGTAAGCCCCGCGAGCTTTGAAGGCGGACACGCGTTGTAAGTTTTCACACTTGAGCCAGAGTCTATCGAGCGACCCTTCTACTGGTGATACTCCAACCTCTGGGAGTGGCGCCGAGACAAGTGGCGTTCTCCGTACCGCATCTCTGATACGAAGCTGTGCGTCTTGAACATCTTGAAGCGATACAAGTTCCGGCCGGGTCACATATCACCAGTTGGATCAGCGTCCTCTTGTTTCATCTCATTCGGGTCGGCCACTGGAACCCCCTCGCCGGACAACGAGTTACTTCCATTCTCATCTTGGAGGGTTTCTATCTCATCATCGAGTTCTAAAACCCTATCGATTACTCGCGCAACGTCTACGAGAGTGTCCTTATTGTCGAGTGCGATCAGTCGAACTCCCTGAGTATTTCGACCGATGACAGAAATCTGATTTGCGGGCTGACGATTAATCACCCCGTTCTTGGTAACGAGCATGAGCTCATCGTCATCGGTCACCTCACGTACACGAACAACCTCTCCTGTTTTTTCGGATATCTTGAGGTTGATCAAGCCTTTTCCGCCACGCTTCTGCGTTCGATAGTCATCCACATGGCTTCGTTTGCCCATTCCTAATTCCGACGCCGTAAGCAGGGTGGCCGTATGACGGACTACAACCATTCCGATCACCTCGTCGTCCGGTTTGAGGCGAATCCCCCGCACACCTTGCGTAACCCGTCCCATTTTCCGCGCATCAGTTTCACTGAATCGAATCGACATCCCACCACGAGTCGCCAAGATGATATCATTGGTCCCATCAGTGAGCTTGACATCGATCAGTTGGTCGTCTTCTCGAATGTTAATCGCATTTATTCCGTTGGACCTGACGTTCTTGTATTCAGCCAGGCTCGTCTTCTTCACCATTCCCTTTCGGGTAGCGAAAATCAGCGATTGTTCATCGGTAAATGCTCGGACGCGAACGATCGATGCAATTTCCTCATCCTTGTCAATCCTTAGGAGGTTGACGATTGGTTTTCCGCGAGCAGTGCGTCCAGCTGGCGGAATCTGATACACCTTGAGCCAATACACTTTTCCATCACGTGTGAATATCATCAGGTAGTCGTGAGTTGAAGCAAGGAAAAGATGTTCAACCCAATCCTCTTCCTTGGTCCCCATCCCGGCGATACCACGTCCTCCACGTCGTTGCGCGCGATATACATCCGGTTGGATGCGTTTGATGTAGCCTGAATGCGAAACCGTGATCACCATATTCTCCTCAGCGATCAGGTCTTCTTCAGTGAAATTCGCTGCTACATCAATGATCTCCGTCCGACGTGCGTCCGTAAATTTCCCTGCCACCTCCTCAAGCTCTTCACCCACGATCTCCATGCGGAGATCCCGTGAGGCTAGAATTGCCTCGAGCTCTTTTCGTCGCGCACGTACCTCTTTGAGTTCTCCTTCGAGTTTCTCAATCTCAAGTCCCGTGAGGCGAGCGAGCCGCATGTTGAGGATAGCCTCAACCTGTCGCTTACTAAGTTCAAATGCGGCACGAAGCTCCGCACCAGCAATCTCCGCATCAGGCGATCCGCGGATGATCTTGATCACTTCGTCGATGTTATCGACCGCAATCTTAAGACCTTCAAGTACATGTTCACGATCTTTGGCCGCAGTGAGTTCGAACTGTGATCGACGCTCAACCACCTCGTGCCGATGCTCGAGGAAGTGCGAGAGCATGGACTTGAGGGACATTACCTGCGGGACACCGTCCACCAACGCCAACATGATTATGCCGAACGTTGACTGCATCTGTGTGGCCTTGTAGAGCTGATTGAGCACGATCTGGGAGATCGCATCGCGCTTGAGCTCAATAACTATGCGGATCCCATCTCGATCAGACTCATCGCGAAGATCAGCGACATCTGTGGTTTTCTTATCACGGACGAGCTGAGCAATCTGTTCAATAATTCGGGTCTTGTTGACCATAAAGGGAATCTCGGTGATAACGATCTGCTCCCCACCGTGTTTCCTTTCCTCCATATGGGCCTTAGCTCGCATCACAACACGACCGCGGCCGCCAGAATAGGCTTCTCGAATCCCTTCCGAACCGTAGATAAAACCACCGGTCGGGAAATCGGGGCCCTGGATGGATTCCATGAGATCTTCCACGGTCGCATCGGGATTTTCGATTAAAAGCTTACAGGCTCCTACCACTTCACCGAGGTTATGCGGTGGGATATTCGTTGCCATCCCAACGGCGATTCCAGAGGATCCGTTCACAAGCAGGTTGGGCACCGTTGACGGCAAAACCGTCGGTTCCAATAAACGGTCGTCAAAGTTTAGTCCAAAGTCGACCGTCTCTTTATCGATATCAGACAGCAACGCAGTTGCAAACGAGGCGAGCCGTGCCTCTGTATAGCGGTAGGCTGCCGCCGAGTCCCCGTCGATCGAACCGAAATTCCCTTGTCCGTCAACCAATGGATATCGAAGCGAAAAATCCTGGGCCATACGGACTAATGAGTCGTAGACAGCTCCGTCGCCGTGCGGATGGTATTTGCCGAGCACATCTCCGACGACCGTGACGCTCTTCTTATAGGGACGTGTAGGACTTAGTCCTAACTCGTTCATTGCGAAGAGGATTCGACGGTGGACTGGTTTCAATCCATCTCGGACGTCTGGCAGGGCACGCTGCACAATCACACTCATCGAATAATCGATGAACGAATCGCGCATCTCGTCTTCTAATAATCGCGGCTCGATGCGATCGACACTATCAGTAGTCTCCATGGACTCCCGTTCAAGTTGCCAATGTTAATGAAATTTTAGGATACGAACAATCCGCAAAACGGCATTTTCCGGGGTCCCACATCTGAGCTGGCGGGACCGTATAATATACCGGTTTTTGGGGCATTTCGCGACTCTATCCATCCTGGAAAGTGTCCCGCGGAAATAGCTCTGGGACGGAATGCAGTAAGGGGAAGCGTTTTCAGCAAGACTCAACCTGGTCAATTAGTTCTAATAAGCCTCGCCATAGTCACCCAGATGACCACTCATGCAACGACTCGGTAGTCAGTTTGATCGTTAAAACCTAGACGGTGCAGTTCGGCACGGATGTCTTCACGTGCACCAGGAGTTCCTACAGCGACGAGGATGAAGGGTCGACGAGACACCTCTGTGTCGACTGCCAAATCCGTCACTCCTATCACCCGCGCCCCGTGGATCGTCTGACCGATTTTCCTCGGATCCAGATCTACAAATGCCGAGATAAGTTGGTCGCCCGCCCCCAACCAGGCACGAGCGAATGCTTTGCCTACTTTACCAGCACCCCAAATCACAAGTGGCCGATCCTCAGGCACAACGTTTTGGCGCAGATAGGAGACCTTGAGACGTCGGAAGGCTGTTGCATGGTATCGTGCAGATCGCTCAGATAACCGATGGTTACCTAATCGCCACTCATGTAGCACTTCTGGCACGTTGGCAAGGTTATATCCCGCTTCTGATAAACGCAGTATCAAATCGTAGTCTTCAGGCCCATCCACCTCACGATATCCACCCACTGAATTGAACACTCTTCGGCGAACCATCAGTGTAGGGTGGGCAATAGGGCACTCGACCAACAAGTCCCGTGCGATGGCAACGGGATCGGTGAGTGAGTTGATCCAGTTCTCATAGCGCGTATATCCAGATCCTCGCGCGGAAGAAGGAAAATACCGAACCCCTGTTCCACACGCAGCCAAATCCGGATTGGCATCCAACAGTGTGATCTGCGCGGCCAACCGTCCAGGTCTAGCAATGTCGTCGGCATCCATACGAGCTAAGTACAATGCCCGGGCTTCGCCTGCGAGACGTTTGAGGGCTGCAATCAATCCCGAACCATCGGGTTCAACGATACGCACACGCGTATCGCGCTTAGCCCATGCAGCGAGAATGTCTCCGGTTCCATCAACCGAAGAATCATCAAGGACAAGAGCCTCAAAACGTGACTCCGTCTGAGTCTCTAAACTTGCAATGCATCCTTCAAGGAATGGTTCGGCCTGACGACACGGAAGGAGGATAGAAACCCGTGGCCGCTCTGAACCAATCACAAACGAGGCGGCATTCTAATTGACAAGCCACAAGACATTTCGATAAGCGTCTATCAGCTAAAATTTTCGGCCGCTAGAGGTCCTCGACGATCAAAGCCCTCTAGGTGAACGCTGAGATGTGCCCCAGTTTTCGATTCTGCCACTTTGAGGATTTCTAGAGGTGGGCCCGCCGCTACAATGCGACCTCCTTCCATCGCGGCACCTGGACCAAGATCAACAATCCAGTCCGCATCAGATATAACGTCGAGGTTATGCTCTATTACAATAACGGTATGGCCCTCCGAAACCAGCTCCCGGAGCACGGTGGTTAACGTTTTCACTTCGCCCACACCCAATCCCACCGTCGGTTCATCCAGTATGTAGACCCGACTACCTCCACGCCCTCGACGAGAAAGCTCTCGAGCGATCTTAAGTCTCTGCGCTTCACCTCCTGAAAGCGTAGTGGCTGACTGGCCAAGTTTCAGATAACCCAAGCCCACACGCTGAAGGTGCCAAAGCCGTTTACCAAGCCGATCTTCTCGGATAAAAAATCGGATCGCCTGATTTACTGTCATATTCAAAGCATCAAGAATCGAATGTCCACGGTACTCAACATCGAGAACCTCTGGCCGATAACGGGCCCCAGCACATACTTCGCAAGGAACGGACACATCCGCTAAAAAGACCATCTCAACCGTCTCCTCACCGGTCCCCTTACAGTGTTCACAACGACCACCAGGACGATTAAAAGAAAAATGTCCTGGCCCAAAGCGCCGTTCTTTAGACTCCGGAAGTCCAGCGTACATATCCCTAAGCTCTTTGAATGCACCAATGTAGGTTGCCGGATTCGAGCGCGACGTCCGCCCTATTGGCTGTTGGTCTACGAGCACCACACCTTCGAGCGCCCCAGTACCTTGGAGTGCGTGATATGAGCCTTCCGGCTCACCCAGATGGCGTTTAACACTCGACCTAGCAGCCAACTCTTGTTCTAGCGCATGGAATAGTACACCGCGGATCAGTGTCGATTTCCCAGAACCTGAGACTCCGGTTACAACCGTTAGGAGCCCCAGAGGAATCTCGAGATCTACGTCTTGAACGTTATGAAGCTTTGCGCCCCGCAGAACCAGCGTTCCTTCCGGTGCTGAACCTGACCCCCAGATCGTTGGGTGCACACTCAAACTACTCGAGTCGATATTTGACGGACGATGACGCTCAGCCAACGCGAGCCCAGTACTTGTATCTGCCAAGAGAAGCTTGTCCCAGTCTCCTTCGAAGACTATCTCGCCCCCCTTCTCTCCCGCTTGTGGGCCCAGTTCGATTATTCGATCGGCTTGTCGGAGTACCGTAGAGTCGTGTTCTACTACAAGTACTGTGTTGCCGCGCTCTGCCAGTCTCTGGAGGACACTAGTAAAAGCGGCAATATCGCTCGCATGGAGGCCAATAGTTGGCTCGTCAAGCACATAAAGTGTATCAATCAGTCGGCTACCCAAGCAGCTTGCGAGTCGAATCCGTTGCATTTCTCCGCCGGACAACGTTCGAGCTTGACGGTCGAGTGGGAGGTAGCCGAGACCCACATCTTCAAGGAACTGGATTCGATCCTCTAGCTCGCTGCTAATAGGCTGGGCAACTTTTCGAGAAAATGAGGAGAGCTCCAGGTCACCCCTTAGCCACTGCCCAACCTCTGCTATCGGCAGTGCAGCAATTTCAGCAATGTGGTTTCCGGCGATCCGTACGTTAAGGGCATCAAGCTTTAATTTCGTCCCTCCACATTTCTGACAAAGCCTCGGCAACTGATACTGCCGGAGAAAAACACGGATATAGGGCTTGTAGCGCTTTTTCTCCTTCGACCTCAAGAATGGGATTGCTCCTACAAAACGTTCTCCACAGTAGATCCCTCCCTTGATAAGCACATCCCTCGCCTCCTTCGGCAGATCATCCCAAAGGGCTAGGGGATCAAGACCCGTAGACTGAGCGAAAGCGGCCAAATTGGACCTTTCGCGCGTATATCTGGGCTTGGACCATGGATCGAGGGCACCGTCCTCCAACGAACGACTAGAATCCGGAACGATGAGGTCGCGCGAGTACTCCAAGACTGCACCAAATCCTGTGCAGACGTCGCAAGCGCCGGCTGGACTATTAAAACTAAAAAGAGAAGGGGTTGTTTCAGGAAAAGACTGCTCACAGGTGCCGCACCGGTGTGATTCTTCAAATACGTAGTGAGTAGGAGGTCCCTCTGAGCTGTGATCAAATGCGATCGCTCTCCCACGCCCTTCGGCAAATGCGAGCGAGAGTGAGTCTGCTAATCGTTCGCGATTCTCACTCGACAGTACAAGTCGATCGACAACTACTATAAGCTCGGTGGCATCTGTGAGTTCCCGACATGCATCGGATTCCGTCGCCCCATTAGCCTCTTCTAGTTTCTCATCTTCAGCGTGAGCTACCGTTTCCAGTTCAGGAAGATAGATGTCTTTGCCATCTGCAATGACCCGCAGATAGCCCTTCGATTGAAGGTTGATCACAGCCATGGTGCTTGTGATGTTTGTGCTAATGCGGAAAGGGAAACCCACCACTATCTGGGCTCCGATACCAAGCTGTCGAAGAACATCTGTTGCCGAAGAAACCGTATCGGGGATTACGGAAGTTTCACACGTGGGACAGACTGTCGTTCCCACTCGAGACCATAGGAGCCGCATGTAATCGTAGACTTCGGTGATAGTCCCAATCGTAGACCGGCTCGACTGAACCTGATTACGCTGATCAATCGATACCGACGGACTTACACCTTCCACCTGGTCAACCAACGGCTTGGGCATACGCCGGAGAAACTGCTTGGCATAGGTGGACAGCGATTCAATGTAACGTCGCTGACCTTCCGCATAAATCGTATCGAATGCGAGACTCGACTTACCGGATCCCGAAGGTCCAGTGATGACCGTTAGCTTGCCGGATTCAATCTCAACGTCGACGCCTTTGAGGTTGTGTTGTCGGGCGCCTTTGACCCGGATGTGGTCACTCATATGACCATGATGGGTGAGACTCGTCGTTAGCGCCAACCATAGTAAGAATTGATTTGAAGCGTGAGCGCAAACCCCTATCTTGGCTGTGAATTCGGGAAACGAGTGTATTCACATACATAGCTAGGACGAAGCCAACGTATGCATGCACCAGACGGCCCATTCCAAGAAGAAGAGGCACTCGGGAAGGCCTACGATGCACGTTTAATGAAACGCCTCATGGCTTACCTCCACCCCTACCGGGGGCAAGTCGTACTGGCGGTCTTGATGCTCATTGCAGCTTCAGGGCTCGCACTCGTCGGTCCTTGGCTGACGAAAGAAGTGATCGACACCGCAATCCCATCGAAAGACTTCGCGACGGTGCGGCGTCTCTCGATGTTCTTCTTCCTAGCCCTCCTGCTATCGGGTTTTCTCGAATACACACGCACGATTCTTACGACATGGATCGGGCAAAACGTAATGCTCGATCTGCGGCAAGAGATCTTCGCACACCTTCAACGGCTTCGACTGGCTTACTTTGACCGCAACCCAGTTGGTCGCTTGATGACTCGGTTAACAAGTGACGTTGAAGTGCTGAACGAGATGTTCACATCAGGAGTCGTCACGATTTTCGGTGACATTTTCACTGTCGGTTTCATCATGGCGACGATGTTGATCATGGACTGGCGTTTGGCGCTCGTCACCTTTTCGGTATTACCGGCAGTATTCGGTGCCGCATGGATCTTTCGGAAAAAGGTTCGTGAAGCCTATCGCGACATCCGCGTCCGCTTGGCCCGTATCAACTCCTACCTACAAGAGAGAATTTCGGGCGTAAGAGTGGTACAGCTATTCCGCCAGGAAGAACCTACCAAGACCCGATTTTCTGATATCAACAACGACCATCTAGAGGCACACCTTCGCTCAATCACCTATTACGCTCTCTTTTTCCCAGTGGTCGAAGTCTTAGCGTCGATTGCTCTGGCTCTAATCATCTGGTACGGTGGAAACCAAGCGCTCCAGGGAACAGTGTCAATCGGTGTGATCGCAGCGTTCCTTCAGTATGCGCGGCGCTTTTTCCGCCCTATCCAAGATCTTTCAGAAAAGTACAACATCCTCCAGGGAGCCATGGCTAGTTCTGAGCGCATCTTCGGGCTCCTCGACGAACCACCAGGGATTGAGGATCCTCCAGAACCGCTGCAGCTTGATGTTCCGATTAAAGGCCGAATCGCATTTGAAAATGTTTGGTTTCGATACTCGACGATCGGAGAGGATGCACCCACCAGTTCGTCATCTGTGACTGCCACCACCGCTAGTTACGAGAGTGTAGAAAATCACACCTACGCTGACGTGTCTCCTGAGGATGGTTGGGTACTTCGCGGGATCAACCTTGAGATCAAACCGGGCGAAAGGATGGCACTGGTGGGCGCCACCGGAGCTGGCAAAACAACGTTGTTCAATTTGCTAATGCGGTTTTACGAACCACAGAAAGGGAGGATCACTCTCGATGGGAAAGATATCCGTACGTATGCGCTTACAGACCTCCGTCAACAGTTAGGACTGGTCCTCCAGAATGTATATCTATTCTCAGGGACGGCCGCATCGAATATTTCACTTGACCGGACGGGCATTGGGGACGAAGAAGTTCGAGCGTCAGCCGAGCAAGTGGGGGTAGACAGACATCTCTCACGACTACCCCGAAAATATAACGAGCCACTGAGCGAACGAGGCGGAAACTTGTCGGTGGGTGAACGTCAACTCGTATCTTTTGCGCGGGCTTTAGCGGGTGATCCACCGATCTTATTGCTCGATGAGGCAACAAGTTCAGTAGATTCGGAGATTGAGTCACAGATTCAGGCTGCACTGGAAAAGCTTATGGACGGACGAACCAGTTTTGTGATTGCACATCGACTGTCAACAATCCAAGGGGCTGATCGAATTCTTGTAATGCACCATGGACGGATCACGGAATCAGGGACCCACGAGTCACTGCTTAAAAGCGGCGGTCTCTACGCCCAGTTACATCGATTACAGTTCGAACGACCAATAGCTGTAGCATGAACACGGTCCTAGAGTTTTCTGCGGGGCTTGATTCTCGCTTGGTCCTGTTCAGCCTGTTACTGATCATGCACGCATGGGCAGGAACCCTAGTATTTTTGTCCAACGCGAACCGCCGAGACAAAACCCTGTGGATTATCATTCTTGTGGCATGCCCAATCATCGGTTGCATATTCTGGTTCGTATTCGGTCCCAAAAGGCGACAAAACACTACCTGAGTTCGACTTATCATCCTCCACCCACCTTAATCTTACCAAAGCTGAGCTAACAATGCGGCGGTGCGATGCCCAGCTCCAGAACCGTCTTCTATAAATTGGCGGGCCCGTGATCCAACAAACTTCCGATGACGAACGTCTTTAATACGTACCAAACCTTCACCAAAAGCGTGACGAGGAAACGTGATGCCACCCCCGGCCTCCACAAGCGCATCCGCATCACCACGATCATGCTCATCACCAAACAGAACCGGAATGCCGGCGGACGCCGGTTCAAGCACATTGTGGAGGCCTTTACCTTCCAGCCCCCCCCCTACGTATGCCACATCGCCAGCGGTGTAGAGTTCCGCCAGTCTACCAACTTCATCAAACACGATCACTCCATTTGAAGGCAGCGTCTTGGGATCACTCAACCGGCTGAAGCGATCACAGGGCTGGCCACGCATCCGGCAGTCAGCCAACAATCGATCTACATGATCCTCGCTTGGTTTGTGTGGAGCGATGACAAGCTGACACCAAGAATTAGCTGATGATCGAGAGCGCCCCACATCGAGCATATCGAGAAGAGCCCGTTCATCTTCTTCCCAAGTTGAACCCGCGATTAACCGGATTCCACCCTGTGGACGCTTTGGCAGCGCTGCTTCAAATTTGTACTTCCAGCCACCTGGCTCGCTGGCTCGGTCTGCTCGCGAAGCAGCCAAGTCGAACGCAGCATCCCCTGTCACACGAAGGGCATCGGCCCGCACACCGAGAGAAATGAGTCTCGAAGCATCGCGCTCATCTGCGGCGCCAACCATATCGAGACCACAATAAGTCTGTCTAAAGAGCCAACGATTTAAGGGCCTTAGTCGGCTGCTGTCAGGTCGCACAACTCCGTTAATAAGTGCGCATGGAATTCCAAACCGCGTGGCCGCACCTATGAGCCCTGGCCAGACGTCAAGCTTTGCAAAGACCAGCAGATCGGGTTGGAGTGTCCTCATTGCACGGTTGCAGTCGCTTGGGCGATCAAGTGGTGGATACCCTGCATTTTCTGGCTGGAGGTGATCAAGTGCAGCTGCCCCTGAAGGTGAGAAGTGCGTAACCACCAGATTCAGCGACTCCAGCTTTCGAAGTGCATTAATGGTCGGAGTTGCTCCAAGTAACTCACCAGCAGAGGATCCATGCAACCAAACTAGGCGGTCACTGTTCTGGTGAGTGTTCCAGCTTTCGATTGCTTGGACCGCTTGGCGACGGTCCAAGATTTGTTTCCCTACATCAGGCCGCGTAAAAGCTATAACTGACTGCAGTGTCGTACCCAGGGACGCAGCCACAGCGGAAACGCACTCACCTCGGTTCATCGGGCGTGCAGAAGAGATCCTTGCCATCGACCTCCACCCACTGACCTGGCCCGGAGTACCGGGACTACCACTTAACTGAACCTTCCTGCCCCGAATCTATTTCAACTTGTACGTCCCCTTCACCAAAGAGGAAAGCACGAAGGTTTTCATAGAGAAACTCTCGTGCATTCGGTTCATTCAGCTTGAGTCCATAATGGTTGATAAGCAGCATCTGATGCTGTTTCCACTCTTCCCAACAGTCGGCACAGATTGTCTCTACAATCCGCTCTCCCAACTCATTTGGAAACGGCTGTCGTTCGATCTGGTCAGGGTTCTTGCGATCACATCGATCGCACCCGAAAGGTTCTGACATGGTTAGATTAGGCCGATCATTGAACACCTCAACCATTATGATTTAATGAGGACTCGGAAACCCGAAGCAAGATCACGGGTCGGTTCTCTCTCCTACCAACTGACCCAAGGCTTCCCACGGATCTCGCAGGCTCGCCTCCTGCATTAATACTTGTAAGGTCCTTAAAATACTCTCGTGGCTTTGGTATACACTCTCAAACTCGTCGAGGCGTGTATAATAGAGTAAGCGCGATATCATCCAAGCGTTATTCAATACCCCTGCATCAAGGCGTCGCCCTGAATAGCGGCCTGACAGTTCATAATCATCATTGAATCGGCGAGCCGCATCCCCGAAGACTTTGCGTTTACCTTGTCGTTTTTCATCGTCTGACAGGTCCGACTCGTACACGGCCTTAAGAGGCTCGAGTACCGAGTGGAAGAACCGTCCGAAGCGTCGAGTGTCCTCCCATCGTTGACGAGCGCGCCCACATGTGGTCGGATCTTGCACTGCATCACAGAAAAAGGCGATCGCGCCCCGATTCCCTACAAAAGTGGCAAAACTCTCGTTGAAATCAGCTTGACCCTTTAGAAAGAATGTGCTGTGCGTGATCTCGTGTATAATTGTATCGACGAGCGCCAGGCTGTCGAGGCGCAGCGTCGTGGACATAATCGGATCTGGAAACCAACCAAGCGTAGAGAACGCGGACACGGGTTGCACAACCACATCGTACCCTTCTTCCTCAAGTTTTCTTGCCTCGGAAAAAGCTGCCTGGAAGTTGAAATGTCCTTTATATGGGACATGGCCCACTATCGGGAACCACCACGTTTTCCATTTGAGTTCGAATTCTGGAGCCGCAAGCACATTGAGGGCGAGGGTGTCTCGGTCCAGTTGGGCAAAAGTCTCATAGCTTCGACCAGCTCGCAAACCCAACTCATGCTCTGCGAAGTCGCGAACGTCGAGTACAAGCCGAAGCTTATCACGAGTAAGCTTTGTCACGGTAGTATCGTGAACCATAGCTCTAATCGGGCGTCGTGCGGACAGTATGCGTGCTTCTTCCCAACCGGCCTGAAGCACATACGTAGGAGAACAACCAACCCATACGAGTGCAAACAGAACGAATCCAGTTCGTCCTAACCACTTGAGCTTGATTGGCCAGTCCATACTGGATCTGTGGGGAACGACAGCACGTTTTTGCGAATTTTCAGGCAAAACTAAATCAGCCCACTACGAAATTGATCATCCGGTCCTGTACGAAAATAATCTTCCGAATGTCACCACCGGCCAAATGGCGGGTTACGTTTTCTTCCGTCAAAGCAATCTCCTTCACTACCTCCTGAGATGCGCCAACGACCACCTGTATCGTCGCACGAAGTTTACCATTGACCTGTACCGGGAGATGCAACACGTCAGTAAGCAGTTTGGCCGGGTCATAAGCTGGCCAAACTGCATAATCAAAAATACTGGACTCGCCACCTAGCCTCGCCCAGAACTCTTCGGAAATATGTGGTGCGACCGGTGCCAACAAGATAACGAGTGGGCGAACCTCATCGAGGGAAGCAGTGCGACCATCTGCCCGGAGCACATTCAGATAGTCCATCATAGCGGCAATGGCAGTGTTATAATCGAGGCCTTCAAGATCTTCGGTGACCTTCTTTATCGTGGCATGAAGCGCCCGTTCCACTTCTTCATCATCAAATCCTGAACGCCCCGCCGTTACAGCTTTTACGACGCTATCCCAGAGTTTGTGCATGAAGCGTTGTGGTCCAGCTAGTCCACCATCGCGAAAATCACCCCCTGCCTGAAAAGGACCCAAAAACATGAGATACATACGAAACGTATCCGCCCCGAATGTTGTCATATATTCGTCTGGCAAAATCACATTTCCGCGCGATTTTGAGATCTTGGCGCCTTCTCTTATCAAGAGCCCATGCTTCCGAAAACGGTGATACGGCTCTTCAGACTCCAAGTGTCCCAGATCATGCAGCACCATCGTCAGGAAGCGCGAGTAGAGTAGGTGGAGCACCGAGTGCTCTTCGCCACCAATGTAGCTGTGGACCGGCCACCACTTCCGAGTCCGCGCCGGGTCGAACGGACGATCATCAAAATCGGTCGAAGGGTACCGAAGGAAGTACCAACCTGAATCCAGGAAGGTGTCGGACACATCGGTTTCACGATGCGCTTCGCCACCACACTCGGGACAGGTCGTTCTATAGAACTCCTGGACTCGCGCGAGCGGACTCACACCCGTTGCTGTAGGACGGAAATCTTCGACGTACGGCAGCCTGACTGGAAGATCTTTTTCCGGTACCGCTTGAGGGCCACACTCATCACAGTAGATAATGGGAATAGGTGGTCCCCAGTAACGCTGTCTCGAGATACACCAATCATGAAGTCGAAAATTGACCTCGGACTGCGCAAACCCCGACTCGGCCAACCAGTCTACTATGGCTCGCCCACCCTCATCGGCTTTCAGTCCACTGAAACGATCAGAATTGATGAGGATTTCTTCAGAGGTACAATCGACAAACGCCCCTTCGGTCAAACTCAGTTCAACGCTTGCCGGATCACTACTGTCAGATAGCATAGCTTGTGAACACACAACCGGAGCAATGCGCAAACCATACTCCATCGCAAACTCAAAATCGCGCTGGTCATGGCCGGGAACGGCCATGATTGCGCCCGTCCCGTATCCCATGAGAACGTAGTCAGCAATCCAAACCGGCATGTCTTCGTTGCTAGCCGGATTGCGCGCATACGCTCCGGTAAACACTCCAGTCTTCTTCTGGTCGTCCATCTTCTGACGTTTGACAAGATCAATCGTTGCAGTGGTTTCACAGTACGCCTTAACTTCGGCGCGGTGGCTATCGGTGACGATTAGCGGAACGAGCGGGTGTTCAGGGGCCAGTACGATAAACGTAGCGCCGAAAATCGTGTCCGGTCGCGTCGTGAATGCCTCAATCACGATCTCGTCTTCTTCGGATTCAGCTCTTAGTGGAAACCGGATCTGAGCCCCTTCGGATCGCCCAATCCAGTTTCTCTGGGCAGTCTTGGTGGTCTCAGACCAGTCGATCCAATCCAGGTTGTCTAGCAGGCGTTGAGCATAGTCTGTGATCTTAAAAAACCATTGGCTCAACTGCTGTTGTTCGACCGGCGTGTCACACCGTTCACAAAGACCGCCAATCACTTGCTCATTTGCCAGTACAGTCTGGCAGGACGGGCACCAGTTGACGGGAGCTTCTTTTTTTTCGGCTAACCCCGCCTTGAATAACTGCACAAATAACCACTGCGTCCACTTATAATAAGTAGGATCAGTCGTATCAACGGTACGAGACCAATCGGTCATTAGACCTGCTGCCCGGAGCATCCGCTCAAAATTTGCAATGTTAGATGGGATGAGTTCCAACGGATGCGTATCGACCTTGAGCGCATAATTTTCGGAGTGGATCCCAAATGCATCATATCCGATCGGCTCAAACACATCGTCGCCTTGAAGCCGACGGAACCGTCCATAGATGTCCGCTCCTGTAAAAGCGTACAGGTTCCCCACGTGCAGACCTTCGGCGGAC
>Ga0310344_10001025_pt1 | contig 21575 bp, 23 predicted proteins | sample HC15DNA20200_MG_FD_203801 | JGI IMG/M metagenome (GOLD analysis project Ga0310344, IMG submission 203801) | Marine microbial communities from station ALOHA, North Pacific Subtropical Gyre - HC15-DNA-20-200_MG | ecosystem: Environmental > Aquatic > Marine > Oceanic | place: Pacific Ocean: North... | reverse complement strand
TTTTGTTTTTTATTCTTTTTAAAAATTTCTCTACAAATGTAAAATTTTTTCTTGGAAATAAAAATATGGCATCCTCCTAAATTAGTATGTTTAATATTATTATCAAATTTAATTTTTTTATAAAAATTAGAAACATATTTTGATTTTGGAGGATATAGCGAACCTGAAATCATATTAAGTATTCTAGAAAAAATAAATATAAAATCTTCTTTATTTAATAATTTTAATCTATCAAAATTTATTAATGCATAGCCAAATGATTTAATTTCGACATTTAAAATAAACCAATCTGTAAATTTTTTCTCAATTTTTTTCCTTTCACTTTGTGCTCTTCTCAAGATTTTTTTTAATTTATTATCTGTTAATCCTTTTTTCTCTAATTTCGGTAAAATTTTTCTTAATCTATTTCTAGAATATTTTGAGGATGTATTTGTGGGATCATTAATCCAATTTATTTTTTTTTCTTTTAAATATTTAATAATTTCTTTTTTTTTAAAATTTAAAAAAGGTCTAAGGATTCTTATTTTTTTTTTCATTAGAATTTTTGGCATACATGCTAAACCATAAATATTACTATTATGATTAAGTCTCATAAGAAAAGTTTCTTTTTGATCTTCAAAATGATGTGCCACTAATAAATGTGCTATTTTTTTTTTATAACACCATTCCTCAAAAATATTGTATCTAAATTCACGTGCTTTTTCCTGCACTCCACTTTTTGGTATTTTTGATAATTTCCATGTAAAACAATAACTAAAAATTTTTCTTTTCTTTAGTATATTTTGTGTTTCTTTGCATTCTTTTTTACTATCTTTCCTTAGACCGTGATCGACTATAAGTGCCGTTATTGTACCACCTCTAATATTTGTCCATTCTTTAGCTAAAATAGCAAGACACAAGCTATCACATCCACCTGAAACTGCTACTGCTAGATTAGGGTTGTTTTCATATGGACCAAGATTGTCCATAATTTTAAAAAAAACTTTTTCTATCATCTTTAAATTAACAATTTTTTTCTTGAATTATAAAATTTGTTTTTTTTAAAATATCTTCCTCAGAGTCAGGGTATTGTTTTAAAACTTTTTTTAAAGCATTACATGAATCTTTTTTTTTATCTAAATAAGAAAAGGACATTCCTATTTTTAATAAACTTTCTGGAGCTTTTTCATGTTTTTTATAAGTTTTTATTACCTCACCATATGCCAAAACTGCTTCTTGGAAGTTCTCACTTACAAATAATGACTCACCAAGCCAAAAATATGCATCTGGAACATTTTTATTTTTTGGATATTTTTTCACAAATCCTTTGAATGCGTTTTCTGCATCAGAATAGTTCAAATTTCGTAATGCATCTTTTCCATAATTAAATAAGTCTTCTGGTGTTTGAAAATTTCTTGCTATTTCAAATGATTCATCTATAACATCTTTTTTATCAATCGTTCCCAAAATCTCAACATCTCCACCACTAGCATTAACATCTGAATTGTTATCAGGGTATGCAATTGTATCTTTTTTATCAGATCTATCTTTTTTTGCTATAGGTAACCCACCTGTGGAAGTATCTTCCCTAGAAGATCTGTCTTTTTTAGTTAGAGGCAACCCTCCTGTAGAATCATCGTTTTGTGTTGATAATCTGAAATCTACATCAGAAGTAAATTTATCAAGTTTACTTTGTAGTTGATCTAATCTAAAAAAAATTTCTTCAAGCTTTCCGTTTATTTTGGCAAAATCGTTTTCAAGTTTGTTTATTCTCCTTTGATATTTAGAAGAAATATTCTTTGTATCTTCTTTAATTGAAACATTGTTATCAGGAACATATAAAGATTTATGAATATCAGATATTTCTTGTTCTAAGCGATTTATTTTTTCATTAAGCAAATTATAATCAAATTCATCTGCTGCGTTTAAATCAAGTTTTAAAATAATAAATAGAAATAAAGAAATTTTTAAAATATTAATTTTACTATTAAACATTTTGAACAAATTTTAAGAAACTTAGTTCTATAAATATTGTTTTTAGATTACTATAAAATTAAGAGAAAATAAAAAGAAATTGATCTATCTGTCTACGTCTATAGTTGTAACGGCTCTTCTATTTTTTTGCCATGCATCTTCATAAGAACCATCAGAATCTGGTCTTTCTTTTCCATATGAAACAACATTTAATCTACCATCAGCAATACCCATAGAGCTTAAATACTCAATAACTGCATTTGCTCTTCTCTCTCCCAATGCTAAATTGTATTCACGTGTTCCTCTTTCATCGCAATGTCCTTCTACAAGAATATATCTAGAAGGATTTTTTTCCATCCATGCAACTTGTAAATCCAATGTGTTTGAAGCCATATCAGTTATTAAATACTGATCATAATCAAAATATATTTTTGCAGGAACAGTAGCAGCCTTATCAAGATAAGACATTCCACCTTTTTCATAAAGTCCTGTTGAAACATCTTCCATGCCACTTTTTGAAGCACAGCTATATAAAAATACTGAGAGAAGTAATACTGATATTGTTCTAATAATATGCATTTCTATAAAATCGATAATTTATTAAATTAAACTATCTGTATTATTTGGATATAATAAAGTTTATTCAATCTAGATACAAGTCCTTTTTTGGGTTTTTTTTTAATCTAACAAAGGAGACCAGGCTGGGTCAGATGCTTCTAATGGAGTAATGATTTCTCTTTCATGATATCCTGTCACATCAATTAAAAAAACTCTTGTTTTTCCATCTTTTTTTTGTTTTGGATAATCTTTCTTTGTATAAGCTATCATTCTTCCATTTGGTGTCCATGTTGGTCCTTCTACAAGAAAACCTTTTGCAATCAAACGTTCTCCTTTTCCATCGGGTGTCATAATACCAATATAAAAAGTTTTATTAAAAAATTTTGTAAAAGCAATATAATCTCCTCTTGGGGACCATACAGGAGTCGAGTAGTGACCTTTACCAAAACTAATTCTTTTAATTTTTTTTCCTTTATTAGTCATAACATAAAGTTGTGGCGACCCTCCTCTATCAGAATTAAAAACTATCCTTTTTGCGTTTGGTGAAAAAGATGGAGATGTATCAATGCCTCTATAAGTTGTTAATTGTTTTCTTATATTTGTTTTCAGATTATATGTATAGATATCTGAATTACCTTCAGTTGCAAGAGACATTATAACTTCATCTCCAAATGGTGAAAAACGAGGAGCAAAGGTCATTCCAGGAAAATCTCCTACTATTTCTTGTTTGCCTGTTTCAATATCTAAGAGATATACTCTTGGAATTCTTCCGATATAAGACAGGTACGTTACTTCCTGTTGAGAAGGAGAAAAACGAGGTGTAAGAACTAAATTGCTACCATCTGTTAAAAAACGGTGATTAGCACCATCTTGATCCATTATAGCAAGTCTTTTAATTCTTTTTTTATATGGACCACTTTCTGCAATATATACAATTCTTGTATCAAAATAGCCAATTTCACCAGTTAGTCTTTCATAAACTTTATCGGCTATTCGATGAGAAATTTGTCTCCAATTACTCCTTACCGTACTAAATGCCCATCCGGCCATTTGTTGTTCAGCAAAAACATCCCATAGTCTAAATTCAATTCTAACATGACCATTTGCATCTAACGTAGCAGAACCAACAATTAACGCTTGTGCATTTATAACTTTCCAATCAGAAAATTTGGGCATTATACTTGGGCTTGAAATTCTTTGAATGTATGCTTTAGGATCAATAATTTTAAAAAGCCCGCTATTATTTAAATCAGCTATTACTAATTTTGTAATTTGTTTAGCTAAAGCCTCTTCTTCATCATTAGTTCCTATAAAATCGTGAATTCCAATAGGAGTTGGTTCTGTATAACCAGATGTAATATCAATCTTAAGTTCTGCATTTACATTTAAAATATAAGAAAAGAAAATTAAGAAAGATAAAATTATTTTTTTTGTATGTTTCAATTTAATAAAAAAAAAAATATTAATAACCAATTATACTTTTAGGATCAAAATTTAAAGTTAAATTTTTCCATTTATCAAACTTATTTTCTGGCAATGGTGCATTTTTACACCTAGGATTTAAGACAGCTCTTAGTGCGCTTTCTGCTGCAGTTCTAAAATATCTATCCCTTTTCATTCTGTTTATATTAACTATTCTTGCATCAATAACGTTTCCTTCTTTATTAAATCTTACTTTAATCTCAGTAGCTAAGTCTCCTGCTTCTCTAGCTCCTGACGGAATATTCCAACATTGTTGAAAATGTCTTCTAACTGCATCAATCTCACTAATTGATAAATTTATTCCTAGTTTTGTAGGTGTTACTTTTTCTTCACTTTTAGTATCTTCTCTATCTTTTTTTTTTTTATCACTAAAATCTTTTTTAACTTGCTCTATAGATTTTAAAACACTTTGTAGCTGATTGGGTTTTTTTTTTAGTTCTTTTAATTTAACAATCTTTTTTTTTTTTATTTCCGTAACTTCTTTAGTTTCATCGATTGTCTCAGTGGTATCTGGAATTTTAGTTTGATTATCATATTTAATATTTTCCTGATTTGCATAATTGGTTTTATTTTTTGAAGTATCTGGAGTTTTTTTAAAATTAATTTTTGGGGCTGCTGTTTTATTTGAAATATTTATTATTTCAACTGGTAATGGAGGCAAAAATTCTGCCCGATATCTAAATAAATTTGGTAAACCATAGTAAATCAGCATGATTATTAATAGATGAAATGCTAAAGATTGTAAAAGATAATTCTTTTTTTCCAAAACTTCTCTTTTAATTGGAAGAAAAATTAAATTATTTAATATCATTTATTTTTTTGTTTCAAAATCAGTAATTAGAGCAATTTTATTAAATCCAGCCGAAGTAATTACTGCCATTACTTCAACTACTCTTCCATATGACAAAACTTCATCTGCCCTTATAAATATTTTTCTATCATTCCTATTCTTTGAAATAGAAATTAATTTAGGAACTAATTTGTCTAAACTTATTTCTGTATCTTGTACAAAAATTTTTTCTTCTTTATTAATTGTAACAGATAAAGGAGTCTGATCTTCAGGTAAAGCTTTTGCTTTTGTTTTTGGTAAATTGATTGGTACTCCAACTTTTAATAATGGAGCAGTTATCATAAATATTACTAACAAAACCAGCATTACATCCACCATTGGTGTAACATTTATTTGGCTGATAGTTTTATTCCTTTTTAAAATTCTTGAAAATTTTAAGCTACTAACTCTTTGTATAGGTTTGCTAGACATTTTTTTTATTTTGTCACTCGGTTCACGAATTCTTGGGCGAAAGTTTCTAGTCTAATCGAATAATTATCAAAAACGCTTGATAATTTATTGTAAGCTATAACCGCAGGGATTGCTGCTATTAATCCTAAAGCTGTCGCAAATAAAGCTTCTGCAATGCCTGGGGCAACAACTGCTAAACTAGTATTTTTTGTTATACCGATAGCTTGAAAACTATTCATAATACCCCAAACAGTTCCAAATAATCCAACAAATGGTGCTGCTGAACCTAAAGATGCCAGAAAAATCATATTTTTTTCTAATTTTGTAATTTCATTATTTATAGAATTAACTAGTACATTGCTTAATCTGTTCTCTACTTTGTCTTTAATTTTAGAATTTCTAATTTTCAGCCACTCTATCATTGATTTATTAAAAATTGCAATCATAGGGTTATCATTTTTGCTTTCTGTTTTAGTGTATAAATCTTCCAATGAAGAAGTAGACCAAAAAAGATCCTCAAATTTTTTTGTTACATTATTCATTTTTTTAATCATTTTTATTTTATTTATGATAATTGCCCAACTCCATATTGATGATATAAAAAGTCCAACAATAACTAATTTAACAATTGGGTCAGCTCTAAAAAATAAAGACCAAATGGATAGATCATAGGCTCCATTTTGAACAAGATTTATCGCATCTACTGCTTGGTTTTCCATAATTTTATTTTAATCTATTTTAAAATTATAACGAAAAAAACAAAGGATTATTTCTAGACAAAAAAATAATAATTATTTTTTTTTAATTATATTTGATACTTTTTCTAAATCATCGCTATGCACCATAACCCAAAAACCAGGCCTTCCTGACTCACATAATGCAATAACTGGTGTTTTAGATTCTTTTTTAGCCATTTCATTGGTTTCATCCCATAGCGAAATAACTGAATGTTTTTTTCTAAGTTTACATTCGACAAACAATTCATCATGTAGAGAATCAGACCTAGTGTGTCTTGATGAGCCACCACTTAATGGTGTTCTATGTGTATTAAAATAGCTAGCAACTTGTCTTTCTCTAGCTTTCCACGTTTTGTCTGCCATTTTTTTTATCTAATTGTCAAACTCTATTGTATCAAAAACTTCTTTTGAAATATCATAATTTGAGGATATATTTTGAACATCCTCATTATCTTCTAATTGATTAATAAGATTAAAAAGTTTTTTACCATCTTCTTTATTTATATCAACTTTATTAGATGATATCCAAGTCATTGATATTGAAATAGGCTCAATAGATAATTCAGAAATTTTTTTTTTAATACTAATAATTCTGTTTGGATCACAATAAATAGTATAATTTTTATCTTCATTAATTATGTCGTCAGCACCTAATTCTGCGGCAAAATCAAAAATTTTATTTTCTAAATCTTTATTTGCTTTGTAAATTAATTCACCTTTTCTTTTAAAACTATGTGACACACTTCCGCTTTCAGCTATTGATCCGCCATTTTTTGAAAAAATTTGTCTTATTTCAGAAACTGTTCTATTTTTATTATCAGTCATGGTTTCAACTATTAAAGAGGTCCCACCAGGGCCGAAACCCTCGTATTTTATTTCTTCCAAATTATCAGTTTCATTGCTAGATCCTTTTTTAATTGCTCTTTCTATATTATCTTTTGGAACATTGCCGGCTTTTGCAGCATCTATAGCTGTGCGTAGTCGATGATTTGAATCTGGATCTGTCCCACCTTGTTTTGAAGCAATTTGAATTTCCCTACCTAATTTAGCAAATATTTTAGCTCTTTTTTTATCTTGTGCTCCTTTTCGGAACATTATATTTTTGAACTTTGAATGGCCAGCCATAATCTTATGAAACTTCTATTAAAGATCCTCCTTTAATTATTTGTTTTATAGATTTTGCCAATCCTGTTCTTTCATCTAGTTCAACTAAAACAGATGATAAAGATGCTTCTCCCGTAGCAGGATGGATTCCTTTTATTGGGATTTTTTTTTTAAATCTTTCTAGCGCTTTGTTTTTATCCATACCAATAATTGAGTCATAATCCCCACACATACCTAAATCTGTGATAAAACCAGTGCCGTTGGACAAAATTCTTGCATCTGCAGTTGGAACGTGTGTGTGAGTGCCTACAATTAAACTAGCCTTGCCATCAAATTCATGCCCTATAGCCATTTTTTCACTTGTTGCTTCACAATGTATGTCAATTATTATTGCTGAAATATCTTTACCAATTACTTTTTCGTTTATAATTTTTCTAACGGATTCAAATGGGTCGTCTAATGGTTGCATAAATACTCTTCCCATTACATTAATAACTAAAATTTTTTTTTGGTTTTTTTCATAAATTACATATCCGTTACCTGGAGTATCAATAGGGTAATTACTAGGTCTCAATAATCTTTCTTCATCATCAATAAAATTGAAGACATCTTGATTATCAAAAATATGGTTCCCTCCTGTAATAACATCTATCCCTGCTGAAAATAAGTCCTTACAAATTGATTGAGATATACCTTTTCCATGTGAAGCATTCTCGCCATTTACTAAAATAAAATCGGGATTATATTTTTTTTTGAAATAAGGTATTTCTTTGATTAAAGCATCTCTTCCCGATCTGCCAAAAATATCACCAAAAAAAAGAATTTTCATTTAGTTAAAGATTGTATACGTGAAATTAATTTATCTATTTTATTTTTTACTATTGATGATGTTTCAGATTCTTTTTGTTTTAATTCATCAACTTGCGATTTGTAATTAATTCCGTAAGGGTTATCAACTTTGCTTTTGTCTTTCATAAAATTATTTAATTCCTCACTTAATAAAATACCTGTTAATACAAGTAATCGCGAATGGTCGACATTTTTTAATTTAGTAGATAAGTTTTTAACTTTTTCATTAAAAAATTTTGAAAGTTCTAAAACATACTTCTCCTTATTTTTTTCGCATGTAATATCGTAATAACGTCCATTAATATTTATTCTTAAAACTGGCATTATTTTATTTTTTTATTATATCTACTTATACTAAAGTATATTTTTTTATTCTATAATCTATAGCAAAAAAATAGAATTAAAAAATTATATATCTAGATGTGTTAACCAAAAATAATTTAAACATAAAAGAATTAAAATTAATGTCTAATGCTATTAGAGCACTTTCTATGGATGCTGTAGAAAAAGCTAATTCTGGTCATCCTGGAATGCCGTTAGGTATGTCAGATGTTGCGACAATTCTTTACAAATATTTTTTAAATTTCAATCCTGAGAATCCTAAATGGCCAAATAGAGATAGATTTGTTTTATCTGCAGGACATGGGTCCATGCTTTTATATTCTTTATTATATTTAACTGGATACAAAAAAATAACTATTGATCAAATAAAAAAATTTAGACAATTAAAAAGTAAAACGCCAGGACATCCAGAATATGATATAGAATGCGGTATAGAAACAACCACTGGACCTTTAGGACAAGGTTTAGCAAATTCAGTGGGTATGGCAATAGCTGAAAAACACTTATCTTCTATTTTTGGAAAAAATTTAATTAATCATCATACTTACGCTCTTGCTGGTGATGGTTGTCTAATGGAAGGAGTTAGTCATGAAGCAATTTCTTTGGCTGGCCATTTAAAATTAAATAAGTTAATTGTTTTATTTGATGATAACAGTGTATCTATTGATGGGCCAACAAGTTTATCTACCTCTGAAAATCATTTGTTAAGATTTAAAGCGTGCAATTGGGATGTGCAAAAAATAAATGGGCACAATTTTAAACAAATTTATAATGCGCTTAATAAAGCAAAAAAAACAAAAACACCTTCACTAATTGCTTGTAAAACTATTATTGGATATGGGTCACCAAATAAACAAGGAAAAAATTTAAGTCATGGTGCCGCACTTGGGTCGGATGAAGTAGAAAAAACAAAAAAAAAAATAAATTGGCTATATCCATCATTTGTAATTCCTAAAGAAATATTAAAAATGTGGAAAAATATAGGAATAAAAGGAATTAATGAAAATAAAAAATGGAATCAAACATTAAAAAATTTAAATACAAAGAATAAAAAAATATTTAATAATTATTTTAATAAAAAAATTGATAAAAATTCTTTTTTAGAATTAAAAAAAATTAAAAAAAAATTTTGTTCGTTAAATGAAGAAATTGCTACTAGAAAAGCATCTAATATAGCAATTAATTTATTACAAAAAAAAATACCATTTTTAATAGGAGGATCAGCGGATTTAACTGAATCTAATTTAACAAAAGGGGAAAATCAAAAAACATTTAACAGTTCGAATCCTAAAGGAACATACATTTATTATGGCATTAGGGAACATGCTATGACTGGTGCAATGACAGGAATATCTCTTCATGGTGGTTTAATTCCATACGGCGGTTCTTTTTTAATTTTTACAGATTATTGCAAACCATCAATAAGACTTGCCTCAATTATGAAGCAAAAAGTTATTTATGTTATGACTCATGACTCTATAGGTTTAGGAGAAGATGGTCCAACCCACCAACCAATTGAGCAGCTTACAAGTTTAAGATCTATTCCAAATTTAAACGTTTTAAGACCAGCTGATGCTATTGAAACATTAGAATGTTGGGAGATTGCTTTAAAAAATAATACTCCATCTGTTATTTCTCTTACAAGGCAAAATGTTCCTATTGTCAGAAAAGAAAAAGTATCAGAGAACATGTCAAAAAAAGGAGCATATATAATTGCAGAAACAAAAAAAAATAATAGAGATATCACAATTTTATCTACAGGATCTGAGGTGTCCATTGCAATAGAAGCAAAAGAAATTCTTGAAAGAAAGTCTCTAAATGTAACTATTGTATCAATGCCCTGTTGGGAAATTTTTGATAAAACAAATGATACTTATAAAAATAAAATACTCGGTCCTATCGAAAAAAGAATAGCTATTGAAGCTGCGTCAAAATATGGATGGACAAAATATATATTAAATGAAAAATATATGTTAGGAATGAATAGTTTCGGAGCATCAGCGCCAGGAGAAATTTTATATAATAATTTTGGTTTAAATGCTAAAGAAATAGTAAAATTAGCATTGAAAATTTGTAAAAAAAATAATGGTTAATATAGCAATAAATGGATTTGGTAGAATTGGTAGGCTTTTTCTAAGAGCTTTAACAGAAAATAAAAGTGCAAAAAATATTAATGTAAAAGTTATAAATGATTTAGCAGATCTAGAATCAAATATACATTTATTTAAATATGATTCTGTTCACGGAATATATGATAAAAAAATTAAAAATGATAAAAATTCATTTGATATTGGTTTAGGTAGAACTCAAATTATTTCTGAAACAAATCCATCAAAATTACCCTGGAAAAAAAATAAAATTGATATTGTAGTAGAATGCACTGGAATTCTAACTTCAAAACAAGATTCAGTAAAACATTTAAATGCTGGTGCAAAAAAAGTAATTATTTCTGCCCCATCAGATAATCCTGATATTACTATTGTATATGGAGTAAATCATAAGGAAATAAATAATGATCATAAAATAATTTCAAATGCATCTTGTACAACAAATTGCTTAGCTCCAATTGCTAACATTTTAAATAACAATATTGGAATAGAAACAGGACATATGACAACTATCCACTCGTATACGGGTGATCAAAGAATTGTTGATACTTTTCATAGTAGTGATTTAAGAAGGGCAAGATCAGCAGCAACATCTTTGATACCAACCAAAACAGGTGCTGCAAAGGCTATAGGATTAGTTATACCTACTTTAGATGGAAAACTTGATGGAACAGCAATTAGAGTCCCTACTCCAAATGTAAGTTTAATTGATTTTGTCTTTAATACTTCTAGAAATACTTCAGAAAATGAGATTAATGAAATATGTATTAATTCGTCAAAAAAAGATTTAAAAAATATTTTATCTATAACGAGCGAACCATTAGTTTCTATAGATTTCAATCATTCTCCCTATAGTTCAAATTTTGACACAACTCAAACCAAAGTTATAAAAAAAAAACTTTGCAGAATTGTTTCTTGGTATGATAATGAATGGGGCTTTGCAAATAGATTGATTGATCTAACAAATTACATTTCAAAATATACTTAATGTCAGAAGAAAATATACAAATTATTGCAAAAAAAATTGTTGAAAATGGAAAAGGAATTTTAGCCGCTGACGAAAGCTCAAACACTATAAAAAAAAGATTTGATTCTATAAAAGTTGAATCTACTGAAGAAACAAGATCTTTTTATAGAGATACATTGTTTTCAACCCCTGATATGTACAAATATATATCTGGCGTTATCTTATTTGAAGAAACTTTTTTTCAAAAAAATTCAGACAATGAATCTTTAAAAGAAAAACTAGAAAATGTTAATTGTTATCCAGGAATAAAAGTTGATCTAGGTTTGGAAGAAATTAATAAAGATTCAATTGAAACTTATACCAAAGGGATAGAAACATTGGATAAACGTTTAAAACCTTTTTTTCAAAACGGAGCAAAATTTACAAAATGGCGAGCAGTAATCAATATCGGAGACAATATACCCTCAAATAATTGCATAGAAAAAAATTCTTCTTTATTAGCTGAATATGCATTAATAAGCCAAAGAAATAAATTAGTACCAATTGTTGAACCAGAAGTTGTCATGGATGGAGAACATGGAATAGATACATGTTACGATGTAACAGTAAAAACACTAACAAAAGTTTTCAATTCTTTAAAAGAAAAAAGTATAGACTTAAAAGGTATGTTGTTAAAACCAAACATGATAGTTCCTGGAAGTAAAAGTGGAGAAGAATTAGACTTAAAAAAAATAGCAGAAAAAACTTTAAAATGTTTAAATGAAACGGTTCCAAAAGAAGTTCCAGGTATTGTTTTTTTATCTGGAGGACTAAGTAGCATAAACGCAACCATGATTTTAAATGAAATTAATAAGTCAAATAATGCTCCGTGGAATTTATCTTTTTCATATGGAAGAGCATTACAAGAAGATGCTCTAAAAACTTGGGCTGGAAAAAATGAAAATAAAAATAAAGTTCAAGATATCTTTTTACATCGTGCTAAAATGAATTCTTTAGCTTGTCATGGTAAGTGGGACGCAAGCTTGGAAAATGGATAATCTTTTTAAAAAGAAAAAAAAATATTTATATCTTATCACTCCCTCAGAACTTCTAACAAAAAATCTGTCTTTAAAAAGATACTTAGTAATTTTAAATAAAGTTTTAAAAACAAAGAAAATAAAATTTTTACAATTAAGATTAAAAAATAAATCTGAAGAAGAAATTTTAAATGCTTTAAAGAAAATAAGTTTAATTTGTAAAAAATATAAAACTATTTTTTTTATTAATGATTTTGCTAATGAAAAAATTTTAAAATTCTGTGATGGAGTACATTTAGGACAAAAAGATATTTCAAAAAATAAAGTTAATAGAATTATATCAAATAAAAAATTTTTAGGGATAACATGTCATAATTCAAAATCTTTTGTAAAAAAAGCAATGAATTTTAAGCCGAATTATGTATCATTTGGTTCTTTTTTCAATACTAAAACAAAAAAAACTAAATTTAAAGCTACGATTAGAAATATAAACTGGTTTAAAAAAAATTTTGATCTACCATGTGTTGCTATTGGCGGTATAAGTTCAGAAAACTGTAAAAAAATTGTAGAATCAGAATGTGATTTGTTAGCGGTAAGTTCTGGGGTTTGGAGTTTTAAAAAAGGTCCAGTGGAAGCTGTAAATTTATTTAACGAAATTTTAAACAAAAAAAAATGAAAATATCGGCAAATGAAATAAAAGTTGGAAATATTTTAGAATTTGAGAATAAACTTTGGAAAGTTTTAAAATTTGAACATACAAAACCTGGTAAAGGAGGGGCTTTTATTCAAGTTGAATTAAAAGACATTAATTTAGGAACTAAAAGAAATGAAAGATTTAGATCTGATGAAAATATTGAAAAAGCTTACCTTGAACAAAAAAAATTCCAATTTCTTTATTCAAATGGTGATGAGTATTTTTTCATGGATCAAGAAAATTATGAACAAATAAGTATAAATAAAGAAAAAATTTTAACTGATACTCTGCCATATCTAAAAGATGGAATTAATGTTTCTCTTGAATTAAAAGATGATAAACCTATAAACATTTTACTACCCGAAACAATTATTTTGGAAATTAAGGAAGCAGAGGCTGTAATTAAAGGACAAACAGCAACCTCAGGTCTTAAACCTGCAATTCTTGAGAATGAGTTAAAAGTTATGGTGCCTCTTCATATTGAAAAAGGTATGAAAATAGTAGTAAAAACATTAGACAATTCTTATGTAGAAAAAGTTAAGTAAAAAAAATTATGGCTTTAAAAACTCCAATAATAAATATTATGACAAAAGCAGCTTACAAAGCTGGAAATATTTTAATTAAAGATTTTAGAGAAGTTGAAAATTTACAAGTTTCAAAAAAAGGAATAGGTGATTTCGTAACATCTGCTGATTTAAATTCAGAAAAAACAATTATAAAAATATTAGAAAAAGCATACCCGGATATAAAAATATTTTCCGAAGAAACAAATTCAGAAATTGATTTAAAAAAACATGAAAAAAAATGGATTATTGATCCGTTAGATGGAACATTAAACTTTATTCATGGATTACCTCATTTTGCAATTTCTATAGCTTTAATGGTGAATGAAGAAATAATTTCAGGAATTATATATGATCCAATCAAAGATGAATTATTTTGGGCAGAAAGAGGTGTTGGTGCCTTTCTTAACAATAAGAGAATTAGAGTATCTGCTAGAACTAAACTTAAAGATGCTTTAGTTTCAACCGGAATACCATGGAAAGGAATGGAAAGTTCTCATGAAAATTATTTAAAAATTTTAAAAAATATAATGAAGAATTCTTCAGGAATTCGTAGATATGGGGCCGCTTCTCTGGATTTAGCATATGTAGCCGCTGGAAGATATGATGCGTTTTGGGAATTCAATTTAAAAACATGGGATATAGCAGCAGGTGTACTTTTAGTAAAAGAAGCTGGTGGGTATGTAGGAAATATTAACAAGAATGAAAATTATTTATATACAGGAAATGTATATGCGTGTAATAATGATTTAATAGATGAATTAGAAAGTGGGCTTATAACAAAAAAATGAAAAAAGTATTATCAATTTTAATTTTATTTTTATTGTGGTCTAATACTTCTTTGTTAGCCATAGATCCTGTTGAAATTGGCAAACCATATAAACAAGGTATTGAAACTAATTTGTCAGTTATTGATAATTTAAATCAAAATTTTAAAGAAGAAAAAATAAAAATAGATAAAGATATAAGAACTAAAAAAAAAGGAAACTTTGTAATTAAAAAAAAGAATATAGGAAATGAAGAAGTTAAAACTGATAATTTAATAGATAAAAAACTTGCAAGAATTCAAGGGGTAATAGAAGAAATACCAAATGAAATTCAAATATTTTTTAAATCAGAAACTGCAAACCTTAAAGAGGATGATATAAATAAAATAAAAAGATTTATTAACAATCAAACTGAAAAAAATAAAGTAAAATTTAAAGTTACTTCATATGCTAAAACTAACAAAACAGAAGATATTTCAAGAAGATTATCGCTCGATAGAGCCATTAATATAAGAACTATTCTTTTAAAAGAAGGAGTGCCAGCAAGAAATTTAATAGTTAAATCATTTGGAGATTCTAAAAATAAAGAAAATAAAGTAATAATTGAATTTGAAAAAAAATAAAAAAAAAATATAGTCTATATTTATGAAAAAAAATATTCATCCAGATTATCACGAAATTGAAGTTGTAATGACTGATGGAACTAAATTTAAGACAAAATCTACCTGGGGTAAAAAAGGAGATATTCTTAACTTAGATATTGATCCCAAATCACACCCTGCTTGGAGTGGAGGCGAGAAAAAATTAGTTGATACTCAAGGACAGATTTCAAAATTTGCAAAAAAATTTAAAAATTATAAAAAAAATAAAGCCGAAAAAGTAGAAGAAAATAAAGTTCAAACTAAACCACAAATTAACAAAGATAAAAATTAAATAATTACGTGAAAGTAGTTGAAATTAAGAAATACGGAGGTCCTGAAGTATTATATATAGGGTCTAGACCGCTGCCAAAACCAAAAAAAAATGAGGTTTTAATTAAAGTAAAAGCGGCAGGAGTTAATAGGCCTGATATTTTACAAAGAGAAGGAGGGTACCCTCCTCCAAAAGATGCTAGCGATATTTTAGGTCTTGAAGTATCAGGAGAAGTAGTTGAACTTGGTGTAAACACAAAAAACATAAAGGTAGGAGATAAAGTATGTGCTTTAGTATCCGGAGGCGGTTACTCGGAATATTGTTTAGCTCCCTATTCTCAGTGTCTACCAATACCAAAAAATATGAGTTTTGAAGAAGCTTCCACAATCCCTGAAACTTTTTTTACAGTTTGGTTCAATTTATTTATAAGAAGTGAAGTAAAAAAAAATAAAAAGATTTTAATTCATGGAGGATCTAGTGGTATTGGTACAACGGCTATACAATTTGCTAAAAATTTTGGCTTAAAAGTCTTTGTAACATCACGATCTGATATAAAAATACAAAATTGCAAAAGAATTGGCGCTGATTACGGAGTAAATACGAAAAAAATAGATTTCGAAAAATTTGTAAAAAAAAAAACAAATAATCAAGGAGTTGATTTTATTTTAGATATTGTTGGAGGAAATTATGTTCAAAAAAATATTAATATTTTAAATAGAAATGGTACTTTAATAAACATTGGTTGGCTAACAGGCTCGGTCGTAAAAGTTAATTTATTAATGATAATGCTTAAAAGATTAATAATTACTGGATCTACACTTAGAGTTGGCTCACTAGAAGAAAAAGAAAAAATTGCAAAGGATTTAAAAAAAAATATTTGGCCATTAATAGAAAAAAAAAAAATAAAACCAATACTATGTAAAACTTTTCCATTAAATAAAGTAAAAGATGCACACATTTATATGGATAAAGGATTGCATTTTGGTAAGATAGCATTAACTATTTAATATATTTTGGAAACCAATAATCATTTAATTTTTAATTAATAAAAATGGCAAAAATTTTGATGCCTAAAGCTACAGCAGTTTGGTTATTAGAAAATACTTCACTAACTTTCAAACAAATATCTGATTTTTGCGAACTACATATGCTAGAAATTGAATCAATAGCAAATGGTGAAGTTGTAAATAAAATGCCTGGAATAAACCCAATTAATAATAAAATTTTAACTATTGATGAAATAAAAAAATGTGAAAAAAATTCTAAACTAAATTTAAAACTAACTAAAACACAATTGCCAAAACCAAAAAAAATAGCAAAAGGTGCAAAATATACTCCTATAGCTAAGAGACAAGAAAGACCTGGCGCAATTAAATGGTTGTTGAAAGAATTTCCAAGTATAACTGATAATGAAATTTGCAGACTTATAAGAACAACTAAAAACACCGTTGATTCAATAAGAAATAAAAGTCACTGGAATTATGAAAATATTATTACAAAAGATCCTGTGAAATTAGGATTTTGTAATGAAAAAGATTTGAATAAAATATCAGAAATACATAAAAAAGATGATGAAACTAAAACAAACAATGTTATAGAAGAAATGTCTAATGAAAAAAGTAGTAATGAAAATGATGAATTAGAGAAAGTGTAATAGATATGAGTAAAATAAAAGTAGCAATAATAATGGGGAGTGAATCTGATGCAGAAGAAATGAAGCCTGCTTCAGATGTTCTTAATGAGTTAGGAATTAAAAACGAATCTCGAGTTATTTCTGCCCATAGAACTCCTGATAGACTTAGAGAATATATATTAAATTCAGAAAAAGATGGCGTCAAAGTATTTATCGGAGGAGCTGGTATGGCAGCAGCTTTACCAGGTGTTATAGCTGCACATACTCATCTTCCAGTTTTAGGAGTTCCTATAGAAAGTAAAAGTTTAAAAGGGCTAGATAGTTTATTATCAATTGTACAAATGCCCCCTGGAATACCAGTAGGAACTTTAGCTATTGGTTCCGCAGGAGCAAAAAATGCCGGACTTTTTGCTGCTACAATATTAGCTGTAAGTGATGAAGAAATAGAAAATAAATTAAAAGATTTCAGAAAAAAACAAAGTGATAAAGTAAGAAAAGATCCTTTGTAAAACCTTATTATTAATATTTTTTATAAAAAAATAATTGAATTTTATTCATTTATTCATATTCTCATATCAAACTAATTATAAATTAAATAATAAAATAAAGGTAAAATAAAATAGTACAAATAATTATAAGAGATAATAATCTAGAGATTGCATTAAAAATTCTTAAAAAAAAAATGCAACAAGAAGGTCTATTCAAAGAAATGAAATTAAGAAGACACTATGAAAAACCTTCAGTTAAAAGAAAAAGAGTGGCTTCAGAGGTTTTAAGAAGAAAGAGAAAGTTCCAAAGAAGATATTAATTTATTACTCTGTCTCGTTCCCTCAATATTTTTTTTTCATCAAAGTCCTTGATTAAATCATTAAATAAGTTGTGCCAATTTAATTTAACATCTAATTTCATAAATAATGATCCCATTCCTATTGCCGCTCTATCTATAAAAACAAATTCTTTAGGGGGCTCTACACCTCCAATTTTTTTTAATTCTTTATAAACATTATTTGCTACATCTAACCCATAACCTTTATTGTTTTTTCCTTGAATTAATCTTTTTTTATCTTCTAATAACGGCCCATATATATATGAAGCCCACAAATTTAAAATTTTAATTAATTTTTTATTAATTTTTTTAAATCCCCAAGTTTTATATGCTTCAATGGTTAAATCTTCATCTTTTTTCTCAAGTGCATAATACAAATCTAAAACTGCTTTAACAAATTTAATAGAAAAAAACCTTACACATCCAAAATCAAATAAATTTAAATCACCATTTTTTTTAAAAGTATAGTTGCCGAAGTGTGGATCACCATGAATAACGCAAAATTTGTAGAAAGGTGTATACCATGTATTAAAAATATTCTTAGCTATTCTTTCAGAAAATTCTTTTTTATTTTTTGAATATTTAATTGCATTATCTAATGATTGCCCTTCAAGCCACCTCATTGTGATTAATTTTTTTGTTGAACAATCTTTATAAATTTTTGGAATATTTACAAATTTATTTAATTTAAATATTTTCTCAAAAATTTTTATATTTTTTATTTCATTTTCATAATCAATTTCTTCGATTAAACGATCTTTAATTTCTGAAAAAATTTCTTTAGTTTTAATAGCTTTGTTATATTTCTCAAACAAATTTAGAATTAATTTAAATTGATTTAAATCTGCGCTAACTGCAGATTGCATATCAGGATATTGAAGTTTACATGCAACTACATGGCCATTCTTTAATTTTGCCTTATGAACTTGTCCAAGTGATGCTGCATAGGATGCCGTAGTATTAAAATTTAAAAAAAATTTTAACCAATTTTTACCTAGTTCATTTGCCATTCTTCTTTTAACAAAAGACTCTCCCATTGCAGGTGCATGTGATTGCAATTGCATTAATTGCTTTGAATACTCTACTGGTATAGCATCTGGTATCATAGAAATAAGTTGTGCTATTTTCATAAATGGCCCTTTTATTTCTCCTAAATTCTTTTTTAAATTTAAAGCATGTTGATCTTTATTAATATCTACGCCTAAATATCTATTGGCACCTAATTTAGCTAATAAACCTCCGACTTCCCCAGTTAATTGGATGTATCTACTTGCTCTTTTTGAAAACTTATCTTTATCTAAAATATTGTTCAATTTGCCTATTTATAATTCTAAAATATACAATTGATAATAAAATATATAGAACAATTTAAATATCAATTGCTTATATGATACATGATAAAAAAGAATTTAATTGGAAAACGCTACCAGAATTATTTTTTGGGGAAGCAAAAAAACAATTAGACAAACCTCTTCTTTGGTACAAAAAAAATAATCAATATAAATCATATTCCTGGAGGGTGGTAAGGGAAAGAATTTTATTACTATCATCTAAACTTATTAAACTAGGAATAAAAAAAGGTGACAAGGTTATAATTGTTTCAGAAAACAACCCTAATTGGTTTATTACTGATTTTGCTATAATGCTTGCAGGAGGTGTGACTGTTCCCGCTTACACTACTTATACAAAAAAAGACTACGAATACTTGATAAAAGATAGTAAAGCAAAAATTGTTTTTGTTTCAAATAAGAAATTATTTTTAAACTTTTTACCTGCAATTAAGAATTATAAACAAATTAGAAATATTTTTTCCTATGAAAAAATAAGCCATGATATAAATAAAAAAATAATTTTTATAGAAGAACTATGGAAAGAAAAAATAAAAAAAGAAGATGCAAATATAAAAATAAAGGGGGATGACCCTGCCTGTATTATTTATACTTCTGGAACGAGCGGTGTGCCAAAAGGTGTAATTTTAACGCATAAAGCAATTCGTTCTAATCTAATTGGATCTTTAGACATTTTCGAAAAAATAAACTTTAATAATGAGAGATACATTTCTTTTCTACCTTTATCTCATTCATATGAACATACTGCTGGTCAATTTATGCCATTACTTACATCAAGTGAAATTTTTTATGCAGAAAATATGGATAAATTATTTACTAATTTTAAAGAGGTTAATCCAACTTATATAGCTGCCGTACCACGATTCTACGAAGCTATTTATAAAAAAATATTAAACAACTTTTCAAAAAATAAAATCTTAGAAAAATTGTTTAATTTTAATCTAAGCTTAGGAAAAAAAATTTATTTAAATCAAAAAAAATTATTACTTTTAACACGTTTTTTTAAATTTTTTTTTAAAATTATTTTTGATAATAAAATAAAAAAAATTTTTGGAACTAAATTAAAGTTTTTAGTATCAGGTGGTGGTGCACTAAGCTACGATGTAAATCTTTTTTTTGAATCAATAGGAATAAAAATTCTACAAGGATATGGTCTTACAGAAACATCTCCAACGGTTAGTTGTAACAGGCCTGAATTTAATAAAATTGGAACAGTAGGACCACCGATAAAAGGAGTTGAAGTTAAAATAGCAAGCGATGGGGAAATTTTGGTAAGAGGTGATACTTTAATGAAAGGTTATTTAGGAAAAGAAAAAGAAACTAAAGAAAAAATAAAAAATAATTGGCTGTATACAGGAGATATTGGAAAATTAGATGAAGATAATCATTTAATAATAACTGATAGGAAAAAAGATATAATTGTTACAACTGGAGGTGATAATATTGCTCCACAAAAAATTGAAAGTTTGTTCTCAACTCTTGAAACTACATCTCAAGTGCTGATATTTGGTGATAATAAACCATTTTTAGTTGCTTTAGTAATTATTAAAATAGATAAAGAAAGCCTTACAAATGATGCTATGGATGAAGGGGAAAAAATTAAATTACATATTAAAAAAATAAATAAAAAATTATCTCCAATAGAAAAAATAAGAAAATCTACTTTTGTTGTTTTAAATCAAAATGAAATAAATACTTTTTTAACTCCTACAATGAAAATTAAAAGAAACAAAGTGTATGAAAAATATAAAAAAGATATTGATAAATTATATAACTAATTAATTTTATGATACTCTTTATACCAATTAACAAATTTTTCTAGCCCTTCTTCTAAATTTGTCTGTGGCTTAAATTTTAAATCCTTTTTACTGTCTTTAATATTTGCATAGGTATGACGAACATCTCCTAATTGCATTCCTTTTTTCTTTATTTTTGCTTTTTTTCCAGAGAATCTTTCTAATAAATTCACCAACTTCATAAGTGGTTCAGGTTTATTATTTCCTAAATTATATATTTTATGTAAATCTTTTTTTCTTTTCTTAAATTTAACCAGTGGAATAATACCATTTACAATATCTTCAACGAATGTAAAATCTCTTTCCATTCTGCCAAAATTAAATAGATCAAAAGTTTTTTTTTCAAATAAATTTTTTGTAAAAATATATGCTGCCATATCAGGTCTTCCCCAAGGTCCATAAACAGAAAAAAATCTTAATGCGGTACAATTTATTTTAAACATCTTTGAATAGGACTTTGCAATTAATTCACCAGATCTTTTTGAAGCACCATATAAAGATATTGGATTATCGACTTTATCGTTTATTGAAAAAGGAATTTTTTTGTTAGCACCATAAACAGATGAGGAACTCGCATAAATTAAATGTTCAAAACTCTTTATTTTTTTTGCTAATTCTAATATTGATACTTGAGCCTTAACATTGCTCTCAATATATTTATATGGATGGGTAATGGAGT
>Ga0310344_10001021_pt1 | contig 21602 bp, 16 predicted proteins | sample HC15DNA20200_MG_FD_203801 | JGI IMG/M metagenome (GOLD analysis project Ga0310344, IMG submission 203801) | Marine microbial communities from station ALOHA, North Pacific Subtropical Gyre - HC15-DNA-20-200_MG | ecosystem: Environmental > Aquatic > Marine > Oceanic | place: Pacific Ocean: North... | reverse complement strand
ATACCCCTCCTTCTTATGAAGGTCCATGTGGATTAACATCAGTACTAGGACAAAAATTTGACGAAAATAATATTCCTACAATTTCTATATGGGGCCATGCTCCTCATTATCTACAAATAGCACATAACCCTACTCTCACATTCACTGTGCTAAAAGAATTAACTAAATTTTTAGATATTGAACTAGATTTAGAACAATTAGAGGTAGAAGCAGATGAATTCAGATCTAATTTAGAAAATGCACTTGAAGATCAAAAAGATATTGAAATATATATAAAAAAATTAGAAGAAAGATTTGATTCTGAAGAACATACTAATTGGCTTAATAGGACAAACCCGGAACCAGCACAATTAGTTAAAGAATTAGAAGATTTTTTAAAAAAAGAAAGAGATTCCGGAGAACAGAATCACTAAATTATATAGATAAAACAAAAATGAAAAATAAGCAAATAACTATTATAGGATTAGGATATATTGGTACTTCAATTGCTTTAGGTTTAAGAACAAAATATTCTGATAATATAAAAATAATCGGATACGATAGTAATCAAGATATTCAAAGAAAAACTAAAAAATCTGGACTAGTAGATGAAACTCCTTGGAATTTACCAAATTCAGTTAAAAATTCCGAGATAGTAGTAATAGCAACGCCACCTAATTCTGTTAAAGAAATTTTTTCTTCCATAGCAGAAAATCTTTCAGAAAATTGTGTAGTCACAGATACATCTGTAACAAAAAGAAAAATTATAGAATGGGCAGATGAGATAATTCCAAAAAAATTCATAGGTGGAAACCCTCTCGTAGGAGGACTAGATGGGAATAACATAGAACCTTCAGGATATATCTTTTCTGATTCAAAGTGGGCATTATTACCAGCAAAAAATACACCAGAAAATAAAGTAAATAAAATAGTAAAATTCATACAAGACTTAGGTGCTAAACCTTTTTTTGTAGATTCTTTAGAACATGATTCATATACAGTAGCTACATCAGTACTACCATTTATTTTTTCTACAACATTAATGAATATTGTTTCAGAATCACCTTCTTGGCATGAGATGAGCCAATTTGCCGGTAAAGAATTTAATAACGTCACTTCTCCTTCTAAAAATTTACCAGACATTTCTTATGGGTCCATAGAAACTACCAATGAAATATTGATTGATTGGATTAAAAGGAGCATTGAACATTTAGATTTACTAAAAAAAGAATTGGAAAATTTTAATCAATCAGATAATAAACTATTGGATATCGTTAATAACTCCTGGGAAGAAAGAATTAGGTTAGATGCAGGACTCGCAAATAGAAGAAAAACAGATGAAGAAAGACCTAAAATCCCATCTTCAAGTGAGGGAATGATGTCATTATTTTTTGGCAGTAGATTCGCTAGTGTATTAAGTGGTAATGATAAAAAAAAGGGTAACGACAAAAAATCTAATAAATGAATAATTTTGAAACTTTTTCGATAAAACCTGTTCCTAAAATAAATCTAAAATTAAATATCCCTGGTGATAAATCTATCTCACATAGATCTATAATCTTGAATTCTATATCTAATGGAAAAGCAAGAGTTGAAGGTCTTGTTTCAGGTGAAGATTGTATTTCTACTATAAAAATAGCTCAACAACTAGGTTGTAAAATTGAAACTAAAATAAATGATGATGGATCATCATTAGAATGTATAGTACATGGTGTTGGTTTAGAAGGGTTTAAAAAACCTGCAAAAGTATTGGATGCTGGTAATAGTGGGACTACAACGAGACTTTTTGCAGGATTACTAGTAGGAAGAAAATTTAAATCTGAAATTACAGGTGATGAATCTTTATTGAAACGTCCAATGGGAAGAATAATAAATCCTTTATCTCAAATGGGAGCAAAAATATACTCTAAAGATTACAATGATAAATTACCAATAATTTTCGATGGAGGTTTTCTAAAAGGTATTATTTATAATATGCCAATAGCTTCTGCACAATTGAAGTCTGCATTATTACTTGCAGGAATTCGTGCTGAAGGAAAAACTGTGATACAACAACCTGAAATATCAAGAAACCATACAGAATTAATGCTATCTTCAATGGGTGCTTCTATCGAAATTTCAGAAAAAACACTAAATATTAGCCAAACAGAAAAAATTTTTCCAGTCGATATAAAAGTACCTGGTGATATAAGCAGTGCAGCCTTTTGGATAGTCGCTGGATTATGTCACCCTAATGCAAATATTCTACTTGAGAATATAGGAATTAATAAAACTAGATCAGGAATATTAAGTATTTTAAAATCAATGGGAGGGAAAATAGAAATTAATAACTTAAAAAAAGTTTCAGGTGAAGATGTTGCAGATATATATGTTAGAACCTCTAATTTACATAGTACTATAATTGAGGGTGAAATAATTCCATTACTTATTGATGAAATTCCAATTTTGGCTGTCGCTGCTGCTATGGCAGAAGGGACAACAGTAATTAAGGATGCTAAAGAATTAAAATTTAAAGAAAGCGACAGAATTGAAGCTACTACTAATTGGTTACAGAATGCAGGAGTGAATTGTGAAGCAACCAATGATGGAATGGTAATTGAAGGAACAGGTAGAATATTAGGAGGAGAATTTGATAGTCAGGGAGATCACAGAATTGCTATGAGCATTGGGATAGCGGGATTATTTTCAGAAAGCCCTATAACAGTAATAGATAGTAAATCAGTTGAAATATCTTATCCAAATTTCTGGAACCACATATCAAAATTATAATTCTTTATGAAAACAAACAGACCTTTACTAATAGTGATATCAGGGCCATCAGCTGTAGGTAAAGATGTATTGATTGATTTATTAAAAAAATATGACAGTAATTATCATTTTGTTGTTACAACTACTACAAGAAAAATCAGAAAAGGTGAAAAAGAGGGTATAAATCATTTTTTTATTTCAGTAGAAAAATTCAATAAAAGAATAAATGATGGAAAATTTCTTGAATGGGCTAAAGTCTACGGAAACTACTATGGAGTTGAAAAAAAACAGGTAGAAATGGCATTAGAAGAAGGAAAAGATGTAATTATAAGAGTTGATGTCCAAGGTGCAGAAAGAATCAGACATATTTATAAAGATTCTTTACAAATATTTATACTTCCACCAAATATTAATATTTTAAAACAGCATTTGATTATAAGAGGTGTAAACGATTCTAGTGATATAAATTTAAGATTAAAAAAAGCTAAAGAAGAAATAGATAAAGCAATTGATTTTAAATACTCAATTATTAACTACGAGAATAAACTCTTAGAAACTGCAGAAAAAGTTAATGAGATAATTGATAAAGAACATAAATTTATTAAAGATATCCAATCCTAATGTCTAAGTTAAAAAAAATATTAATAGCCCCAGATGGTTTTAAGGAAAGTTTAAAAGCTATAGAAGTAGCTAAATCAATGGAAATAGGTGTAAAAAAAGTCTGGCCAAATATTGAAACTATATTATTACCAGTTGCAGATGGTGGAGATGGGACTATGGAAACCATCATTGGGCAATCAAATGGTAAAATTTACAAAAGTGATGTTACTGATCCAATAGGCCGAACAATTGTTGCAGAATGGGGTGGAATCGATTCAAAAAAAATAGCAGTAATAGAAATAGCTAAATCATCTGGATTAGAGTTACTAACTGAAGAAGAAAGAAACCCTCTAGTAACATCCACTAGAGGTGCAGGTAAATTAATTAAAGCAGCTTTAGATAAAGGTTATAAAGAGCTTATAATAGGGGTTGGAGGTTCAGCAACTAATGATGGGGGGACGGGAATGTTAAGTGAATTAGGAGTAAAATTTTATGACTCTAATAAAAAAGAAATTGGAGACGGAGGAAATGCCTTAATTGATCTACAAAATATTGATTACAGTAAATTAGATAATAGAATCAAACAAACATCAATAGTTATTGCATGTGATGTAAGCAATCCGCTATGTGGACCAAAGGGAGCTAGTGTAATTTTTGGGCCACAAAAAGGTGCGACTTCAGAAATGGTATTAAAATTAGATAAAGCATTAATGAATTACGCTAATATTATAAAAAAAGATCTAGGCGTTGATATTATTGACTATCCTGGTTCTGGAGCTTCAGGTGGTTTAGGAGCCGCATTCATGGCATTTTTTGGAGCTAAACTTAGACTTGGTGCAGATATAGTACTAGATTTACTTGATATAGATTCTAAAATAAAAGATTCTAATCTTGTAATAGTTGGAGAAGGACAATTTGACAGATCGACTATTTTTAATAAAGCACCTATATCAGTTGCACATAGAGCCAAATCTCTTGGAATACCTGTATTAGGTATAGCTGGATCTTTAGGTGCTGGATTTAGTGAAATTCATAATCATGGAATAGACTCTATGTTCAGCCTAGTAAATCGACCTATGTCTATGAATGATGCCGTTTCAAATTCAAAAAGATTAATTGAAATTGCAACTGAACAAGCTTGCAGGGCTATTAATATGGGTTTGAATTATAAATAATAATCACTATCTAGAGAAAGAATACTATGAAAAATCCTTATGATATTGTAATTATTGGAGCTGGAATAATCGGATTAGCTACGGGTATGAAGTTATTAGAAAAACATCCGAAAATAAAAATAGCAATAATAGATAAAGACTCAGAAGTTTCAACACAACAATCAGGTCATAATTCAGGTGTTGTTCATTCAGGAATATATTATAAACCAGGATCATTTAAAGCAAAATTTTGCGTTGAAGGTAGAGCATCTATGTCTAGTTTTTGTGAAGAAAATGAAATACCTACTTGGGCTTGTGGGAAATTAATAGTGGCTATTAGTGAGGAAGATAAAATAAGATTAAATGATCTATATGAAAGAGGAATAGCTAATAAAGTTAAAGGATTAAGGTTAGTCGATAAAGAAGAAATAAAAGAAATAGAACCACATGTAAATTCTGATAAAGCACTTTATGCTCCTAATACAGCAATAGTAGATTACAAAAATGTATCGAAAGTATATGCTGATAAGATTATTTCTAAAGGAGGAGAAATAATTCTTGACACAAAATTAATAGGTTCAAAAAGAAAAAATAATTTTACTTTACTGGAAACTAATAATATAGATATAGAAACAAAAAAAGTGATTAATTGTGGTGGATTACATTCTGATAGAATAGCAAAATTAATGGGAGATGATCCAAATGTAAAAATAATCCCATTTAGAGGTGAGTATTATACTTTAAAAAAAGATCGAGAATATTTAGTAAAAGGACTAATATATCCTACACCAGATCCAGCATTTCCTTTTTTAGGGGTTCACTTAACTCAAACTATGAAAGGTTGGGTAGAAGCTGGTCCAAATGCTGTGTTAGCTATGAAAAGAGAAGGATATAAAAAAACAGACTTCTCATTTAATGATATGGCAAGTTCGTTATTTTACTCTGGCTTTTGGAAAATGGCAGTAAAAAGTTGGAAAACAGGTCTATGGGAATGGAATAGATCTTTAAGAAAGAGTGTTTTTCTAAATAGCCTTCAGAAATTAGTCCCCGAACTTATTTCTGAAGACCTGGATGGATCTGGTTCTGGAGTAAGGGCGCAAGCCGTTGATTCAAATGGAAAATTGATTGACGATTTTCATATAGTAAATACAAGGGATTCCATACATGTATTAAATGCACCTTCCCCTGGGGCTACATCATCATTAGTTATAGGTGAATATATCACCAACATTGCTGAAAAAAATTTCAATATATAAATATTGGCGGGAATGCAAGGGAGTCGAACCCTCCGCACTCGTCGAAAAACGAATGCCAACAGATTTGAAGTCTGCGAAGTTCACCGGAACCCACCCACTCCCTAAGTTTATAAAATCTCTTTTATTCTACTCTCTATATTAGATTTTGGTTGAGAACCAACTATTTGATCTACAGGTGAACCATCTTTAAACATCAAAATAGTTGGTATACTTCTGATACCAAATTTAGCTGAAATTTCAGGGTTTAAATCTACATTCAATTTAGTAAATTTAACATCGCCTTCATATTGATCAGCTAATTCATCAATTATTGGGGCTATCATTTTACATGGACCACACCATTCTGCCCAAAAGTCAACTAACACAGGAATTTGAGATGATATAACCTGATCATCAAAATCACCATCATTTACTTCTATAGGTTTAGCCATAATAATTTACCTCTATTTAGACTTAGCTTTTTAATATTTTTGTTGTTTGAATCTCTAATGCTGGTATAAATGATACCCAATCAGGATTTTTAATATCACGTATTTCTGATATCATTTCTGCAAAAATTGAAGTGTTGGAAATTAAATTTTCATTTATCCCATTAATATGAGCAAAACCTTCAACTATATGTGCCCCAGAATCATCAATTAAAGTAATCATATCTCCATCATTTATATTATTTTCAGAAGCTAAAGAATCTGCAATTTCAATAGTTGATTTTCTATCTATGGTATTCATACCTGAAATTGTTTTTATAGAAATACTCTGAGACTTATCATATAGAATTCTTCCAGGGACAGAAAAAATCTGTTCTGATAATTTTTTATCGAAAGTAAAATTCTTAATAATTTCAAAATTTCTTTCCTCAGGAAGATCAGAATTAATTAATATTCCTGTATGTTTAGAAACTTTACCAAAACTTACACCTTGAAATTCAGAAATGTTCTCTGATATCTCATTAAGAATTTTTTTAGAATTAGAATAATCATAATTTTCCAAATTTGAATACTTAGCTAATTGAGAAATGAAATCCCAACAATGAATTTGATCTTTTTTAGGTTCTACACCCTTGATATATCTAAGAATTCTACCTTCAAGATTTACGGAAGTCTCATCTTTCTCTATGTAAGAGGTCGAAGGGATAACTATATTTGCCAATTTAGTTACCTCATTATCAAAAAGAGAAACTACAACAAGAAAATCTAATTTCTTTAAAGATTCAATGAACTTTTTCGAATGTTTGTGTTCCATATTGAAACCATCAATATGTAGAATCATTGATTTAATATTACCATCATTTATTTGATGAATAATATCTGATTGAAATTCGTCTCCAAAGTATGATTTTATTATTCTATTACTTACTGAATTCGCTGCTTCAAAGACAGGATAGAAACCGGAATTTTCATTGTCTAAATTACCAGTTAGAATCATAATATTATATACAGAATCTACAAGATTTATATCATTTAATTCAGAAAATCTATCATTCCCTACTACAAATGATGTTGCTGTAGATTCGCCAATTATTTTTGCGGCTTTAGATATTTCTTTTTCTGAAATACCTGTCAAACTAGAAATTCTTGAGAGATCAAAATTATAAATATTATTACGGAAAATATCAAAATTAGATACAGATGATACTTTAGTCTTATGCTCCAGTGTTTGATCTATTATAGATCTAGAAATCCCTAACAATGTTGTAGATGATGTAGAAGGTAATGGCCTTAACCAAATATCTGCATATCTTGTTAATTCTGTTTCACGAGAATCAATAACTATTACTTTAGTTCCCTCTCTAGATGATTTTTTTACAACAGTTGCAAGTATATTTTGATTTTCTGTAGTATTAGAATTTACTACAACAACACAGTCAGATTTTTCAATATTCCATATAGGTTTAGTACTAAATTCCCTCTTGAAAAGATTTTGTAGAGAACTAGTGAAATTTTTATCTAAATCATCAAAATTAGTTGAATATTTTTTATAATTCATTTCTGTAGCAAATTTATAAGAAACATATAGATCTTCATTAGTGTTACGAGAAGATGTAACAATAGCTACTTGTTCATTATTAAAATTATCTAATTTTTTGTATACATGATTAATCGAGTTTTTTAAATCAAGCTTTTTTATAATTCCATCTTCTCGAATATATGATTTTTTTAATCTTTGTTTATTATTAGTATAGTCATATCCAAACTTTCCTTTATAACAAGCTTGACCATTATTAGGAGCACCTTCAATATCCCCTTTAAATCTTATAATTTTGCCAAATTTATTAATCTCAGCAATCATTTGACATCCTACAGAACAATTAGAACAAGTTGTATTAACATTATTAACAGCTTTCTCCCATTTATAATCTCTTTCTACTAATGCTCCAGTTGGACAAACATCAATACATGCTCCACAAAATTCACAACCTGATTCTAATAAAGAAGTTCCATGTGAAGTTCCAACTAATGCTACACCGGAACGAGATGTGAGTGTTAAAGCAGAATCAAATCGTATTTCATCACATACCCTCACACATCTAGCACAAACAATACAAAGATTATAATCTCTATCGTAAAAAGGATCATCTGTATGTATAGGTAGATTTCTACGATGGTAATTTAAGGGTGTTCGTAAATCAAGTTCAACAGATCTAACTGTGTCTTTAAGTTCACACCTTTCATTTTTTGGGCAAATAGTACATCTATCAGTGACAGAAACATGCCTTTGGCATATATCTTGCGGACCACATAATTCTATCCTATGGCAAGTTAAGCAGCCGTGAGGATGCTCTGTCATAAGTAATTCAATAACATTTTTTCGTAGATCAGAAACTTCTTTATTATTAGTAATTATCTTTGCATCTTTTGAAACCGGAGTAGTACACGATGCTACAGTCATTTTACGTCCATTAGAATCTTCAACTTCTACAACACACGCCCTACAAGCTCCATAAGGTTTCATTTTTGGGAAATAACATAAATACGGGATATAAATTCCCTGGTCAAGCGCTGCTTGAAGTATTGTTTGATCGGGTTTAGCAAAAATTTCTTTGCCATCAATCGAAAATGGAGTTGATTCTTTCATATTATTCTAATCTGGTCTAGTTCTTGTTGGTCTAAGCATTTTGCCATCTTTATATGGTCCAGATAGTTCATAATTACCATCTAAACAATCATCAATATCTTCTTTAAAATATCTCATAGCTGAGGAGATAGGATTATATCCTAATTGTCCATGCCCACATAAAGATCCCACTTTCATACTATTACCAATTTTTTCAATTAATTTTAAATCTTTTGGTTCAGCCTTTTTTTCACACATTCTATCTAATATTTCTAACATATGGGTATTTCCAAGTCGACAAGGGAAACATTTTCCACACGATTCAAATTGGTTAAAAGCAATTAAATTTCTTAGTAAATCTACAACATCTGTCTTATCATTCCCAACAATTATTCCGCCAGATCCAATAGAGGCACCCGCCTTAGTCATTTCATCAAAATCAATACGTGTTTCAAAAGCTGGTTTTCCCAATAATCCATTTAGAGGACCACCTGCCTGCAAAACTTTTATCTTTTGATTATTTAACCCGCCTCCACCAATTTTATAAATTACATCATTTATTGTCATCCCCATCTCAACTTCATATAAACCAGGCCTGTTTATATGACCAGATAAACAGACTAGAGCCGTTCCAGAAGTAGATTCTGTACCTACATTCTTAAACCAATCAGAACCGTTAGTAATAATACTAGGAACATAAGATAAAGTTTTGACATTATTGATATTAGTAGGTTTTTTCCATAGTCCCGATGCTGCAGGAAAAGGTGGTTTAAATCTGGGTGTAGATCTCTTACCTTCAATAGCTTCCATCAAAGCTGTTTCTTCACCAGCTACGTAAGAATCTCCAGTGAAAGCTACTTCCATATCAAAAGAAAATTCAGATCCCAAAATGTTTTTACCTAATAAACCTCGTTCATAAGCTTGTGAAATTGCAGATTTAGTAGCGTTTATAGGATGCTCATGTCCATGTCTGATAAAAACATATCCTTTAGTAGAATTTGTTGCATATCCATTAATTATCAAACCTTCAATAAGTGTATTTGGATCACTTTCTAAAATACCTTTATCATTAAATGCTCCAGGATCACCTTCTTCACAATTACACAATACATATTTAGAATCAGATTGAGCAGGAGCTAAAAAGCTCCATTTAACACCTGTAGGAAATGCTGCACCTCCTCTACCTCTTAATCCAGAATTTTTAACTTGGTTTACTATCTCTTCTGGAGTATTTAAATTAACCGCCTTATCTAAAGCTTCATATCCTCCATTAGCAATATATTGGTCTATATCAGAAGGGTCTATGTTGCCAAAATTTTTAGTTACAAGTCTTTTTTGTAATTTCATAATATCCAGAGAATAAAATTCTGGTAAATTTATGTTTTTTACGGCAGGAGAATCACCAGTATAAGCAAAAGCAGATTTATCAAAAATTGGAGTATCAGAATTTAAATGTTTCTCTATTATTTGAAGTATAGATTTAGAAGATACATTCGAATAAAAAATTCTGAGTCCATCTGGAGTAGTTATATCAACTATTGGTTCTAAATACATTAACCCTAAGGAGCCAACTAATGATACATTAAAATCTAATTGATCTATTAAATCAGATTTTTTTATTTCATCGAAAATATCTTCTGCTCCAGCTGCTTGACCTGAAACACCACCACCAACTCTAACCCAAGGTTTAGAAGATAAGAGGTTATCCCATTTTTCTATAGCATTAGTCTTTAATTGTTGATAATTAGAGCTCAATATTAATCTATTTTCCTCTTAACTCATTAATAATTTTTTTTATCTTTTTAGGATTCTGAAAACCTATAACTTTATGATTGATCGCAATACATGGACCTTGAGCACAAGCACCTAGGCAAGTGTTATACCTTAAGGTAAATTTTTTATCTTTAGATTCACCTTCTTCTTTTAATTCAAGATTTTCAATAGCAGAATGCATTACTGCTTGACTACCAAGTAAATGACATGAAGGTCCCCAACAAATATCTAAAATTTTTTCACCTGGAGGTGTAAATCGAAAATTTGTATAAAATGAAGCAACACTCCAAACATCATTTATTGATACATTACATACTTCTGCAGTTTCTTCGATAGCTTCTTTAGGAATGTAATGTAATTTGTCTTCAATAGCAAGCAATGAAGACAAAACAGTTACAGTAGACTGTTCTTGAGAAGAAATTGCTTCTTTGATTAATTCTCTAATAGACATATTATTTGTTGTTTTTGACTTATTTTTTTTCAAAAATTTAAGATAATGTAAGCCATATGAAACAATATTAACAAACATAATGAAATTTAATCTAAAAAAATTACTAGATGATCAATAATTATAAAAAATTATCAAATAAATGAAAATCAAGAATATTACTACAATAAATATAGAAGAGATACCTCAAATTACTTGGGTACAAATTGAAACAGACAACGGAATTATTGGTTTAGGAGAAACATTCTTTGGTCCAAAAGCAGTATCAGGTTGTATTCATGAAATTTTTTCCCCAATGTTAATTGGTAAAAATCCTTTTAATATAGAAAAACATTGGAAAAATATGTTTGATATGGCTAATGCTTTTGGTCATGCTGGTGCAGAAATGCGAGCTATATCTGCTATAGATATGGCGCTTTGGGATATTGTTGGGCAAAGTACTAACCAACCAATTTATAATTTATTAGGAGGAAAATGTAGAGAAAAAATCAGAACATATAATACTGCAGGTCAATACGGAAAAAATATTGACTCTATTCTTGCTATTACTGATGCAGCAACATTATCTAAAAGTCTACTAGATGATGGGATTACAGCAATGAAGTGGGCCTTCACCGACCATTTCGCAGATCAAGATAGAGGAAATACTATTTCTGATGAAGATTTAAATTTGTTAACTAAGCCTATTCAAGACATTAGAAATAGTGTAGGAAATCAAATGGATATAGCTAATGATGGTCATGGGAGATGGAATTTAAATAGTGCTATAAGAATCGGAAAAGCAATGGATATATATAAACCCTTATGGCAAGAAGAATTGATACAACCAACTAATATGGAAAATCATTTGATTTTAGCTAATGAAATAGATGCTCCAGTATGTGTTTCAGAACGGTTAATTTCAAAATTTCAATTTAGAGATTATCTAAAATCTGGTGCAGCTGAAATAGTAATGCCTGATTTAATTTGGACAGGTGGAATTACGGAAACCAAAAAGATTTCTGTATTGGCTGAAACTGAGCAAAGACCAATTGCTCCTCATGATATGACTGGCCCAGTAAATATCTTTGCTTGTGCTCATATTAGTATGAATGCACCTAATGCGTTCATTATGGAAACATGCAGAGCATTTTATGGAACTGGAGGATGGTACAAGAAATATGTCGACCCTATACCTCAGGTAAAAGATGGATACTTATTAGCTCCAGACATACCTGGAATTGGGACTAGATTATTACCAGAAGTACTAAATATGAAGGGTACTAAAATTGAATCAAGTAACGAAACAGGTGGAGATCATTGGGGTGGCTTTGAGTCACAATTATTTAAAGTCGTAAGAAAAAATGGTGAAAAAAAGGTAGTAAGAAAACAATAATTAACAAAACTCCAAAATCTTATATATTTGTTGGTTTACCTAGATTACGTGCCACCTGGAAATCTTCTGTCATATCTCTATCAAAAGTGGGTTTCATTATAATATCTTGAACTAAAGTTCGCTGTGGCATAGATGCACATAATAAAATAGCTTTCGCTATATCAATCGGTAACATCATTTTAGATCTAGCAACTTCATTAGGAGGTAGTGGTCTTTTGTCTAATATAGGAGTATCAACCTCTGCAGGAAAAATTGTACAAGCTCTAATACCTAGATTATTTAACTCTGCATTAATATGACCCATTAAATTAGCTGAAGCTGCTTTAGCAGAGCTATAAGGAGCCCCACCCATTAGACCTGGCTTCTTAGCTGCTACAGATGAAACAGTTATTATAGTACCTTCTTCATTTTCTATCATAGATTCGAGCAGAGATTGAGTTAATCTATAAAGACCTTCAACATTTACATCAAAGACGCTTCTCCATTCATTAGAGTCAACATATCTAATAGATCTTACTTTTGAAGAATGCCCAGCATTATTAACTAAAACATCAACTTTTTCATATTTATCTAAGACATAAGAACCAAATTTAGCAGCTTCGTCTCCATTTTCAATATCAACTGAGTAAGCTTCTGAAGTTATATTATATTTTTTAATTTCAGAACGTATTTTTTCAAGAGGAGCTAACCTTCTTCCTGCAAGTATTATATTAGATCCAGATTCAGCAAATAATTTAACTGTTTCCATTCCAATACCTGAGCCAGCACCAGTAATTATCGAAGTTTTATTTTCTAAAAGTTTCATTTAATAATTCCTATAAATCTATACATTTTTTATTCTAGGCTTATTTAAAGATATATCTTCTATAATCTTTTGCGCTACTTCCCTACCCATCTTAATACTATAATTTGTGCCTCTATCTTCAGGATATATTTGTGTTGTATTTGCTAAATATAATCTATCAAATGGAGTATTGTGTGAAGGAATTTGTGAAGAATAATCAGTAGTAATAATTGGTTGAGCAGCACTTAAAGAATTATAGTGACTATTTAAAACCCAAGATTTATCAAAAAGATTATTAATCATTTTTATATGCGGTAAATAATAATCAAAAAGATCGTTCTTATCTAAACTATACACATAATCATCTCTATCCAGGTAATTAGTAATATATATAACATTATTACCATCGTATAAATCTTTACTAATAAGGTTAGTATGCTCTATCAAACCTAGAAACGGTACATCATTATCAGCAATATTGAGCCAATAGAATTCTGTTAATTTCTGTTTCATCTCCAATATTAAAACCACAGCAGCCAAATATTTTACTGAATCAAGAGATTTTTTATATGAAGAAGTTAAATTAATTAGTTTAGTAAATTCGAAAGAAGGAACAGTAGCAAGAACATAATCATATTTAGAACTAGTAGATTCACCATCTTTAGTAATGATATTTAAAGAAAATTTATTGTCAGAATTTAGAGTAATTTTAGAAACACGATTTTCTAAATAAATTTTACCTTTATTTGAATGTATATGATCGGATAATTTATCAAAAACAATATCAAAACTACCTGTGGGATAACCTAATACTTCTCCTTTAAATAATTTTCTTGAAGCAAATCTAGTTTGAATTTTAGACCAAAACCAAGGCATCCCTATTTGATCATAATATTTTCCAAATTTACTTCTTAAAAGTGGTCTCCATAATTTATTGTAAGCGTCACCACCTAGATTTTCCTTTAGCCATTTATCTGCAGTTTGGTTTTCTAATTCTTTCCAATTTTTTAAACGTTTTATAGATAATGTAAAAAGACCTAAACGTATTCTTTCTATAATAGGAAGTAGAGAAAGAGTTAATAGGTCAATAGGTGTAGTAGTTTTATATACTTTCCCATTTGAATAAGTTCCAACTGAAGATTTATACCAGTTTAAATAATTTAATAAGTTGAGCTCATCCATTAATTCTATTATTGAGTTATCACTAGTAAAAAGGTGATGATATCCACGTTCTAAAGGTGCACCTCCAACATTAATAGTAGATGCTTGACCACCAATAAAATATGATGATTCAAAGATATCAACTGAATACCCATTATTGACTAAATCATAAGCAGCAGATAAACCTGCTGCACCTGCACCAATAACTGCTATTTTCATTTATTTTCCTTCATTACCTTATGATATTTGAAATTTTTTTTGATTTGCTAATTAATTGGAATATAGAAGTTTTATCAAACCATAGAATTATAATTCCTATAATAGTTGGTGGAATCCATAAAACAATATGAACTGTGACTGTAAAACTTGCTGAAATCACTGGATCAAATCCAAATGAATGTAATGTTAAAGCTCCAAAAAAATCATAAGGTCCCCAACCACCAGAGGTAGATGGAATAATTCCCGCTAAATTAGAAATAACTGTAAATGAAATCATAGCAATAATTAATTCTTCAAATGAATTTAGATATGAAATCAAATCAAAAGCTTCTGCAATTATATAAGCAACAATAATTTCACATATCCAAACAGGAAACGAAAATAAAATTACCTTAAGAATGATTATAGGGTTTGATAAAACAAAAATTCCTTTGATAAATTTTTTATATATTTCTAGAAAAACATTTTGTATACGTTTTGGTAAAAAAAATGTGAATAACGAAATGATATTTTCAATGAATTTTTGATTGTAAAAAGATAAAAGAAAAATTAATATAAAAATCAAAAAAGGGGAAAATGTTAGAAAAAACAATACCATTCCGTCCAAAGAAATAGAAGATTCAATCATTAGAAAAATTTCTTTAGACCAAATAAAAGAAAACAATCCAGATAAAAATAAAAGTAAACAAAGAATGAGAATATCTGCTAAGCGTTCAATAACGATTGTCCCAAATGTAGCAGGAACAGAAATTTCTTCCCTAACACTCAAATAAAATGACCTGATAAATTCTCCAATTCTAATAGGCAATATATTGTTAGCCATATAACCTACAGTGATAACAGATAGTATATTACGTTTATTTTTCCCTATGAGAGGCAAAATTAATATCTTCCATCTTTCAGCTCTAAACCATAAAGAAAATAAATAAACTAATGAAGCTAAAATAAGATAAATTATATTTAATTCTGTAATAGTTCTAAATATTTCTTTTATCCCAGCAAAGGTAAAAAGAATACTAGTTATAAAAATAACTGAGAATAATATTCCTACCCAAAAATAGTAATTTTTCCACATATAAATTCTATAAATAATCTTATATTATTTTCCTACTTTTTTAAGTCTTTGGAAAAAAATACAAATGCGTTAATAGTTCCTAAATCTTTATCTATTTTACGATGTAAATAATAATCAAATACTTTATTCAAACTATCCTTATTGATAAAAATATTCAATAAGTCATTAAATTTTTTATCTCTATAAATCTCTTCAGGGAACCACCATCTATGAATAAATTCTCTACCATTATCGAAATTACTTGGTTTATGCTCTAAAAAATCAATCCTATTATGAGTATTTATAACTATCACTTTAGTATCTTTAGGTATATTTACATTATCTAAATTAGTATGATCTTTATAAGTAACAAACTTAAATTTACGTAAATACCATTGCCATGGCCAAGAAAAACCATCTCTAGAATCAATAGTAATAGGCATTTTATATCCTAAATTATTTATATCAGAAATTTCCTCGATTTCATCAACTAGTTTATGTAAATGCGGAGCAGTTTGAGTATAAATAATAGGTTCTACAGGAATATCATTATTAATAAACGAAGATTGTGTTGTAGATCTAATATAAAATGGTATTAATAATACAAAAATTCCTAATAATATAAATTTTATTGAGAATTTTACCTTTCTTAGGACATAATATGTCCCCAAAAAGTAAAATCCAAGTATTAATAAAATCATCCAAATTCGAAAAAATTCGTAAGTTTGATCTCCCGTTTCATTCAGTAATATATTCCAAAAAACCCAATAAGTGATTAAAGGTAATAAAAATAAATATAATTTATATTTGAATTCAATATTTTTTTTATGACTAGTAAAAAATAATTTAGAAATAAAAATTGAAGCCAAAAATATAGTTGGTATAGCAATATGAACTTCTAGCCATGGCATTTTTTCCCCTGCAGTCGTATAAGCAATAAAACTAGCAAAGAATAAAAAAAATATAAATTTAATAAAATTATTAAATTTTAGTGTGAATGGAAAATATAAAAAAAGTAAGAAACCTAATAATTTTAATATTGTAATAATTATTGAAATAGGTAAAGAAGTTTCAATAGAATTCAAAATAAAAACTAAAGTAAATGATAATATTCCTAATAAAAAAACAATTAGTGATTTTAAGGAAGATTTAAATAAACCGTAAATCACAAAACATGTTGAAAAAAATAGAGGTAAAAATTCATAAATTGACGTCATAAAGAAATAGTAATACCAAGGCTGACTGCCTCTTGAAACTTCTTGTTGTGCTAACCAATAGCCTAAAGACTGCCAGAAAGCAGTAGCTATTCCATGAGGTTGAGTACCAAAATTACTAAAGATTAGTAAAAACGGAACCAAAAAAAACAAAAAGATCTTAATAAATTCAAATCTTTTCCAAAGCCACCCTAAAAATAAAGATAGAAAAAGTAAAGAAACTGAAAAAATTGTAGCAATATAATATCCTATCCCTTCTGGAGAACCAGTTGGTACATTAGGATTAGTAGAACTAGCTGCTAAAGTTATTCCTAGAGGTTCTTGAAATATAGATATCAAAGGAGCTGATAATGGTAACGTAAGTAGAGAAAGTAATATTAAAACATCACCTTCACGTGTAAATTCAGATAATCGTTTTCTTGAGAGTATCCAATCTACAATCTGTCTCCATGAAATAAACAAAAAGAATAAAGCAAAAATAAATAATACAATATATTGATTTTCTTTAATAGTAAAACCAATAGATATTATAAAAGCTGATAAATATAACCAGAAATTACGACCTGATGAAATATATTTCCATATTCCTATAATAAGCAATACTGTTGTGAATGCTATTAAAATATCATTCCGTGCGAATCTACTAAAATAAACTAAAGTAGGTGAAATAGTTAAAAATATTGATATCAAAAAAGCCGAAACCTGACCTATGTAATTCTTAAGGAAAAATGGTAAGAAGATTAAAAGTGTTCCTACTAAAACCATAGGTAATCTCAATGTAAAATCGGTATCTCCAAAAATAAAGAATGAAGCAGCTAACAAATGAAAAAGTAGCATTCCATGCATAAGAGGATTATGACTATATTCCTCACCATTATAAAGTCTATAACTAAAATATCCATGTAAGCTCTCATCATGATGAACAGCTCTATAGTCTAATTGAAATAACCTTAATATCAAACCAAGAAGTAAAAGGGAAAAATAAAACCATATTTGATTTGAAATAAAAAAATCAAATAGATCAAATCTTAATTTTCTATTAATACTATTATTTAATTGAGTTTTATTTAAACCAAAAACCCATTTTCCATCTATCCAAGAACCTCCATGGGTATCAGATTCATTTTTAGGGTTTATATTTTTTATTTGAGAATTTGGTTTCATTTTAATTTGAATAATATATATTGATCATTTTGAAAAACTCTATCCGAAATTTCATCAAATATCTCTATATTAATGTTGGGATATGATTGTCTTTCTTTTGGACCTATAATAATTATAAAGTTTCTAAAATTATTTAGAAATTCCAGATTTTTATAATTTTTATCAATACTATAAATTTTATCAACTAAAAGTTTTTTTTCTTCTATAGATGATATATCCCCTCTCCACTGTGCTTCATGAGGAGCCCAACCTAGAATAGTAGGTATCCCAGTAAAAGAAGATATTCTTGAAAAATCTGAATAACTCGGGCCATAAGATTCTATAATATTATTTGTATCACTTTCAACTAAAAATTCAATTACTTCGTATTCTGAAGTAATATTTTTCTTAAGAAATTCCATACCATCTAAAGAGAAATTATTATATGGAGAAATTTTTGAATCTACTGATGCAAAAGAAAAATATAATGAAAAAAGAAAAATACAAATAATAGGAATCGATAAAATTTTACTTATTTTTTTTCTTATAAACATCATCTTAATAGATATAGCCCCTACTACACTTAACAAAATCCACGCTTGATAATAGAACTTAAATACTGTGTTCATCCTATTTCCAAACATGTCATTAAGATAAAAATTTTCAGCCAAATAAATTAAATAAAAAGAACAAAAAATCATTATAAATAGTAAAGATTTATGTATATTTGTTGTTTTATAAATATTAGAAAAGATCAGAAATAAAGAAGTGATACAAATGATCGAAATTATAATATTAGAAACTCCAACAATATTGGAAAAATTAAAGCTTTCAAATTTCTCATTGAAAATCAATATAATCATGAGACGAAAAACAAATGGAATTACTATAGGAAGAAAGGATATAAAAAGTAATTTTTTATTAATATTATCCAGGTTTCTCAAATGCAAATAAATAAGTAAAAATACTGGGGGTAAAAATACTCCCCATACGGTAAGAAAATGAATTAATCTTGTCTGATTAATTACAGGTAAAATATACGGAAATTCAATTTGACTTTCACTGGTAAAAAAATAAAATCCAATAAAAAACAATAAAGATAAAAACAATGTAATTAAAGTAGGAATGAAAAATTTTGTAATTAGAATAATTATATTCGTATTTGACCTAAGCCATAAAAGAAAAATAATTAGAAAAAGTAAAATAAATAAAATTGCCAAATCCCAATAATTTATAAATCCTACTACAAGTAAAAAAAATGAAGATAATAAAAGTAAAGGTAAATTATTGATCATATTACTTTTACGATTGAAATTCTGTTTATAAACACTAAATATAAGAATTATGGAAGTTATTAAAAATGGCGTAGCAATGAAATGAGGATGTAAATCCCCAATTAAAATAGTAAAAAAAGGAAATTCTTGTATAGTATAATCTAATCCTATTCCTTGGGCATTGAAAGTGTTAATTACTCTACTTGCAGTCCACCACCACCAATGATCATCTGGTCTCCACAAATTAATATTAATTATATGTGGATAATCTACACCTAAATACCAATCAAAAAAACGATCTGGAAGGAAATTTAATATATCAAATAAATACCAAAACATAGATAAATTTGATGAAATTAAAAGTAATATAGATGCTGAAAGACCAATAAAGATATTTTGAAGACTATTCTTTTTACTGAAAAAGTAAATGTAAAGTGAAAATATAGTACTTGCTGACATTCCAACTATAAAAGGAATTGATAAATTATATATAATCGAGTTTGATATTCCACTTATTATAGATATACAAGCAATTATCCAATATCCAAAATAATAGTATGAAATACTTTGTCCACCAAACCAAGCATCACCAGGAGGATTTGTTCCTGAAAAAATAATTGAATTAATCATCATAAAATCCATTGGTTTTTCAGTTCCAGAAATATTATGATCAAAACCTCTAAGAATTAATGTCATAGAAAAAAATATTATGAAAACCAATTCAACTTTTAATATTTCCTTTAATATATTTCGTATATTTGCGTAAAATCTTAGATTTTTCCAAATAAGATAAAATAAAAGAATCACTAATAAAAACAAAATAATACTTATTAATAAAAAGTCCAAGTGAAATAATTTTATATAAAGCAAAAACCAGGAAAGACTTCCGATTAAAACCATCCCGATTGGTTTAGAAATACCCCAGCCATAATCCGGAAAAAATTTAAATTGAATTGAAAATATTAAAAAAGATAGAGTACTTATTAAGTAAATCGAAAGTAGGAATATAAAAACATCTAAAAACATCAGGAATTACTCCTAAGTTTGAGGTAAAAGATTATCAACAAAAAAAGTAGGGTCAAATTCTATTAATGAATCAATCGATTCACCAACACCTATAAAAATTATAGGTATATGTAATTCATGTGCAATAGATATTAAAGCACCACCTTTACTAGTACCGTCCATTTTAGTCATAATTATTCCATTACAAGGTATCAAAGAATTAAATTCTTTAGCTTGGTTTATACCATTTTGCCCAACTGTTCCATCCATAATCAATAAAGGACAGATTTCATAGTTTTCAGAGAATTTCAATATAGTTCTGTAAATTTTATTCATCTCTTCCATAAGGTTATGACTTGTATGTAATCTACCTGCAGTATCTATTAAAAGAAAATCTAAATCTTTCGATTTAGCAGACGCTATAGCATCATATACCACAGCAGATGGATCTTTACTTTTAGAAGAAGAGAAAACATCAAACGAATGATCATCTCCCCACTGTTGTATTTGTTCTCTAGCAGCAGCCCGAAAAGTATCTGCAGCTGTAATTAATAGTGAATAACCATTATTAGAAATGTATTTAGATAATTTAGCAATTGTGGTTGTTTTACCTGATCCATTAACTCCAATAAATAAAATTATTTTCTTCTTTGAATTAATAATTGGAGATAATGGTAATTTAAATAGATCAATTAACTTTTCTTTAATTAAATCTATTATGATTTGAGGCTCATTGATATTGTTACTCAGCGAGTAACTTTTTAAAAATTCTATTAATTCAAAAGTAAATGATACATTAACGTCAGAAGTGACTAAAGATTCCTCTAATTCATCCCAAAAACTTTCATCTATTTTTGATTTAGAAAAAAGTGAAGAAAATTTTGTATTCCATAGAGATTTAGTTTTTTCGTATATCCCATCATTATTGTTTGAATTATTAAATATTTCTTCAACTTTCATAATGAATTCTTTAAATTAAATATAGCTTTTTCAGCTGCCTTTTGTTCAGCTATTGATTTTCGTTTACCATCGGCTGTAGCTAACAATTTATTATTACAGTATACTTTGGCCTCAAATGATATTTCCTCGTCTTTACTTGAAATAGTTCTTAATTTATAGACCGGAACATCAATTCCTTTCTTTTGTAGTATTTCTTGTAGTATAGATTTAGAATCTTTTATGTCTTTTAAATTTTCTAAATGTTCAATTTCATTTCTTAAAGAATTAATAATAAACTTTTTTGCATCATCAAATCCCATGAACAAATAAATATATCCACATAAAGATTCAAATACATCAGCTAATATAGATTCACGTTCTGGTCCTAAAATAATATCTATGCCCGAGCCAGAATAAACAAA
>Ga0310344_10001020_pt1 | contig 21614 bp, 23 predicted proteins | sample HC15DNA20200_MG_FD_203801 | JGI IMG/M metagenome (GOLD analysis project Ga0310344, IMG submission 203801) | Marine microbial communities from station ALOHA, North Pacific Subtropical Gyre - HC15-DNA-20-200_MG | ecosystem: Environmental > Aquatic > Marine > Oceanic | place: Pacific Ocean: North... | reverse complement strand
TCATTGGCTGGTAATGCACCACCAATACTATCTGTTACACTATAACCAATCGTTCTATATGTATTACCAATTGCTTCATCAAATGTAATTGCTGTACTTGGTCTTGTAATTGTAGTATCAACACCACTAATTCTAAAGTTTAAGTTATTTCTAATAATAACTTTTTGGTCATTTGTTAGAGCGGCAAGTAATCCTGATTTTGTAGTATTATCTTGTCCTGTTGTTGCAACATTTAATTGATAAACAGCTTCATCTCTAACTGAATTTTTATATGTAAATCCTGTAATGTTAGCTGAAGTACTTAGACTGTATGTAATTTTTTGTACTGAACCGCCACTAACGTAAGTATGTACTAATCCGCTTTTACCACTATCAAATACTATAGAAGTTGTATCAGGTACATCATAAATTTGGAATATGCCTGTAGATTTTTTACTAGCTGTATCTGGATATACTTTGTTTCCAAATGCACAACTTAAGGTAACATCTGCAACTCTAACATAATCTAGTTTACCCCAACCATGTGCTGAACCAAATGTAACTGTAGTTAAGCCAGTTGTATTGTCATAAACAAACCCAGTAACTGGAACCGATGATCCAGAGTTTGACGTTGTTACTTTTTTAGCTGTACCACCACTAACGTATGTGTGTTCAACTTTACTAGGTGGTAGGAAGAATCCTAATTTATCATTATCTGGTTTTGTTTTAACTGTATAAAGTCCTGGTGTTGTAGGTGTAGGATAAACTTTAACACCATAGCTACAACTAAATTTTAGACCATATAAATCAATTGAATCTGATGCCGATAATCCGTGTGCTGATGCTACAGTAACAGATAAAATACCTGTACCATGTGTATACGTTGCTGATGTAACAGCTATACGTGAACCAGCAACAAGATGTCCACCACTAACGTATGTGTGTGCTATAGAACTTGTACCTAAGTTAACTTCAAACGTATCAGCTGTTAAACCACTTGCTAAAACTGTAAATCCTGTTGAAGGTGTAACAACTGGATATGTTTTGTTTCCAGTATCACAACTTACAGTCATGTTTCTTATTTCTATTATATCATCAATAGCCATTCCGTTTGCAACTGCGGTAATTTCAGTTTGCACACCTGTAATTGATGTTTCTTGTACTGTACTAATTTCGTATCTAGCCCTACCAATTGCCCCACCATGATCAATTTCTATTTCACTCTTTGAATGTGGAACATATTCAACATCACGAACATATATTTTTAATGCATCAACAGGATGATCATATACAGCACCGCCATCATCATAAATTCTAGCAGTTTGGACCATATTTGTTGATGATGTAATTAAATCTGGTTCTTCATTTGGATCTGATCCTGCCGCAACAAGACCATATGTACCATAAGAGTTAGATCCGTTTAATGATCTAATATCACTACCATTATTAGCAAAATAAGCCGCTTCACAATAATATGTAAATTGTGAAACTAGTTCTGCAAGTCCACCGTTATTACAAATAGTACCATAACCTAAATCGTTAAGTTGTACCCAGTCATTAGCTAAGAAGCTTCTGTTACCTGATGTTTGTAAAGTAATATCAGTTGGCATAGGTTGTGTAAACCCGCCATTGTTCCAACCTGACGTTGGATTTAAAAGAAGTTTAGCAGTACCTGCCTCTTGGTCATAATTTGTAACTGCATCAACTTGGTATCTAATACCGTCAATATAAAACGGACATGGTACTTGTGGTTTCTTTAAACGTAAACCTTGTCCAACTAAACTTTGTACGTTTAGTGTAAAGTTATCATCTTTGCTGTTAACGACAGTAGTCATATTTCCAGCAAAACCGTCTACATATAAACCACCTCTAAATGCTTTTTTATTAATGCTTTTTGAAAAACTTGAATTTGTTTGTCCATAAGGTGATTTAGTTAAGATTGCACCAAATGGATCTAGGACAGCCATAAATCCGCCGTGACCTTCACAAGTTAAGTTTCTTAAGATTGTAGCATCGTTCATTAAGAAGACGTCTAAGTCTGTATTATTTTTTGCTGTACTTAATTTGTTAGTTTTATCAGTTAAGTAATGATATCCATATCCTGGATCATCATAGTCTGGTAAATTAGTAAGACCATTTACAACAACTTCTTTTAAGAAGTCTAATAATGTATTAACTTTAGTTTGTGCTACGGCTTCACCTTGTGTTGAGTCTAATACTTGTGAAGTAACAGTTTGTGTAGGTGTCCAGGCCGCATTAGTTAAAACAAAACCTAAAATTTCTTTCATTTTAAGTATTGCCGCACCTGTTTCTGTTTGTTGTCCTGAAACCTGTGATGTTGCTCCATCCCAATACTTGTCAGCATTAAGATGAGTTTTAGAATTTCCGCCCCATCTTAAATCAAAAACAAGTCCATCAAGAATATATCCCATATCCCTTTCACATTTTTGAGCTTGACTATTAGTAAGGAAGCTAGGATATGTTGTATTAATATATGAAAGAACTTCATCTTTAATAAATTCTTTGTTTAAAGTTATTAGTTCAGTTGCATTTGGATTCTGTTTAGTTTGTACTGCTATTCCATCAAATACAGGATCTCTATAAAAATGTATTGCCGCCCAAGGACTTTCTGATACTCCTGGTTTAGGTTTAATAATTACACGTCTAAATTCATCACCTTTTAATGAAACGTTATTGCTAACTTTAATTGGATAATGTTCAAAGTATGTTCCACTTTCTATATGAATAGTAATTTGTGGATCTTTAACTTTGTAACCAAATTCTAATTCTTCACCTAAAGTGTATGTTAGAGGTTCTAATAATTCTAATTCAATTGTATCATCAACTGCACCATTTGTATATTTTACAATTCGTCCAACTGCCTTAGAAGTTTTACCTCTTATAAGTTTACCTGGAATAAGATCATTGTTTAAAGGATTAGCTTGGTCACAATATCCTTGACTACCATTTGAAATAGTAATTTCCCAAGTACTACCTTCAACAAGTTGTGGAGCTGATTTATAACTAGGTCCAGTTATAAGAGCTGTAATGATATCCCATTTTGCTCCAACTGATGTTTGTCCAACAGCGTCAACTACTTGACCTGCGTCAATAACTTGTGAGTAAGTTTGTTGGTATAAAGTTGTTTCAGTTGTATTTGTTATAATCTTATTATGTAAAGATTTAGCAAATTGCTGTGCCGCAAGTGTTTGTGTCTGTTGTGTTGTTCTTGCTCGTTGTCCACTTACAGAACTATAATATCTATAACCAGCATTAATTGAATGATAGTTTGCAGTAGTACCATCTAAGAGATCTAATACAATACCGTCTAGGATGTAACCTAAATCTCTTTCACATAAATCTTTTGAATATACATGATCTGGATATGTTTGATTAATATATGCAATTGTCTCTGCAATAATAAATTTTCTATTAGCATCTGTTAATATTTTTACTTCTTCATAGCCACTACTGTTTTTTACGCCGGTTGTTGTTACTTGTGCTTTATTATTTCCTGCATTATAAGTAATGTCTTGTACATAAGGTCCAATGCCAGTTGGTGCAGTATCAGTTATTTCTTCAGCTTTAAGTGCCGCCGCCGAAACAGTTTTGTATGCATAGTTCCAAGCTCTACCTTCATTACCTTTAGGTACACCACGCATTGTGTCATCACCAAATGAACTTACATATAAGTTTGTGTGTGATGCGTGTGCAGAATTATCAACATAGTATTTTGATGCCGCTTGTAATGAATCAGGATTAGGAGTAGGTATTGTAGCACCTGTATATGTTCCTGTTTGTATAATTGCGTTTAGAATACTAACTAGTTCTGTTACTCTATCACCTGAACCTGTTTCACCATTGTTTGCTATAGTTTTCTGTGTAGTAACTGTTTGTAAAGATGTATATGCAGTATTTGTTAAGATAAAATCTTTAATAATATCACGTAATTTATCATTAACACTTACAGCATAAGCTATTTCACCTGCGCCTAATTGTGAACTAGCGCCATCCCAATAAATTTTACCTGTTCTAATTACTTCTGCATTACCACCAAACTTAATATCGTGTGCAATTGCATCAATATTATATTTTGTATCTCGTTCACATTTTTCATGTCTAGCTGTAGTATGTACACCTGGATTTTGTTGATCAAACCAAGCCATAACTTCATCAGCTAGGTATTCTTTATTTTGTGTTATAAGACTATGTGCATATGGTGATTGTGGAGTAGCACCTGCATGAGCACCTGGATGATCATGTAAGAGCAACGCTCCAGTCATTGTATCGCCTTCGCGTCTTACTACAGATTTTCTCGGTAATGCTTCAGTTGAAACCCAGTTGCCGGTTAATACACTATCGTATGCGGCATCGAACATTGTTTGTGTGCCAGTTCCACCCGACGCAACAATTTTTACTCTTGTACTATCATCGTTGTTTTGTGCTTCAGCTTCTGATGTATGAATACTTAATTGATCAGCTGTAACATATCTTAGATAATAAGTTGTTCCTGTTGATAAATTTGTAGCATCAGTTCCTGTTGAATTATATCTGTACGCAATACCATTTGAACTAGTTTCAAATCCGTGATTAGTTGCAATAATATCACCATTCGAAAATGACTCAATAGTAAATGTATAAGAATTAGCATTTGGTGGTTCATTACGTACTCTAACTTGGCCAGCACTTCCTGGTCCACCTGCTGAACGTAAATATCTACTGTCAGCATAGCCACGTGTAATAACTAAATCGTCTAATGTAAATGTTGTACCATGTGCTACGTTTAGAGCAGTTACAGCCGCGGAAGAAATATTTGGATTAGCAATAGCTTGGTTAGCCGCATTTAATGGTCCGCCTAATGCAGGAGTAATGTCTGTACTAATAATAGTTCCAGTATTACTAATTTTAATTTGTTCGTCATTTAATGAATCAACAGTAATACCTAAACCACCAACAATACTTTTCATTAGTATTTGGTCGCCAGCGGCATTTGATTGTGGTACTTTATATGCTCCTAATTGATCTGGAACATCACTTAATGATCTAAAAGATATTTGTCCGCCTTGTCCAAAGACAGCATAAAGTTCTGTAAAGTTCTCATTAGCTTTACGAAACGCCTCACGTATACTATCACCAGTACCGTCGTTACCTTCTACACCTATATTAACATTTTGTTTTGCCATTACTAAAATCCTACGGATTCACCGCAACCACAACTTGATGTAGTTGCAGGGTTTGAAATATCAAAAAATGATCCAAAAACTTCTTTCTTATAATTAATTGTTGATCCTATTAAGTACATTTGACTTAAAGTATCAATACAAAATTTACCATTTTCTAATTGTATAATCTCGTCTTTATCTTCAATAGTGTCAGACATAGTCCAGTCGTATTGCATTCCTGCACACCCGCCACCCTTCATAGATAGGCGTACAGCCGGTTTCTTCGTCTCTTTAAGCATATGATTCATCTGTTCTTTTGCTGAATCTGTCAATGTTACTATTGCCATAATTTTTCCTTTGTCCTATATATTTATCAATAAGTCTAGGATCCTAATGTAATTCTATAAATACTTTTATGTTTATAAGAACAGAACAAACGATTCAATACTTTATGCGTAAAGGTATAAAGGGCGAACACCATCCTTATAAACGTAAAAAGACCTTAGTAATATTTAAATGTGATAATTGTAGTGAAGAATTCACTAGAGATAAAGGCCGTATAGACCCTAAAAGGCTATGCGACGATTATTCGCACGTTTGCCCTAAATGTGATCCTAAAAGATTTGCTCAAAAACGAGGGGTCGAACAACGTAAAAGATTGAACTTAAGAGTAGATAGTATGATCGACATCACTAAACTATGATGTCGATCCACACTAATCTAAATTGTAATTGAAAATTATTCTGATTTCCAAATATTATAAACGCCCCATGCAAGAGCACCCCATAGTATAACACTATTAAACGGTACAATGCCGAGAATAACTAATAACGCCGCACCACCAATGATAATACCATTCCATGATGTGCGTTCTTCAAAACGTTCTTTGATCCATTCAAACATAATAATACTCCTTACAATGCTTTGTGTAGTTGATCGACTAACTTCGATTTAACAAGTCTACGGTCCAATTCAATACCTTGCTTTCTTCCTAAAGCTTCTAAATCTTTTTTAGTCATTTTAGAAAGTTGGGCTTTAGTATGTGATTTTGCTTTTTTTGAAACTCTCTTTCCAAAAGGTTTTTGAGGTGTCATTGTTTTTTTAGACCAATGAGTTACGTGATTATCAATAGAAACTGATGGGTCACGTTTTTCCTCTATAATCTTTGGTTTTTGAATTTCTCCAAAAAAGACTTCTTTAAGCCATTTAAACATTAGATGGGTCTCCTCGAAATGGTAGTCTAGTATATATTTAGCTGTTTTTTAATATTAGATAGTAATATTGACTTTTTTGCCCTTGCCATTAGGGTCGCAAAACGGTGGTATAAGAGTTTTTTGTTTTAATCTACTCTGTTTAAGGCCGGTTTTTGCCACAGGTTCAACAACTGCATGATCTTCTGTGGATAAAGTTCCTGATAGTCTCATGATATTAGCTAATGATTTCCCCATACCATATGAACGTTTTATTTCCATTCGTCTTCACCTTTTTGTCTTTCTCGTTCTTTAATACACCATTCATCATCTGGTTGAAACATACAATTAAGTGCTTTCCCAACTCCGCCTAATGTAGGTTTTGTTTGTGTTCCCGTACAACCTGATAATAGCATAATTATTATACCTATTAGTACACCTTTAAAAAATGTGTACCATAATAATCCATAATCCGAAATACCAGTTTTTCTTTTAAACCAGTCTATTCGTCCTTTATGCCATTTTAATATATTTTTCATTTATTATATTTAGTTTGCAGTTATAACCTTTAATTTTTCTACAGTTGCTTTTAACAATTTAGTATAATCAGGATTTGTTGAAAATAGATCTAGTGTATCAATTAATTTATTATAATCGTAAATTCCTGCGTCAACCATATCCATTCTTAAATTTCTAAAATCTTCGTATGCTGGATGACTATTTAACAAGTCAACATAATCTTGAATTGATAAACATTTTGTTTTATAGACTTTGACACCAAAGTCGGCATTTGGAATATCTTTAGGTTTTATTTGTGGAACTTTAGGATCCCAAGTTCTAACACCGAATAGTGCATTTCCTTCTATTGCAAATCTACTTGTTCCCCAGCCTGATTCTAATCCTGCTTGAGCTTCTATTATTAAAGATGGGACTCGCTGGCTATGAGGTGTTGTAAAATTAATGTAATTAACACATTTCCTTACAGCCTCAACAAAGCTCTTTTTATCGGTATAAACAAATTCTGGTTCATGTAGCCCTAATTTAACTGCTATTCTAGATTGTTCTATCTCAACACGTTCAGTTATTTTATCTATAATATAATAGTTTGGTTTAAAAGTTCCAAAACCGAAAGATATAATACATGATGATATTGCTATCAGTATCCATATAAAGTATTTTAATTTATTACTTTTAAATATTTTTTTCATACTATAATATAGCAGAATTTGGTTTATAAGTCAACCAATGTTAATACCAATTTTCGGAACACCAAGGATCTATGGAATCTTTTGGATTTGGGTCACCGTGAAAAACAGCAATACACGTTTCACGTAAGATATTTGGTGTTCCAGGTTCTTTAAAATTTCGTTTTCCAGTAACTCTAGACATTTCGGGTTTGCCTCGCATTTCCCATTTATAACTTTGGATCCATTCGTCAGGCCAAAAACAGAAATTTGATTTAACATTAGCAAATAGCCAATCTTGGTCTCCGTGATACCTTGCTGAATGGTATTTTGGATTTTCCATAAACCGTTCATATACTTGACTATGTTGTCCTGTGTTAAAACGAATAACACTTGAATTCATTCGATCCCAATTTGATTGAACAATTCTATTAAAGTCACGAATGACGCAAAATTGTCCAGGATTGTAAGTAAACAACTTGTCCATATTTTTAAATATGATTACATCTAGATCAATGTAGAGAATTGTACCTTTAACAGGTAAGCCAGGATTAAAAAACATTGGCTTGTACCACCAACCTTGTACATCAGGTATTGCTGGAAGGGGATAAATTTCTATTCCAGGTTTTATGCCGTGTGCGTTTTCTGTAAAGACAGCAAAGTTAAAAGGTATAGTTAAATTCCTTGAAACCATATTGTGCAATACGTTAACATATTCTGCACTATATTTGTCGCCATGCTTTAAGCATACAACATAATTAGTCACGTACTTCTCCTTATAATGCTGGCTTAGAAGGAATTGCGCCGATACTTAATGTAACTCTTGGTTCTAATGGAATAGATTTATGTGGAGTTAATCTAGGAAGAAAAAACGCATCACCTGTTTTTACATGAAATAGTCTGTTTTCAGTACCTAACTCATCTGATATTGCATAAGCAACTTCGCCATATCCTTGTATTAGTAATACACTTTCGGGATCTCGGTGCATAAAGATTGAATGATGTCGATCTGAGAAGCTCCAAAAGAAACTTGCATTATAGATAGTTTCTGTATCGACTACCTTATAATTATTCATAAATTCTGTATAGAAAGGTCGAATTGTAGGATTGCTTTGTACATTACTCATATTACTTGCGTATTGAGTCATTACTGTATCGTTATTAGTAATTCGTGACTCATATTGGTTATGAGCTAATAATGTTGGGAAGTCTATTGTGTCTGCTTCTGGAAAAACATTATTCCAATGTTTAACTTCATTTTTACTACGAGCTTCGTTTAGTTCTTCCCAAAATTTTTCACGCATTTAATTTTCCACTATTGCACTATTACTACCGTGTTCAAAAACTTCAACAAGTGAAAGTCTTACACGACCGCCGGTATCTTCTTCAACTAATGGGCCTACATAGTTATAAACGTGTTCTGCAAATTTTTCACAACCAACACCGTCCATTAGGATTACTTTTGCAAGTCCTTTTTTATCTAAATCCATAAAGTCTTCTACATTAGGATCATTTTTATCAACTGCGAATTTATGATCAAAATTATCTTCTAAATATTGTTTGATCCATTTACAATTGCCAAAGTCATAAACCCAATTTTTATCGTCTAATTCAATTGCTTCAAATTCAAAACGAAATCCTAAACTGTATCCATGAATTAATGAACAATGACTGTGAGTTGCTTCTGCTTGTCTAAACGCACAACTAAAGCCTCTTTCGTTACCGTATGTTTTTGTACTTTTATATTTCATTTCTTCTCCTTTAAAACGGCGGAGTATTTTAAGAGGGTCGACGTTATAGTCCTCATTTGTAATAGTATATAACAATTAAGTTTAATTGTCAACCTGAATATGGTGTGTGTTGAAACTAATTGTTAACCGTTTATTGGTTTTATTATATAAACTTCTATGATATAACCAACTAGGAAATAAAACAAGCATTCCGGTTCTTGGTGTAAATTCCATTTTATCAGAAGTAAATTCAGTTGCGTTATTGTGTATTTCAGACATCTTTGGTCCTAGTATTGGACTTGTAAAAACAATTGGAGCACTATCTTTATCGCAATAAGGATAATATGCACCGCTTACAATACTTAATTCATGCCTATGCTCGTTTACGTGTCCATCTTCTTCTTGTATATTAAACCAACTTTTAGCAATAGTAACTTTATCTAATCCACACGTAATACAAAATTCATCTACACAATTTTGAATATCTTGTTTTAATGTTTTAAATTCTTCACGGTCTAAAAAGTTTGCTGTTTTATGGGTTTTACTAACAACATCAAAATATCTACTACTCGTTTTACCTTTGCCAATATCAACTGGCCATTTCATTAAAGCTTCATCTTGAAAACTTTCAATAGTATCAATTACTAATTTTTGATCAGAATGGTTTTCTAAATTCCATACTTGTACTAGTGTTGGAAATAATGAATAATCCGCTTTACGGAATTGTCCTTCAGGTATTGTCGCTTTCATGTCTTTCCGTTCTATAATCTTTTACTGTTCGCATATATCCTCTATCAGCATTTCGAATTGTATTAAAACTTATTACGTATCTTTTCTTACTAGGATTTGGTGCAACATAATGTCTTAACCAACTAGGGAATATTACTAATAAGCCAGTACGTGTCTGTATATCTAAATCATATCTACTGTAGTATGTAGGTTTTATAATACAATCGTTCATTCGTAATGGTTGTAAAGGACTTTCTAACATTAATGGTCCGCTTTCTTCTTCACAATAAGGATAGTATGCTCCACTAATTACACTTCGTTCGTGTCTATGAGTTCCAACTGAATTACCTTCTTCCATAGTATTAAACCAACTTGTTGATATAAGAGTATAATCTATTCCTGCTTCTTCACAATATGTATCACAGCATGATTGTATTGTTTTCCATAAGTCTACTAATCGTTTATCACTTAAGAATTGTTCATTGCCTGTAATATAACTACTTCTGCCACCTTGGACTAATCTATGATGTCCAACATTATCGCATTCGTTAATCATTTGAACGGCAACATTTTCGCAAGGATGTCCTATAATATCCCATTGAGATATTAATGTTGGAAATGCCGCTAAATGTTTTGGATCAGGTGGTCTCATTATCTATATCAAACTCAATTACCATTTTGTTACATACATTTGTTTGTTTAGTTGGCCATGGCTTATTATTGTAATAATAAAATGTAGTGTCAGGAAAATTTTCAAATACTTTGTCAATTTGATAAATCCAGTAACTAGGATCTATAGGTCTTGATTCTGTATCTTCATAATTTTCTGTTCCTTTATATATGTTATTAACAGTTTTAGTTTCTGAATATAAGTCAAAACCAATCATTGATATTTCAGTATTTCCAGAACTAAATCTATTGGCTATTGATGTTCCTAATAATACTGCATAAGGTCCGCTACCCCAATGCCAAGGATCGTCTGGTCTTGTATCGCCCTTATAAGGAAGTTGTGGAACTAGCCCACATAATTTAAATTCATCTCTCCAATCGGGTCTAGTATAGATAGCACCATAGTTACGTTCTTGTTGTGCTTCGGTAACCATACGGCGGTCACAACAAATTAAATGATTTACATAAAAGTCTCTAAAAATTGCGTTACAACCAACCTTTATACTACCATATTTGTTGATATCAATATCTTTTCTACTTTCACCGTTGCCAATTACAAGCATGACAATATTTAATAAATATGTATAACGATAGGGACAAATACGAATGACAGCAGTTTACGATTTTTTTAGATATATTAAATTATACTCTACAGACGGTGTAACCTTAGAACACACTATTGAAGCAGATGCCGTAACTGATACTCTTAGCATAAGCAGGGGTGCAGGAGTGGCGTGGACTGGTGCTTCTGCGGCTACAGATTCGTTTAAAATAGACGTTAATTACCAGCTAGAAGTTCCAGTATCAACTACTACCCTTAGATTAACTGATGTTAATAGTGTCGATCAGGATATAGTTCTTGTTGCCGGTACTAATATGAACATTGTACGTGATAATGCTAATCAATTAACAATTTCATCATTAGTAGGCGGTGTTAGTAAGTCAATTACTAGTATTACACAAGCCAATCCAGCAGTTGTTCAAACGACAAATGCTCATAACTTTACAGAAGGAACTCCAGTTACTATTACAGATGTAGTTGGAATGACCCAGCTTAATGGTAATGAGTATTACATGAACATTTTAACTGGCACTACTTTTTCATTGTATACTGACCCTGAATTAACAACTACCCTTGATAGTACAGGCTTTGGAGCATATACGTCAGGTGGTGTTGCTACTGCCGAATATGCAGGTGCAAGAAGCTTAAACGAATTATCAGATGTACTTGCCAATGTTGCTAATTTTACAAATAGTATTAAAATAGGTGACACTACAACAGGAACTTTAAATGCCGCAGATAATAACATAATCATTGGAGTAGGGGCCGCCAATGCTATTACACATGGCGATCATAATGTTATTATTGGGCACGACGCTCACAAGGCAATGACGTGGTCTGGGAATTCTGTAGTTATAGGTAATGAAGCCGTCGAAATCCCTAAGGGATTTATTTCTGGTGTTAGCATTGGTTCTGGGTCAACTGTCAACGGTGACGCTAATGCTACTATACAGTACTCTATAAACATAGGATATCAGGCAGGAAGTGGTAATACACAAACTTCTAATATTAATATTGGAGCACAAGCTGGGGCATTTAATGATGAAGACAACACTCAACATAATATTGCTATTGGACAGTATGCTCTTAAATGGTCCAAGTCCGGAGGTACTCCTAGAACAAATAACATAGCTTTAGGTTATAAGGCAGGACAAGGTACTATAAACTTTGCTGAGGAATCAGATGGTATCTATATTGGCTACGAAGCAGGCGTGGCAATAAAAGATGGTAGTAATAATATTTTTATAGGAAAGACTGCTGGTGATGTTGTTGAATCAGGATCTGGTAACGTTATAATTGGAGACTATTCTGGTACGGTCGCACTAACAGATACTATTGCAATTTACACTGGTGGTGGTACAGAACGTTTAACAATTGACTCAACTGGTGGGACGCTTAATGGTAATTCTATAGTAACTTCAAATAGTATTAGTGGTACTGTAACAGGACATATAATTCCAGATACAAATATTGCTTACGATTTAGGAAGTTCAACACACAAATTTAGAGATTTATATTTAGATGGTACAAGTCTTCATTTAGGTAGTACAATTTTAAGAGATGACGGTGCAGGTAATTTACAAGCAAACCTTACAAACATATTACAAATTGCCGCAGATGATTCAACTATACGCACAATTAATAGTGGAGAGTCAGTTAAGTTTGTTGGAGCAGGATCTGTTACAACGGCTACTGACGCCGAAGGTAATCTTACAATTACAGGAAGTACAAATATTGTAAATGATACTACACCACAACTAGGTGGCGAATTAGATGCACAAGATAATAATATTACAAATACAGGTAATATAGGACTAGGCGCAACTAGCCGTATTGATCTAGGATCAGAGATCAATATATCAGGTGATTGGCCAAATAATAGTTATGGATACATGGTACTTAATCAAACATCCGCACCTAGTTTTGCCAGCGGACCAAACATTGTTTTAAATTCTGCAGGCGCAAACGGCAATCAAGTTGGTGCTGACGGCGATTGGCTTGGTACTATTCAATGGCATGGTTATGATTCTGCCGGTAACAGCACAATTTATGGTTTTATACGAGGGAATATTGAGTATGCATCATCGCCGAGTGAAAAAGGACAACTTTGGTTTCATGTTGGAAATAGTGGTGGAAATACAAGGCCAATGGTTCTAACTAATGATGCATTAGAATTAGGTGAAAATGTAGATCTTAAGTTTGAAGGTGCAACTTCCAATGACTATGAGACAACCTTAACAGTTACAGACCCAACAGTAGATAGAACTATAACATTTCCAGATGCAACTGGAACTGTAGCGTTACAGAGTTGGGTTAACACACAAATTGCCGCAAGTTCTACTAGTGATTTAACAGGAAGCGTATTTGCAGACGATTCAACAGTAATGGTTGATGGTGTTAATGCAACTTTGCCTAATATACGTGGTACTATGTCAGGACATATAATTCCAGGTACTAATTCGGTGTATGATATAGGTAGTGCCGAATACAAGGTTAGACATTTATTTCTTTCTGATAATTCTCTTTGGGTTGGTGATGAGCATAAAATTGATACTGGAGGCGGAAAGGGAGGATGGAAGAAAAGGAAAAAAGGAATAGTACCATCAGGTGTTCAAACTCTTTTAATAACATCTGTCTTTGCAGATACTAATGCTTTATTAATTGATTTTAAAACTCAAATTCACGATCCTGCTCCGTCAAATGAACTTGATCCAGATCATGCAGACTTTAATCCACCTACTAGTAAGTGGCAAGAGTTTTTAGCATTACATGGTCATCCTAATAAAACAGTTGACGACATTTATAATACTGCTACAGACTTTGATGATGAAAAAGAAGAGACAGATCAGGCAACAACAGAAGGTGATTTACTTTACTATGATGGGTCAGGATATAAACGTTTACCTCTTGGTACAGCGACCCATGTACTTACTGCAAATGGTGCCGGTAATGCTCCAGAATGGAGTGCTCCTAGTGGTGGGAGTGGATCATATTTACAAGAATTTAATCTAGTTGGGGCAGGTGAAAATAGTCCTGGTAGTTCTACGATTAGTATGCCTGTTACTACTACAAAAATAGAATATGATGTTGTAGCCGGTGGAGGTGCTCAATATGATAATAACAGTTCTGGACCTCCTGGTGAAGGTAAGACTGGAACTTATATTTTTACTGCTGGTGACTTAACGGCATTAAGTGGTAATAGTTATCAACTTACTCTACAAGCAGGCGGCTATGGCGGAAATGAAAATACAGGTACAGCACAACCTGGTCAAGAGTCGTGGATTCGATTAAACGGAACTTCTATTGTAGAAGCAACTTGTACTATAGGCGCTCGTGTTGGAGGCGGGCAAGGTTCGTATACTAACGGAACTAACGTTAGTCCTACCGGATGTATTGATAAATCTCCTTGGAAACCTTCGTTCGGCGAAGGTAGTCCAGGTCGTGTCGTTGGATTTGTTCGTGTTAGATGTTATAGTTAATTAAAGTATTCTAATTGTTTCTTCTTTCATATATAGAAGCGGACATAAGTGGCATATCCATCCTTTAGATTCTATAATATAAAAATATGGCTCTTGCATTTGATTAGAATGACACGTTGAAAATGTTATTGTGCCTTTCTTTTCTTCTGGTTCAGAATTTAAGTTACAATCAGGCAATTTAAATTCTTTTAAAATATTAAATCCCCATACTTCATCAATACTTCCGTTTTTATCAGTATCCATATAGGTAGTCATAGTGCGTGGAATCTCTGTAGCATTCCACCAAGCCATATGCTGAAAGAAATCAGTCTTGTTTGAGAATATAGTTGTAGGATCTACTACTTTATTAGGAGCAGTAATATAATTTTTCCAGTTATTTGCGTATACTGGCGCGGATATCATGAGGCACAAAAGTACCATTACTAGTTTTTTCATATTACTTCTTTCTTTTAGATTTTTTAATTACGTCTAGGTCGTGTTTATGATTGTCTTTTACTTCAACTACGTCTCTTTTAATTTCACGTAGATGATCTTGAATATCTCCAAACCTAGCATAACTATCTGTGAAAAATTTATTTAGGTTATGAATAGCATCAATAACCCACCAGAACCAAAAGAACGCAATAGTTCCAGATATTGTAGCAATTCCAATTAGAACATAATCGAGTGCTTGTGTGGCATCGAATGATATGAGTAAAATTAATAATAATAGTGCAGTTAATGGGAAAACTCTGCCTGCCCATGACCAGAATTTGGTCTTAAGATGTAGTTTCATTGTGTTACCCCTCTATAACACCAAATGGTTTCCAATCCCCAGGTGTTCCGTTTTTAATACAAATCCAACCAACATATCCCGTTGGTCTTGGCTCTTGATTCCAAACTATATCACCTTTAACGTAGATTCCATTGCTTGGTGGTTCAACTCCGACTTCAAATTTTTTATTTTCAAATTTCACTGGACCGGAGGTGCTGAAACATACGTCAGGATTATTAACTCCTACTCCTAATTTTCCTTTAACTGTTGTGATAGAATCACTATCTGATCCTATTTCAATTCTATTGTTAGAACGAATCTTAATTCTTGTTTGATTATCAGTAATTAGGTTCATATCACTTGTAGTATATGCTCCTACATTGACTGAATCATATTCTGGATCAACAACGAATTCTACTTCGTTACTGCCGACACTTAATTGTCCGTTGCCTAGTTCTGTTCCAATACCAAATCGCATTTCGTCTCCGTTATAAAAGACGAACTGATCGATTGTAAGACTGCCTTCAGTTTTAAGATTACGTAATGTGCCTACTTCAGTTAAACTTGATTTTACTATATCCGGGCCTAGTTCTGTTGCACTTAATACTGTGATATTTCCGATTTTATATTCATGACCAGTATGTAGGTCAAAGTCTTCACTAGACCAAATACGATCTGGATTACCTTGCATCACTAGTTGCTTGGTATGATCATATCCGGTCCATAATAGACCTTTTCCATATGGTGTATTATCAACTGAACAAACAAACTCTAATGGGCTCGTACGTTCGTTTCTAACATCTGCTTTTAATTCATCTACTTCTATTTTAGTAGCAGTAATAGTACCGCCTACGTTAAGATCGTTTTCTACAGCAATATCGCCGACTAGTGTAGCAACATCTACGTTATCAACGTATAGCCCATCATCTTTTACAACAATAGTCTGTTTAGTTGCTTCGTCGCGAATACCTGCACTAGAAAACTGTGCAATTTTACCACCTTGGATCTTGTCACCACTAAGACTTCTGTTAGGAATCTCAGGTGCTGGCAATTCTCTATTAGCAATAGTTTCGATTGCTTCACCTAGTTGTAAAAGACCGTTTTTTACTGCTAGAATTTCTGAATCATTGATATCATTAGTGCTCATACTAGTATTTATCTTACAGCCTTAAGAATAATAGTATCGGTATTAATTCTACCATTTAGCTTAATATCAACAGCATTAATATTGTCTAAAAATGTACGCAGTTTAATTTTACCCGATTCTTTAAATTCTTTAAGTTTTTCTTCTGGCTTTCTAAGTGTCTTTTGTACTGATGTTTCTGCATTAAATCCTGTAATAGTTGTACCTTTAACACTTAATCCTGTTCCTTCACGTTCTAAATGCATCGGATCAAGACTACTTGCCATATATCTTCCTATTTTGCGTGTTTTAACATTAAACACCCATAGTTCTTCACACCCTATAATATCAATCGGATTAATACTAGCTAATTGGAATTTATTATCTTGACGTGCATATTTTAGTTTAGATACTATCTTTTCTTTACTTCGTGGTGCTCGTTTGCGTGTTTTACGATTAGCTTTAGCTGTATCAATAACTACTTCTAATGCACCCATAAAATTCTGAAATCCTTCAAATCGACGTTGTAAGCCTTTTTTATCATAACAAGCATAAGCCTCTATTAATTGCAGATGCCAGTCTTGTTCTTTTTCAGGCAGTTTAGCTAATTCTTTTTTGCTTAAAGGATTTAACAATTCATTTAATTCAGCTATTTCGTCAGCATAAAAGTCCTTCATTTTTCTAGCATGAGCTTGTGTTGTTTTAACATCTAGAAAATGCTTTGGAAAATTAAAACCTTTAGGGTTAAATTTATGAGGATCGTCTACCCAAGTTTCAAGCCAAGTATCTATTGCGTCTAATTGCAAATATGTTTGTGCTTGAATACGTTCTTGTATAGTTGGCTTTGGGCCTCCTACTTCTTTTACTTTCTTTTCTTTTTCTTTCTCTTCTATCACTTTTTCACCATCAACAAACAATTCATCTAGTTGTTTATGGACCCATTCTGTTGCCGGCTTTGCTTTTCCCATTAATCCCGGCATCTTATCTATATATGCCTGTGTGTCTGGATGTATATCAGGCATACCTCTATTTAACAATCTACATAAAGAACCAGTTGTGCAATTAAAACGCCATTCAGGGTTCTTAGCAATGGCTTTGCTTTTCTTTTTATAATCTTTATGCTCTTTACAATAGTCAAGAATCCACGTTTTAAAATGTGAACTCTTATAATCCATGCGATAAAAGTCCATCGCACTATGTTTTGCCTTATAGAATTTCTCGATTGGCATACTGAGACCATTTGACAAATCTGGTTCAGTAAGTTTACTACGTGAAACTCGAGAAGCTCTAGCTTTTTTCTTTCGGGATGTTCCCTTAAGAGCTATTCTTCGTGCCACCTTACTTTCTCCTTAAGATATACCGATGCATTAGCTATTATATAGCAAGAAAATTAAAAGTCAAGCAAAAGTGAATTAATATTTAGATTTTTTCGTTCGATTCAAAGCCTCTAAAGCATTTAAATCTAGGAAATCTTAAGCTATAAGTATTTGAATCTTGTGATTTTGTACGGGCGTCTGCTCTAATCTCAACTAAAACACCAATGAGCTTATCACGGCTAGCCCAGAAGCTATCACGTTCACTGTCAGTGAAACCGCTTCCACAGTTAAGGTGATAAGTGTGTCCATCGTCTTCTCCTTCTACTATGATAGCACCCAAACGTCCTTTGTTACGTCCGGTACCTTCTTCAACAGCAACTACTTTTAAAGTTACTTCAATAAATGGTTTTAGCTTTAACCAATGTACAGATCGTTTACATTCGTACGGTGCATTTAGATCTTTGATCATAATACCTTCATAACCACCGTCTACAGCCGCTTTGTTTACGTCTGTGTACGTTTTCTGTCCTTCATGGGTCTCTAGGTCTACTATTTCGTGATCCAGCACTTGTACGTGCTCTAAGGCGTCTTTATTAGTGTCATACCAATGCTTTAACATTAGTGTTCGTTGTTCTTGTGGTTTATCCCAACCACCTTCCAAAAAGTCTTTTAATGGAATAAAATCGAAAAGGTGTAAAATGGCATCTTTAGCCGTAACATTACTTTTACGATGAACTTGTTTCATTAAGTCTTGGAAATTGTCGCTCATTACTTCTCCATCTAAAACCAAATCATATGGTGGTGGAGATTTTTTAACAACCGCTTGAATTTCATGAATAATATGTTGAAAGTTTATAAACTGTTTTCCGTTTCTACTAAACTGTTCAATATTGCCGTCTTTACGAACAATAGTCAAAACTCTTACACCGTCTAGTTTAACTTCTAGCATTTTTCTACCAGTAAGTTTCTTTTCGTGTTTTGCAGAGTCTTGTGCTAGTTGGCAAGTAAATACAGGTACACTATATTTTTCAAATCCATTTTTCTTAGCTACATTGTTTACAGTTTTTTCACTTACACCGCAACGTAAATCTTTAATTAATATTCTACGATAAAATCCATTCCATTGTTCTGCGGTTGCTGAACTCATTACAAGATTAATAGCATCACGTGCCGCATGACCTGTAAGTTCTCTGTCTCTAAGTTTTTCAGCTAGTTCTTTAAATACTTTCCATTCACAGCCTTGAGCTGAAATAACTGTATCTTTTGTGGGGACTTGTTTTACGCCAAATGTGTATAAAGGATCTAAACACATTCTTACGCCTTCAAAGAACTCATCTAGTCCTTCGTTCATTGCGTCAAGCAGGATTGCTTCTTTAGAAAGACGTGAATTGTCTGCTTCTAATTTTTCGATTATTGCCTGTGGTTGGGTTCTCATATTGTGCCTCTTTTATTAAATTTTATACTTATAGTATAACATTTTGGCAACAAGATGTCAACCTCTTTTTATTCTTTTTCTTTTGGACAAGCTTCTTCAGTAGCTCTTAACCCAGCATCTTTGTTGTAAATCCATACAGAACTTGATATTAAAGTTCCATCCTCGGTTACATCACATTTTTTACCAAAAGAAATTGCTGGTTCTTTTGGAATTTGGGAACATCCGACTATAGCTATAGTCATCAGCGGTATCAATATTAATTTTACCATTATGTTACATCTTTCCTAATTATATGTTTCTTTGTTCAAAGGTATTTACTCTGGTGGACCCGAAGAGATTCGAACTCCTGGCCTTTGGTTCCGCAAACCAACGCTCTATCCAACTGAGCTACGGGTCCTTTTATACTGTATGCTCTTTTTTGGATTTTGTCAAATACTTTTTAAGTTTAGGCCACTCACTTTTATCTACAATATATCCTATACATTTTGGTGAGCCACACTTACAAGGATGATCAAGCACATCATCACGCTCATAGTCATAACCGTAGTTATAATTTAATTCTTTATTTTTATTAATATCTTTTTTTGCATATATCCAAATATGATCTTTTTTAATTTTTATATCACAATTTGGATCACATGAATGATTAATTAGTCTTGCGTGGTTTCTGGGAAATTTACCATCAATAAGATAATGATGACTTAATTCGAATATCCATACTTTAGGAAGGTGTTTGTCAGCTCGTTTATAACCAATTTTCTTTTTAACCTTTTCGCCTATGTATTCTATTATAGTTGTACCTTTTTTAATTTTTCTACTAGCGAATAGGCCAGTACCATGAACTTTGGATTTTTTCTTATACCAAAGTTTTTTAAAATGGGCATTTAACGGTTGCTCGTGGTACTGCATCTTTCAATAAATCTATATTTGCGTTTCCTCGCATTTCAACACCCGGCTTTACATTACAATTTCTAACCGAGTTGCAACTTGTAAGAACTAATATTAAAAACAGCGATAAAACGTACTTCATTATTACTATTTACTTCATAAAAAAAATGGACAACACCCTTAGGTGCCGCCCATTTTTAGGATTGAATTAACTAGAAATTTTAGTTAACTGACGTTGAAGCAAGTGCTTTGTAACCAGCGGCTACAACTGCTCTGCTCGGCGTACCAAGTCGATACTTCCTAGTTCCGTTCTTTTTGGTATTCAGATATACTGCATGACCAGAAAAACGAAGGCTTTGAATCACTGACTGCGGATTGCCTGCGCCAAATTTACTAGCGATTTGTGAGCTAGTTAGTTCTTGTCCACTCTTTAGAGCTTTAAGAACTGAGTCTTGAATTGTTTGTTTCATTTGAAACCTCCTCTTATTAATAAGTGACAGGTAATACTGTCATTCAAGTTTTACTATAATACTATATTACTTTAGCTTTGTCAACCTCTAGTCCGCCAATTATCTGAAATCAGGACCATGTACCCATCCAACTAATGACTTTCGAGTGCCTGTTTTAACTGGATGTACTTGATGAGGTATCCATGAAGGAAATAAAACCATTTCAAATTTTTCTAGTTTTACAAGTTTATTATCGCCACCTGTCCATATTTCAAGTTCTCCATCCTCGTATTCTTCTGGATCATTTAATCCAACCGAAAAAGATAATTTTCTTGAATCACAATTTGGTCCTTTTAATGCGGCATCTGTATGACATTTATAATGTCCACCAGGTGGGTAAACACTATATTGGAGAGTTTCTAGGTATGTAAGGTGGAAATCAAAATATTCATGATTAGCTTTATTAATTGCACGACTTAATGCATTATATAAGTCTCCGTTAGTTCTAGTGTCGATCCAAGCTATTTCAGTTACTCTAACCTTTGGATCTTTATCACCTTCTCCAGTTGCAATAAATTTGGCTGGGGCTAATAAATTATGAGTCTTTACGTGATCTTCTAGCTCGTTCAGTATCTTTTCATCAAATACATTTTTTAAAAAATGAAAAAACCATCCATTGTTTGCACTTGAATTAATCCAAAACATTAATAATCCATTACGCCAACAGGGCCGCTTCTTTGATCAATTTGTTTATAATGCCGTAGATAATCTTTTCCTAGTCTTCCCTCTATTTCAAAAAATGACCTAGTAAGACAATTCAAAAATTCACCAAATCTGGTTCCTGGAACACCTTCAAGTTGTATGCGGATACTAGATTCAGTTTCTGATGTATTAACCATTACATATTTGCGATATGGATTAAGTAGATATATTTTTCCTTCTTTAAGAGGTAATTCACCGAAGTC
>Ga0310344_10001019_pt1 | contig 21636 bp, 28 predicted proteins | sample HC15DNA20200_MG_FD_203801 | JGI IMG/M metagenome (GOLD analysis project Ga0310344, IMG submission 203801) | Marine microbial communities from station ALOHA, North Pacific Subtropical Gyre - HC15-DNA-20-200_MG | ecosystem: Environmental > Aquatic > Marine > Oceanic | place: Pacific Ocean: North... | reverse complement strand
TGTCTTTGCAAATTTAACACATTTGATAAACATAAACTGGGTAATTCTTGATTGTTTTTTGATTTAATTAATTGGTAAGTATTGATTGTAGATTGTATATATCTAATACAAGGGACTTCTTTTTTGCTTTTTTGTTGTACTGCAGTTTCACCTGGTATCCAAGCTACACATTCAAATACTAATTCTTTAGCGGTAAAAGGATAAAATACATTTGTGTCATTAGAATGTACTTCGTTTATAGATAATAAAAAGTAAAACAAATAAAAAAAAATTCTCATTAATTTACTTCCTAAAAAAAATAAATGCGTTCGCATGAAAATCTGGTCCATAATCTATCCTATGATTTTTATTACCATCAAAAAATTTTAAAGGTGTTAAACTTTCGCCAATTAGCGCAAATCCTCGATATCCTAAATTAAGAATCTGATTAAGAGTTTTTTCTATTGGTTTAGAAATATATCTTTCTTCAATTTCAATTAGCAATGTTGGCTTATATTTCTTAATTAATTTTTTTGCTCCTTTTAAAATTTTAAGTTCAACGCCTTCAGCATCAATTTTTATAAATCCAATATTGTTTAGTCTTAAATCGTCAATCTTTTTTGTTTCTACTTTTAATTTAGCAAATTTTTTATCCAATTTTACATTACGAATTGAACCTCCTTGATTCGAGTATCCTTTTTCACCCCTAGGTATTTTTAAAAAATCATAAGATGATTTGTCAGAAAGTGCGTATGGAAAAACTTTCACATTTTTATCTACAGTTTTTTGCAAAATTTTGAAAGACTTTGGATTTGGTTCAAATGCATAAACTTTTTTTGAATATTTTGATATAAAATAAGTATAAACACCTTTATAAGCACCAATATCTAGAGAATTAAAATTTTTATTTGCAAGATATTTTAAAAATTTTATATCCGTTCTTCCTTTTATCCATTCTTTCAAAACTAGTCTTCTGATGTATAATCTACTAGGAATAATTATATGCTTTATTTTTTCTTCAAAACTAGTTGGTGGAAGCCAACCATCTTTATTTTTTGGTAGATTCATTTTGATTAATAAAAATATAAATTCATCATTTCTTTTAATTTTAATTGTTACCACTCTAGCAGTCTTTTCAAGAAATTTTTATAATGAAATATTACAAAAATATTTAAGTAATCCAAATTTCTTCGAAGTTTTTTTTTCTGATTTTTACTTAATTTATGCAGGCTCTGAAATATTGAATCAGGGAAGTAACCCTTATAAAGATTGGCTGGAAATATACAATAGTCCTTTATTTAATCCTCCAATAATTTTTCATTTCTTTAAATTTATTACAAATTTTGAATATTCAATTGTTATTAAATTCTGGTTATTTTTTTTATTTTTATCTTTTTTTTCCATTCCAATCATATTTTTTAAAATTTTTAAATTAAATTTAAAGTTTTTTTACATTTTTATAATAAGTTTTGGAGGCATTGCCTTTTCTGTTTTTTTCACTGGCAACTTATCTATTATTTTAAGCGCATTATTCACAATTAGTTTATTTTTTTTAATTAAAAAAAAAGATCATTATTTCTATTTAATTTTATCAATACTCTCCTTAATTAAATTTCCCTATTTGATTTTCTTTGGAATACCTTTTCTAGTTAGGGATTTGAAAAAAAAAGTATTTGTAAACACCTTTTTATATTTAATGTTTATTTTCTTAATTTATATAATTTTTTTCTATTTAGATAGAGAACTTTTTATTCATTGGTTAAATTCTCTTACATTTTCTGAGCTCATTGGAGACAAAGGAGATCTTGGGAGAGGGTTGCTTAGAATATTAGATAACCACCTTATTTCTGAAAATTATTTAAAATATATCACCTATTGTTTGATTTCTGGTAGTTTGTTTCTTTTTTCAATATTTTTATTTAAAAATTCTGAGGTCTTAAAAAATAAAAAATTAGCTATAGCTTTTAGTGTTATTGTTCTCTCTATTCTTCTTCCTAGATTAAAAAGTTATGATGTATTAATTACTATTCCATGTTTGTTTTTTATAATCCAAACACTTAGTTTTAAAATTTCTAAATTCTTAAATTTATTTGTAAAATTTGTATTATTTTTAATGTTATTTTGTTGGACAAGTCCTTATGCTCCGATAAGTTTATACATAATAATATTTATTATCTTATCTACAGATTTAAAATTTAGCTTTATAGAGAAGAAATAAAAAATTATAATCTAGATAGTTTTGGGCGTGTGCTGGAATTGGTAGACAGGGTGGTCTCAAAAACCACTGGTGGCAACACCGTGACGGTTCAAGTCCGTCCACGCCTACCATTATATTAATAATAAATGATAAAAGAAATCTATACAAAAATAATAGAGTTATCTAAAACAAAATATGGCATACCTGTACTTTGTCTTGTTGCTTTTTTAGAGAGTTTTATTTTTCCTATACCACCTGATATTTTTTTAATTTTTTTAGTTTTAGCATACAAAAACAAGGCTTTTTATTTAGCTTTTCTATGCACGCTTTTATCGGTAGCTGGAGGAATCTTAGGATATTTAATTGGAAGTTTTTTCTTTGATAGTTTGGGTCAAGGCATATTAAACTATTTTAATTTAAATGAAAAGTTCTTAGAGTTTTCTGAAAGCTATAGCGACAATGGCTTTTTTATTGTTACGATGGGCGGTTTTACTTTTGTTCCTTACAAAATAATTACTCTATCTAGTGGATTTGTAAAAATGGATTTTATTCAATTTATTCTTGCTTCAACTCTTTCAAGAGGGGCCAGATTCTTTTTAGTTGCAACTTTACTTTATTTTTTTGGTAAAAAAATAGAAAGATTATTAATTAAAAGATTTGGATTAATTTGCACAATATTATTTTTAATAATATTAATTATATATTTTATAATGAAATATTTTGGTTTTATTTAAAAAAATGGATTTGAACAAAAGCAATCTTTTAAACTTACTATTTTTTTTTATCAGTATATTAGCATTACTAATAGTTTATTACCTAGAATTTTTCCAAGATATTGCGCCCTGCAAGTTATGTATTTATCAAAGACTTCCATATTTTATAATTATTTTATTAGCAATATCTTTTTTACTAATAAAAAACAAAAATTTAAAAAAAATTACTTTTTTATTTTACATTTTAATTTTTACTTCAAGTTTAATCATGTCAGTTTATCATTTTGGAATTGAAAAAAATTTATGGAATGCTTCGGTCAGTTGTGAAACAAATTTAAAAAGTTTTTCAAATATTGATAATTTGAAAGAATATTTATTAAATAAAGATTATGTTTCCTGCAGTGAAATTTCATTTAAATTTTTAGGTATATCTCTTGCCGGATACAATATAATTTTATCTTTTCTTTTATTAATTCTTTCGATAACTGGTTTTAGGAAACTGGCAAATTAAGGCTCAAGTTCAGTATCCCAATATAAAAAATCTTTCCAACTATCGTGCAAATAATTTGGTGGGTATTTTTTAATTTGTTTTTGTAAAAAAGAAATAGATGGCTGAAAAGGTTTTCTATCAATAGATAATTTCAATTCCTTTAAAGTTTTATTACCTTTAGATGTATTACAATCAGAACATGCGGTAATTACATTCTCCCATGTTGTGTTGCCTCCTTTAGATTTTGGTAATATATGATCAAAAGTTAAATTGTTTTTTGCGTAACAATACTGGCATTGAAATTCGTCCCTAAGAAATACATTAAAACGTGTAAAAGCAGGTTTTCTTGAACATATAACATATTCTTTTAACGCAATAACGCTTGGTATTTTAATTCTTATTGTTGGAGAACGAACAATTTCATTATACTCAGAAATGACTGAAACTTTTTCTAAAAACACAGCTTTTATACTTTCTTTCCAATTACAAATTGACAACGGGAAATAACTTAATGGTTTGTAGTCAGCATTTAAAACAAGTGTTTTGAAACTCATATATTTAAATTAATAAACATTATAAAAAAACAATTTATTATTAGCATTTTAACAAATGTTTAACAAGAAAGTTTTGTCCAATTTCTAAACCTTTTTGATTTATACCATGGCCCAAATCTTCTATTAGATTTGTTTCAACATTTACATTGTTATCCTTTAAAATTATTTTAGTGGTTTCCATCATTTTTTTTGGAACAATTTCATCATTTTTTCCATGAATTAAACAAATGTTTGGTTTTGAAGTTATTTTAATTTTTCCACTTTTTGTTAAAACTACTCCGCCTGAGTAACCAAGAACACCTTTTACTTTTTCTTTCATTGTTAGAGTTAAATTTAGTGCAACCATTGTTCCTTGACTGAAGCCAGCTAAAATTAAATCTTTATAATCAAGGTTATAATCTTTCAGTTTGTTTTTGAGAAAAGCAAGCACGATTGGTTTAACTAATTCTATTTCTTTAAGTATTCTCGTTTGATCTCTATCTTCTAAATCAAACCATTGTCTACCTGAGGTTGCAAATCTATATGGATAAGGTGCGTGTAGAGAATAAAACTTAGTTTTTTTTAAAACTAAAGACCAATGTTTTGCTAATGGAATTAAATCAAAAGCATCTGCCCCTATGCCGTGTAACAAAATAACCAATGAATTTGGTTTGAATTCGTAATCTGGAAACTTTTCGTAATGCAAATTATTCATTTTTTTGTATTAATATTTTTTAAATCTTTTTAAATAATCAGAGAGTATTAATTCTAAAGAAACTGGATTAACACCTAAATGCTTAAAAGTATGATTAGTTTTTAAAATAATATTATTATTATCTAAAAGTTTAACTTGATCTTCTGTTAACAATGGGTTTGGAAATACTTGAAAAAATTTAGCCATTAAAATAGCTATTTTTCTTGGAATATAAATTAATAATCTTTTTCGATTGATACTTTTTAATAGAATTTGTAGCAATTCTTTAAAAGTAAAAATATCTGGGCCGCCAAATTCAAATATTTTATTAGTTATGTTTTTTTCTAAAATTTTTACTATACCTTTGCAAACATCTTCTACATGAACTGGTTGAAATTTGGTTTTACCTCCCATTATTAAAGGTAAAAAAGGGCTATACAAACTTATTTTCGCAAATTTACAAAAAAAATTATCCTCAGGCCCAAAGATTAGACCGGGTCTAACAATTATAAATTTTTTTAAATTTTTTTGAATATACTTTTCAGCATTAAATTTACTTTCAGAATATAATGAATTTTGGTATTTGTTAACTCCCAATGCAGAGATTTGTATAAAAGGAATTTTGTGTAAATTTATATTATCTACTAAGCGTTTAACAAAATTATAATGTAAATTGGTAAAGTCATTTTTTTTTTTTTCGAATAAAATGCCGATTAAATTTATAATAATATCTGAATCTTCAATTAAATTTTTTAATTTTTGATTATCTGACAAATCAAATTTAACTAAATTTATTTGCCCAACATCGCCTAGTGGTTGCAAAAAATAACCCTTTACAGGATTTCTTGTAGGTACTTTAATAATACATTCATGATTACATAGATATTTTATTAAATGTCTTCCAACAAATCCTGTTCCACCAAATACCGTTATTCTTAAATTTCTTAAATGATTCATTATTTATTAAACTAATTAAAAAAAAATATTGATTTTTTTTTGAAAAATGCCACATCATACCATGGCCCAAAAAGTTAAAAATATCAAATTATATAAAAATGATCTACCTGTAAATATTAATTTTAAGGGATCTATTGCTATAGATACAGAAACTATGGGTTTAGATGTCAATAATGACAGGCTTTGTTTAATACAAATTTCAGATGAAAACGGTAATTCATATATAATTCAATTTCTTAAAAATTGTTATGATGCTCCAAATTTAAAAAAAGTAATCAATGATCAAAATATTTTAAAAATTTTTCATTATGCTAGATTTGATGTGGCAGTTATAAAAAAAAACTTAGGAATTACGTGTAACCCGATTTATTGTACAAAAATAGCTTCGAAATTAGCTAGAACTTTTACTGATAGACACGGATTGAAAGACTTATGTAAAGATCTTCTAAAAATAGATTTAAATAAACAAAATCAAACTTCAGACTGGGGAAATGATAATTTAACTGAAAATCAGTTAGAATATGCTGCTAATGATGTTCTTTATTTACATGAAATAAAAAATAAGCTTGATAAAATAATAGAACGTGAAGGAAAACAACATCTTGCTAAAGCTTGTTTTGAATTTCTTTCAACACGAGCTGAATTTGATTTATTAGGATGGCAAGATAAAGATATTTTCCAACATAAATAATAGGTATTTTTAAAAAAAATGACAGAACAGGTTATTAAAATTGCAAAAAAAGTTATTAATACTGAAATCGAAGGACTGAAGATCTTATCAAAAAAAATAGATAAAAAATTTGTAAAAGCTATAAATATTTTAAAAAAAAGCAATGGTAGAATTATTTTAACTGGTGTTGGCAAAAGTGGAATTATTGCTAAGAAAATTGCTTCAACTTTATCATCTACTGGATCAATTGCACAATTCATTCATTCGTCTGATGCAAGTCATGGTGACTTAGGTATGATTAATAACAAAGATGTAATTTTAGCTTTTACTTTTTCAGGTAAAACAATTGAACTAAATGATATCTTCATTTATTCAAAAGAAAAAAAAATTCCATTAATAATTGTCACAGGAAAATCAAATTCGAAATTAAAAAATATTTCAACATTATGTATTGAAATATCAAATCTAAAAGAAGCTTGTCCTCTTAATTTAGCACCAACAACATCAACAACAGCAATGCTGGCTTTAGGAGATGCTATTGCAATTTCTTTAATGATAAGTAAGAAATTTACAAAAAAAAACTTTTATTCTTATCACCCTGGAGGTCAACTAGGAAAAAAATTGTTATTAGTAAAAAATGTTATGCATACTGGCAAAAAGTTGCCATTAATAAAGGAAAATGTCCTAATGACAGAAGCTATCATTGAAATGACTAAAAAACGTTTTGGTTGCTTAGGAGTAATATCAAAGACTAATAAACTTGTAGGAATTATAACTGATGGCGATTTAAGAAGACACATGGGTAATGGAATTTTAGAAAAAAAAACTTCTTATATTATGACAAAAAAACCTAAAACTGTTGATCAAGATATTTTTGCTATCGAAGCTTTAGATATAATGGAAAAAAATAAAATTACACAAGTTTTTGTTACAAAAAATAATAAACCAATTGGTATACTTCATATCCACGATTGTATAGAATTATAATTAGCATAATTTCATTAATTTATTGCTAATGAGAAAAGAAAAAATCCTAAATTTGTTTAGTTTTAAACTAAACACAAATAAATACGAAAGATCCTTATTTATAAGAAATTTTTATTATAAACTAGCCCCATATTGTTTAGTTATTTTTCTTATTACAATTTTCTTTTGGCCATCAATTGAAGAAATTTATAATGAAAATACAAAACCTATATTAGAAAATGAAGAGAAACAAAAAAAATTTACATTTCAAGGAATTGATGAATTTAACCAACCATTTTTCTTACATGCAAAAAAATATCAACGAATCATTAATAATGAAAACAAACTATTATTTGAAAAACCAAAAGCTGAAATACTTTTAAAAGAAGGAAAATGGCTAACAATGGTTGCAGAAGAAGGGATTTTTGATGTAGAAAAACAAACTTTAGAATTAATTGGAAATGTTTTGTTTTATCATAGTGATGGACAACAAATTGATACAAATAATGCTGTAATAGATTTAAAAAAAGCAAAAATTTATGGAAATAAAAAAATTTTTGGAAAAGATGAAACTATAGATTTTTCTTCAGAAGGATTTGAAGTTAAAAAGACAGGTAAAAATTTTAAATTATTTGGAAAAAGCAAAATAAAAATTAGAGAACCAAAATAAATAAACTTATTTATGATTATAAAAAAAATTTATCTATTCTTTTTTATTATAACTTTGATCACAATTAGTTATAAAAATATTTTTGCAGCTCCTTTATGTTTAGAGGAAGATGCTAATGTTGAAAATAAAGAAGTTACAAATAATGAAGAATCATCAAAAGAAAATATTAAGTCTATAGAAAATAAAGATAATGAAGAAAAAGAAAAGAAAAAGAAAGAGAAAAGTAAAGAAATAGAAATATCTGCAGATAATAAAATAGAAGTAGATAATGAACAAGGAGTAATGATTGTAACAGGTAACGCTTTTGTCAAAGAAGGTTTAACATCGCTTCAGGCTGATATACTAACTGCGTTTACCTGCGAAACAAAGGGTGGAGATACAAAGATTTTACAAATTAATGCTGATAACAATATTGTAATTATATCGGATCAAGGAAAAGCATTTGCAGATAAAGGAATATATTTTGTTCAGGATAAAATTATCGAACTTTATGATAATGTAAAATTAGAAAAAGAAGGAGATATACTTGTAGGAGATAAAGGGATTTTTAATGTTATAACAGGTAAAGGGGAAATATCTACTGAACCAAATAAGGAAGGAGGTAGAAAAAAAGTTTATGGCATTATTAGATCAAAAGAAAAATAATTCTAAAGAAGGTCTTATAGTAAAAAATTTAAATAAATCTTTTTTAAAAAACGAAGTATTAAATAATATAAATTTTGAAGTTCATAGATCTGAAGCAGTAGGGTTGTTAGGACCAAATGGTGCGGGGAAGACCACATGTTTTCATATTGTAACAGGGTTAATAAAACCAAATAAAGGAAAAATATTTGTAGACAATGTCGATATTACTAATCTTCCAGTCTACATTCGATCAAAAATAGGAATAGGGTATTTACCCCAAGAACCATCTATTTTTAGAGGTCTGACAGTAGAAGAAAATTTGCTAAGTATACTAGAATATACTGAACCAAACAAAAGCCAAAGATTAAATTTTCTAGAGGATCTTTTAAAAGATTTTTCTTTAATAGAAAAAAGAAAAGAAAATTCATTGAAGCTTTCTGGTGGCCAAAGAAGAAGAGTTGAAATTGCAAGAACATTATGTACTAAACCTAATTTTATTTTGCTTGACGAACCTTTTACTGGAATTGACCCGCTACAATTAAATGAAATAAAAAATTTAATAAAAAATTTAAAAAAAAGAAATATAGGTGTTTTAATTACAGATCATAATGTCAGAGAAGCATTAACTATTATTGATAGAGCATATATAATTCACGATGGAAATGTATTGATGCAAGGCAAGCCTAGAGATATTATAAAGAATAAATTAGTAAAAAAGTTTTATTTAGGAGAAACTTTTAAAATTTAAATATTAAATTATGAAAATAAAAAATAGTTTACAGTTAAATCAATCACAAAAAATTACAATTAACCTGCAAATGCAAAAATCTCTTCAAATCTTGCAGTTATCATATCCCGAAATGATTGAAAAAATAAATAAAGAACTAGAAAAAAACCCATTGTTAGAACCGGAATTAAAAAAAGAAGAAAAAAATTTATATGATTCAAAATTATATTCAAAAAATAATGAGGTTGATTCAAAATCAAAATATATTGAAAATACTTTAGAACAAAAAAAGAATTTAAGAGATCATATTAATGAGCAAATAAATATTGATATTAATAATAACGAAGAAAAATTAATAGCGAGAAAATTTTTAGAATATATAGATAATAATGGTTATATAAAAGATGACGATGCAAATAAAATTTTTGAGAAATTACAAAAACAAAATTACAATATAACTTTAGCTTTAATCAATAATACTTTAAAAAAGCTCCAAGAATTTGATCCTCCAGGAATTTTTGCAAGAAATTTATCAGAATGCATTGAAATACAACTTAAATTAAAAAAAGTATTTAATAGTAAATATCATTTTCTTGTAAGAAATTTAGAGCTATTAGTAAAAAATGATATAAACACATTGTCAAAAAAAACTAGAATCAAAAAAAATGAATTAATAAAAATGATTAAAAATATTAAATCTTTGAATCCAAAACCTGCGAATATTTTTGAGCACCAACCTAATGTAAGTGTGGTTCCGGATATTATATTAAAACAAAATAAAGATAATTTTAAGTTAGAGTTAAATAAATCACAAATACCTAAATTTGATTTTAATAAAGAGTTATATAAATTAATTAAAAAGAAAAAATTACTTCATAGAGAAAAAGAAAATTTAAATGACTGGGTACAATCTGCCAAATTGTTGCTAAATGCGATAAAAAACAGAGGAGTAACTCTTGAGAAAGTTACTAAAGAAATTGTAAAACATCAAAAGAATTTTTTTAAAAAAGGAATAAACTTTTTTTACCCTTTAACTCAAAAAGAAATTGCAAAAAAAACAGGTTTCCACGAAAGCACTATTAGCAGATGCACAACTAATAAATATATTGAAACACCAAAAGGAATTTATGAATTAAAATATTTTTTTTCTAGAGGAATATATTCTAAAAACAAAACTAGATTAATGTCAAATAAACTTGTAAAGAATAAAATTTTAAGACTTATAAAAGATGAAAGTAGCAATGATATTATGTCAGACAAATATATAGTTTTTAAATTAAAAAAAAATGGAATCAATATAGCAAGAAGAACGGTATCAAAATATAGAAAATTAATGAATATCCCTAGTTCTTTCAAAAGAAAAAAAGAATCCTCGAAATATTTTTAGACTCTTGCTATTTATTATTGATAATTTGTTATAAAAAATATTCATGAATCTATTTAAAAAAAACTTGTTAGTTTTATTCTTTACTTTATTAATTTCTTTTTTTTTTTTAGAAGTAATCTCAAAAATTATTAGAAAAAATAGAATATCTAGTAATTTGATAGTGCCTCATCATATATTGCATCATACTTGGAAAAAAAATTTACAATCTGTTCATAAAAATCCTGAGTATGAAATTATTACAAATTCCAACGGTTGGCTTGAAACATATGAAATAAAAAAAAATAAAAAAAAAAATATTTATAGAATTTTTTGTGTAGGAGATTCAAATACTGAAGGCAGAGTTAATAATGAATATAAAACTTGTAGTTTACTAGAAAAAAAACTTAACAATAAATTTTTATCATTAAATATAAATTTTGAAATAATTAACACAGGAACCTCCAGTTATTCAACCATAATTTATTATCTTTTAATAAAGAATTATTTAATTGAATATCAACCAGATATGATTCTACTAAATATAGACATGACAGACGTGCCTAATGATAATTTTTATAGAAATTTTGTTGTTAAAAATTCTGAAGATGAAATATTGGCAGTCACACCTCAAGACAATACTAAAAATATTAAATATCAATTAACACCGAAAGGATATAAAGAGCTTAAAATAAATAAATTTTATAATGTAATATTAAAAAAATCAGATTTTTTTTATTTTTTTGATAGAGCCATATCAAGATTGAAGTGGTGGGGAAAATTAAACATCAGAAAAGATATTGATAAAACATATAATAAGGCAGATTGGTTAAATCTAAATTGGGATGAAGAAATAAAAAAAAATATATATGAATCAATGAATATGGTTAAAAAAATAATTAATTTATCTAAAAAAAATAACATAGAACTTGTAATAACAGGAGTTCCTCATCTACAACAATTTACTGGAGAACAATCTATAGTGCCTCATGAAATTCTAAAAAATATAGCAAATAAAAATGATGTCTATTATTTTGATTTGTTTAAAAATTTAAAAAATAATTATAAAAAAACTGAACTGTCCAATCTATACTGGGAAGGAGATCCTACACATTTTAATAAATCAGGAAACAAAATATGGGCAGATTTATTTTTTGTATATTTAAAAAGTTCAGGAATTTTTAATATATTAAATACAAAAAATAATAATTCTTCAAAAAAAGATTGTGAGTTAGTAGAAGAATATATTCCAGTTGTTAAAGATAATATTCAAGGTATTGTTGGAACGAATGTTGAAATCGGAGGTGTTGAGCTTAGACCTAACGGCTGTGCCTGGAATCCAGAAAAAGGGTGGCACAGACCTTAAAATTTTCAAACAACAAATTGAGCAATTCCATTCTTAAATGAAAAGTCAATATCTTGGTTTTCAGTTATAGTTATAAAAATATTTTCAGGTTTAATTCCGGGGTTTTTTGACAAATTTTCAACTACCTTTTTATAAAATGCTTGTTTTGATTTATTTGAACGACCTGCACGCATTACTAAATGCATCATTATCCTATCGTCACTTCTGTTTTGATATTGAAGACAATCCTGACTTACTTGATGGACAACTTGAAATCGATCATCATCAGGAAAATCCATAGTTTCTATAACTGCAGAATTTATTCCATCTGATACTGCTTTAATATATTCTTTTCCTTTACCTTCTAACAAAGTAATAGTGACAAAAGGCATGTTTCCTTTTACTAAAAATTAATTTGATTTTAGATTATTTGATTAATGAGTCAATGGGTTGAGGATCATTTTTAAATATTTTATATTGATGATCAGGGATGATAGTGCTATAAAACTTTTTATAAAATGAATAAAAAATTAATCTTATTTCTTATTTTAAGTTTTCTTAGTTTGCAAACTTTTTCTTTTTTGCATCAAGCTGAATTTGGCTTTGAAGAACATGAGCATGATGATGATGTTTGTGAAATTTATTTATATTGTGAGCAGTCAAAAGATAATATGTCCAAAGCTACAGTATCGCTGCAAGGACTTGAATTTTTTACTTTTGCATTTTTTTTACAAAGAAATTTTCTTATCTATTCAAAAAAATATAGATTAATTTCGACTAGAGCACCGCCACAATTCTCCTAAAACACATTTTAAAATTTTATTAACTTAGTATATTGTTCTGTGCTTTACAGGCCAGTGTACATTTTTTTTTGGAGATATAAAAAAAATGCTTAAAACTAAACTAGCAGCATCTGCTGCGATTGTGTCTTTGTTACTCGGTAATTCTGTATTAGCAGAATCCGATAAGGATATCGATATATTAAGAACTGAAATCCAAAATATGAAACAGGTCTATGAGAAACGTATTGCTGATATGGAAGCAAAACTTGTAGGAGTTCAAAAAAAACGCAATCAGACTTCTGTTTCAAATGGAAAAAAAGTTCCTATAACATCTACCCGTAGAATATTTAATAATAGTTTTAATCCATCTATTGGATTAATCTTAAATGGAACATATTCAAATTTTTCATCGGGAAGCTCTGAGATACCAGGTTTTGGTATTGGCGAAGAAGGAGAGCGTGGTAAGGAAGGAGCTGCAATTGGAGAATCCGAAATGAACTTTTCCGCTAGCGTAGATGATAAATTTTACGGAAGCTTAACCTCCGCAATTGTACGAGAGGATGGCTCAGACATAATAGAGCTAGAAGAAGCTTATTTGCAATCCTTGCCAGGTTTAGGCTTGCCTACTGGTTTGAGTCTAAAAGCAGGACGAGCTTTATGGACACTTGGTTATCTTAATGAACATCATGCCCATACTGATGACTTCGCAGATCGTCCACTAACTCATCGTGCGTATCTAAACAAAGCATATAATGATGATGGATTAGCTACATCATATGTTTTGCCAACAAACTTCTATTCAGAAATTGGAGGAGGAGTGTATCGTGCGGATGATTTTCCATTTGGTACTGGTGATGGAGAAAATACTGCATGGTCTGCCTATGCTCGTATCGGTGGAGATATAGGAAATAATCAAAGTTGGCGTTTAGGTGGTTATTTACTATCTGGAGACTCTAAATCCACTGGCCGAAAAAGTAATGAAGATGCAGTTATATTTTTAGGAGAATCTGATCTTTATGTAACTGATCTGCGTTACGTTTGGGCTCCAACTGGAAATGCTCGTGATAAAGAAGTTATATTCCAAACTGAATATTTCTGGCGTAGTGAAGATGGAACATATCAAGATACTGAAAATTCTACTGGTATCGTTGATTTTGATGATTCATCTGATGGTCTTTATGTCCAAGGTGTCTACAAGTTTGCTCCTAGATGGCGTGCTGGTCTTCGTTACAGCAGATTATTTCCAGCTGATGTTCCTACAGGATTAGTTGGTAGTAATTTGGATTCTGCAAACTTTGATCCAAGAGCATATGCGGTAATGATGGATTGGACAAACAGCGAGTTCAGTCGTGTTCGTTTACAATATAATCATGAAAAGCTTAAGGACGGACAAACTGATAAACAATTCATGATGCAATATGTTATTAGTATTGGTGCTCATGGTGCACACAAATATTAAAATAGCATGATGATGAGATTGTTTAAAATAATATTAATTGGCTTGTTTTGCGTAACATCAAATGTAGCACATTCAATGGTTAATATTTTTGCTTGTGAACCAGAGTGGGAAGCTCTTGCAAAAGAAATTGGTGGTGGAAAAGTAAAAACCTTTTCTGCCACCCATGCAATGCAAAATCCCCATTACATTCGTGCTCGCCCCAGTCTTATTAATAAAGCTGTTAAAGCTGATATTATTTTTTGTTCTGGTGCTGGTTTGGAAGTTGGATGGCTGCCTTTATTATTACAAAAAGCTAGTGGGAGCGTTCAACCAGGAACGGAGGGGTATTTAATGGCATCTGACTTTGTGAAAGTGCTAGAAAAAACAATGGTGGCTGATCGTACAATGGGAGATGTTCATCCAGAAGGCAATCCACATGTACATCTTAATCCTCATAATATTTTTTTAGTGGCAAAGGAGTTAACAAAAAGATTGGAGTTGATTGACGCAACTAATAAATCTTTTTATCGAAGTCGTTTCAATAGTTTTACTTTACGTTGGAGAGAATCTATTAATCAATGGGAAAAAAATTCTTCTGATCTTAAAGGAATGCAAGTTGTTGTTCATCATAAAACGTTTAGCTATTTAATAGACTGGCTAGAACTGATAGAAGTGGCGTCTTTAGAAATAAAACCTGGTATTCCGGCTACCGCATCACATCTGGAAGGATTATTGCAACAATTTAAAACAAAATCTCCTGATGCAATTATTCGTACACCTTTTGATCCAGGAAATTCTAGTATATGGTTATCAGAAAAAATTAATAGTCCGGCAATAGTATTACCCTATACAATTAATGGTGATGCTAGTAGCGTTGACCTTTTTGCATTATTTGAAAATTCTATTAATTTATTAAAAGGAGCAATGAATGATTAGCAATGAAATGATCTATGTTATAGGGCCGGCATTATTAATTTGTTCTATGATTGTCTTAACCCATGTTCCTTTAGGTGTTGAAGTTTTAAAAAGAGGAATTATTTTTATTGATTTAGCGGTAGCCCAAGTTGCTGGTTTAGGATTAATAGCAACAAATTTTTTTTTCTATGAGCCGCATCCCTTGTTACCACAATTAGCAGCATTGACTTGTGCAATTCTTGCTGGACTATTTTTTCATAAAGTAGAAATAAAGACACCGAAACAGCAAGAAGCAATTATTGGCGTAACTTTTATACTTGCAGCATCTTTAGCTATTTTAATACTAGCTGATCATCCTAACGGAGGAGAGGAAATTCGACATTTACTTTCAGGCCAGATTTTATTTGTTACATGGCAAGATATAGCAAAGCACGCACCAATTTATGTTTTAATTCTTGCAATATGGTTTTTTAAAAAGGAATATCGAAATAATATTGGTTTCTACTTACTCTTTGCACTAGCTGTTACCTCATCCGTACAGCTAGTAGGAATATATGTTGTATTTGCTAGTCTTATTTTGCCTGCATTGGCAGTAATAAATACTCGTAATCCATATAAGCTAGGATGGCTTTGTGGATTTATGTCAGTAATAGCAGGTATTTTTTTAGCAATCTTTTTTGATGCTCCTGCAGGCCCATTAATTGTTATAAGTTATGTTCTTACAACTATAATTTTTGTAATTATAACTAAAGCAATCCGTTAAAAATTTTTCAGATTCCTTTTTTATCGATAATAGAAATTTGTAGATCTTCTTTCTTTTTTTCTGAAACCATTTTTAAATTAGTAACTAATAGACGAAGGTCTACACTATTGAATTCTTTGCCAGTTCCTATTCTTGTACAAATCATCTCAACTTTATTGTATAAATCGTTTGCATGGTTATTTTGCACTTTATATTCATAATCCCTATCTATTGTAATATTTAATTTAACACCATACTTTTCATTAAAATGTTTTTCTAGAGCACGTAAACTAGTTTTGCACATTATGAATTCATCTAATTTTTCAGATTCAAAAAAATTGTTAGTAGAAATCTTCCAAACTCGTTTCGTCATACTTGTGCAATAAACAATATGTTGTTTAAATAACTTGTTCGGCACCTTCCCTTTCGTACGGTAACTATCAGATGTTGAATCTATGCATTTGTCTCCAAATTTGATTCCAAATAATTCCATAATTTCTTCTGGTTGTTTTTCCTCTATTACTTCAGCCCATATACCATGAACCGGGAAAAGCAAAAGTAATATAAGTAACAAATTTCTCATACTATAATTATAGCACCATGTTAGTAAATCTGGTAGGTTTTGAGAAAAAAAAGTGTTAAAATACCAATAGTTTTTTAAAGGAATTTACAGCACTTTTGTTCTAATTTCTGTTTTAATTTTAAGTCGGGAAGCAGAATATGAAAAAAAATGTATCTTTATTAATTGTCTTTTATCTAACTTTTTTTGCAAACAAGTACGCAGACGCAATTATATTACAAGAATATTATGAACTAACAAATACTGATGTAGAATACTCATATTTAGAAAGAGATAACGATTACAAAGATTTCATAAAAGAAGGTAAAGAAAAAGGATATAAATATTCGTCAGTATCTATGTGTATTGAAACAGATACAGGCAATATAATAGGTTCTTGTGGATGGATGGGAGCTGCTGAAACACAGAAAGAATCTGATAAATACGCAATCGATGAATGTGAAAGAAATCATGCATCCGCAATATGTATTATTGCAATTCGAGGAAAAAGAATTGTATGGGATCAGGAAAAAGAAAAATATATTTATGAATTAAAAAAGAAAGAAAAAGATGTTGTTACTGGAAATGAATGGATTACACGAGAAGAAGAGCCTAGAGAAGAAGATGAAAATATAAGCGACAGAAATTATTCGCCAGAAAAAAAAGGGTTAACAGGATTTTTAATTGATTTAGATTATATCGATGAAGATTGGAGAAAATCCTATTTTGTAAAAGAAAATAAAGAATATTGGATAAATTATAGAAAAGAAAAGAAAAAAGAGGGATACAAATATTTTTCTATTGCAGCATGCATTGAAACATCTGACGGAGAACGTTGTATAAATGATTACGTAGAATCATCAACTATCTCACAAGAAGATGCAAATAAAAATGCAATATCATTTTGCCATGCAGAAAATAAAAATGCTTTATTTTGTATAATTGGCGTAGAAGGAAATAAAGTAGTTTGGGATCGCAATGTTTCTATACATTTAGCAAAAATTAAAAATAAAGAAAAAGATGTTGTTACTGAAAATGAATGGATTACACGAGAAGAAAATATAAATAAAGAAAAAGATTTGATTGCACAAGAAAAAAATGTAGATAAAAAAAAAGAAAGCACATTAAAGGTAATTGGTACAGGATCGGGCTTTTATGTTCAAAAGAATGGTTATGTTTTAACTAACCAGCATGTCATAGCCAATTGTAAAAAGATTGTAACTACAATAGAAGGAAAAGAATTGACTGGAAGCATTATTGATACTGATATTGATAACGACTTAGCTTTGTTAAAATTTAAATATAAAAATAATAATTATATAAAATTTGAAAATCCAATACTAGGCGAACCTGTTATTGCAATTGGTTACCCTTTAGCAGACATCCGAGGTGATAGTGTAAGTGTAACTAATGGAATTGTTAGTAGTATACCAATTGGACAAAATATAGTTCAAACTAATGCTGCAATTAATCAAGGTAATAGCGGAGGTCCTCTATTAAATTTAAATGGAAATGCTGTTGGTATTGTTCATGCTATGTTGATAGGAGAAGGAGAAGATAAATTTCAGAATATAAATTACGGAATCATAGCTAAATATGTTGTTAGTTTTCTTTCTAACAATATTGCTCTTGATAAAAGAACAAGAAAACAATCTGTATTAAAATCTTATCCTCAACTTGTAAAAAGAACATCAGTAATTGGAAGCAAAAATACACTTCTTCTATTATGCAAAAATACAGAAGAAGCGTTTATTAGAATGCAGTCTGAACAAAAAAAATCATTAAATTTATTAGAGGAACCGTTAAATTAAGAAATTAAAAGATATGAAAAAACTCTTAGTCATACTTTTACTCCTTTTTCCTTCTCATATCGGATGGGCAAAAATAATCCAGTTTTTTGATGAATTCACAGATTTAGATATGAGAATGGAATTTTTAGGAACGAAAAAAACAAATTCTAAAGACTTTAGAGAATTTGTCAGGAAATATGAAAAAGAAGGGTGGTATTATTATTCTATATCTGTATGTATAGAAAGCCCAAACGGCGAACCTATTGGTACTTGTTCTGGACATGCAGGAGGAAAAGACCAGGAGGATGCGGATAGAGCAGCAATAAAACATTGTGAAAAAACTTTTTATCCTGGAAAATGTATAATCGCAATTCGAACAACAACTAGCAAAGCAAGGGGAGGGAAAAGCGAAAGAGTTGTATGGGAAAAAGAAAAAGAAAAATACATATTACAATTTTCAGATACAGATAATATCATTAAAGGTAAGATTGGAATAGAAGGAATAAAATTAGGCGATAGTGCATTAGATTTTTATTCTGAAAGACAAATAAAACAAAACAATGTTGATTCTCAATATGCTCATTTAGATAAACAATTTGCCGTTTCAAGTTTTGGCAAAAGAGGTAATAAAGAATCTTTTAAACAATATGACCGAATACAAATAGGTTATAAAAGGAATGATAAAAAATATATAATTAATTATATAGCAGGAGCGGTTTTTACTAAAATTAATGAATGTCATCAAGATAGAAGAAAAATTGTAAATAGTTTTTCTGAAATCCTAAAAGATGCAGAAGAACATAATCCAGATACTGGAGTCCTCCATGGTGATACAACTGGTAAAAGTAAAATTTATCAAACAAATTGGACGTTGAGAGTAGATGGTAAAATTACTGAAATAGTTTCTGTCGAATGCTATGATTGGGGACCCAATATGAGATATGACGATAATTTAAGGGTAAGCACAATAACAGAGGCATTTGGTAATTGGATAAGTTCGACAAATTAAAAGTCACGACACAATTTTTCTTAAAAACTCCTGATCCGTGATACGGGATTAGAATTTCTTTTTACCAGACCATTTTGAACATTTACCATATTGAGTGTCATCAATAGGCGGACGACTTGAAGTAGTATTTAACCATTTAGTTACTTCAGCATCTGGAATTGGTTCAGAACTTTCAACCTTTATATTGCCATTTACTCTATCTATACTTACGTATCCCATAACACTATATCCTTCTTTTTTATAATAATGATTCATTGTCCAATGAAAATATTTATCATCCATATATTGTATTTTGTATGTATCATCATAATGTTTTACTGTTTTATTTTTTAAATCCATTTCATAGTACATTTTTATTTTATTTGGTACTCCGCATTCAAGAAATAAATTTTCTGCCCATGCACCATGAACCGGGAAAAGGAGAAGAAGTATGATTAAGAGTTTTTTCATTACGTTAAATTTTTTAGAATTTATTTATAGGAGCTTTTTCACAAGACGATTGGATTTTTGATCTTGAATCATCTTCTTTAACAACTTCATTTAAAAGTTCACCCGTTATCCTATTTAATACATATGTACTTGATATATATTTTGGTGAATTTTCTTCGATATTTGTATTATATGCTTCTATGATCCTGGGTGTATCATCCCAATTATAAGAGGTATTTGTTATTTTTAAATTGTGTCCTAGAGGCACCTCTGACGCATTTAAAACAACTTGTCTGTTAATATCAAGAATAAAGGTTTCTATATCTTTTTCACCAAATGGCATTTTTTCAGCGTTAATACTATGCGGCTTACAATTTATAGTAATAATATCACCCCATGCACCATGAACCGGGAAAAAGAGAAGAAGTATGAGTAAAAGTCTTTTCATTACGTTAAATTTTTTAAAATTTCTTTTTGGAAGAAGTTTGTTCACAATTACCGTAAATAGTTTCAGTCTTTAGGCTTCCTAACCCTTTCGTTATTCTTTCAAAAGATCCGTTATCTCGGTAAATTTTAAAAGTTTGAGTTTCAATTTGATATGTACCACCAGCAGCTATATTTTCCCTATTTACTTGATCAATAAGAAATTGCGGTACTTCCCCAGAAAACAAACCAGATGTTATTCTAATATTACTAAAAGATAAACCATGTGCATTTGTCATTGTTTTTTTTTTAAGATCAATAATGATGTCCATTCTGCCGTCTTTATTTTCACATTTTAAGTTTAATTCCTTTGCCCATGCACCATGAACCGGGAAAAGGAGAAGAAGTATGATTAAGAGTTTTGTTCTTAGTAACATCTAAATTTTGCTAATTGTTTTTTGGTATTAGCATTCCAAAAAGTAATTGAATATCCCTTTGGTACACCAAATTTAGTTGCGCCTCCATTACACAACATAGAGCCATAATCATTATATGGATGAGGTTGATTTGGTGTTGACATAAATACCCAAAAGGAAGAAGAGCCAGGGGGACTACATTCTGAAATTCCAGGAATTGATTCACAAGCATTTATCATTTCTTGTTGTCCACCAAAGGCATTTAGTGGAAAAATTAATGTCAATATTAATAGCAATTTTCTCATACCTTTTATTACAGCACTAAGTTTTTGATTTTCAAGCAAAATCAGAATTTTCTCTTGCCTAAACTTTTTCTACAATTTGCGTTAGAACTCGAAGTAAGAGGAGGACGTTTATTTGTATTTTTCATAAACTTTTCTAATTCTATCTCAGGAAAATCAATAGTGAGTTCAGATCTAGCTATACCGGTGTATCTATCTATACTTACATATTCTATATAATATTTTCCTGGGGACTTAGACTGTTTCGGAAAATGCCATCTTATATACTGATCAGTTAACAAATCTAATGGGCGGTTAAAATCACCAAACGTTCTTTTTTGAAAATCAAATCTGAAGATTTTAGTCATAGGTGGATCAATTTTATGTGACGAACTACTTTTTGTCATAAATATTTGATAATATGAGCAAGAAAGAGTTATTATTTCTCCCCATGCGCCATGAACCGGGAAAAGGAGAAGAAGTATGACTAAGAGTTTTTTCATTTCATTCCTTGCCACCAGCTAGGAAGAAACGCAACATATTCCTCCTCACTTAGAAGTTTATAAAAATCATCACCGAAATCCTCAGTTCTTCCATAACAATTATATTCTTTATCAAAATAAAACTTAGCTGATCTATCTAGGTAAAATAATCTCCCCTCATAAGCAAACTTTCTGGAAAAAGTTTTCTTTGATGCAATTAAATCAATATCTTCTTTCATACTAAAATTATAGCACCGTGATCCATGATTTTCGACACAATTACGACACAATTTTTGCTCAAAACATAGTCAATTCATCAACCATGAAAAATTAGCCCTGAAGAAAAAAACGTTGGAAACCTTGAGATTTTTGGTGGAGCTAGACGGGATCGAACCGACGACCTCTTCACTGCCAGCGAAGCGCTCTCCCAACTGAGCTATAG